>Ga0075477_10000908_pt1 | contig 13424 bp, 10 predicted proteins | sample DEB08_DNA_FD_76338 | JGI IMG/M metagenome (GOLD analysis project Ga0075477, IMG submission 76338) | Aqueous microbial communities from the Delaware River and Bay under freshwater to marine salinity gradient to study organic matter... | ecosystem: Environmental > Aquatic > Marine > Coastal ...
TGAGTATTCAAATGGAAAGGTGAACAGGACCGCAGTCCCGTCACCTGTGTATTTAATTTGTACGTCGTCGCAGACAGTCATGATTATTTAGTAGAAGTTTGTTCAAGCACCTGTTCCGCCTCGTAAACGAGGTTTTTGGTCTCTTGTTTCTTGCGGTAGTTCAGCCTATCTTGCTCTTCTTTCACCGCTTGCAGCCTGATGATTTCAGGATCGGTCTGAATAGACAGCCACGCACGGTCCTTAGCTTTGTCCATAATCGCTTTGATGCGTTGGTTATGGAGGTACGTCATGGGATTTAGGCGGGACCCTTCAGGACCTTTGGCATCCTTTTTCATTATAGCGACGGAGGCTTGGATCGCAGGATCCGAAGCTAGGACATCCAGTTCTTGGATGACGTTCTGTTTGGAGAATGCTTCGTTAAAAGCGTTACGGGCGTACTTATCCTCAGACATGTCCACACCTTTGTAGCGGTAGAACTTGACACTGAGGTCATAGTTGCTGTTGTAGATCAGCTTCCGACCAAGCGAGGCTTGTTTGTCGATAGACAATCCAACAGGGTTTACAGCATCAAGGGCGCGTTGCCAGAAGTTCCAGTTCTTCAACGGGCGGTACTCAAGCAGGTCCCACTTGGGAGGCAATGCCTGCTCACCAGCCAGCAGCTCAGTAGACTTGTTACGGTTACGGATCGAGTCAACAATACCAGAGTCAACCTCAGCTTGACCAGGTACCAGGACCTGACCCAGTTGGTTACGAAGACCAGCCAAGGGAACTTGGTTGTTAGCGATCTGACCGATACCTCTCTCAAGGAACCTCTGAGGGTTGTTGAAGATATCAGCAAAGTCAGCCAGATTAGACATGGCAAACTTGTCGGTAGCCGTCTGACCCACAGCGTGAGCAATAGTAGCCCAGTTGTTCTCGCCCCATTTCTCGCCCATCAGTTCGATGTTGTCACCGACGTTAGCGATGTTGCGGAGCATCAGACCAAAGCCGCCCAGTTGTTCCAGACCAAGCTTCATCTCCATGCCACCAGGCAGAGGAATGGAGACCTTGTTAGGCTCCCAGCCAGCATCAATCCACGCTTGCCTGATCTGTGGGTCCATAGGACCATCACCGGTTAGGCGGGATTGTTGGTAGGCTTGGACACCACCAAAGGTCACGGCAGTACCGATAGCGATACGACCAGCCATCTCGAATTTAGCTTGCTCCAGGTCACCAGCAGTCTTGATACCGAACTTAGCGACGCTATCCAGGTTATCATAGGTAGCGTTGAAGATAGCCCGATCTTTGTCAAACAATTGACCAAGCACAGGCATCTTGCGGACCTGATAACGGAGGTCGTTAACACCAGTCCGGGCAAACATGTACATAGGACGGGTCAATGGGTACCTGCCCATCACCTCATCCAGGTCTTTGTTGAAGCCTTGGAGAGGTTCCGTCAGGGTAGCCCGTTGGTACATGGACTCCAGAACTGCATCCTTAGAGAAGTCGATCCGTCCATTCGAATCAAGCAGCTCATCATAGAACCGCTTGTCGTAACGCATCATCACTTCAGGCACGGAGTCGGTCAAAGCATCTGCTGCTTCGTCGTCGATTGCGGCGCGCCAGGCTCTGTTACGGGCACGGTAGCGAGCCATCAGAGGTCGCCAGGCGTCGTCAGAAGCCGTCATAATCGAGTTCGCATAGGTGAACATCGACGAGTTGTTCAGCTTGTAGCCAGCGTCCATAATGGCGAAGGCTGCCTTATCACCATAAGTTGCGTTCTCAGAGGTATTGATCCAAGCACCGAAGGCTTCCCACTGTTTCTTCTGTGCGGTCTTGTAAGGGAAACGGCTGCTAACAGCAGCAACGTCTTGCCGTAGATAGGCACCCACGTTCCGCCTGAAGATATCAAAGGACTCACCTAATGCCTGGTTCATGGCGTTAACCGAACCAAGGGAGGCACGAAGGGTGCGCTGAGCACGGACATTACCGAACATAGCAGGTAAAGCTGAGCCAACGATACCTTCAACGGAGTCAATATAAGCAGCAGAAGCAGTACCAAAGATAGCCTTCATAGGCGTCCTAGGTCCACTCAGCACGCTATTAACATAGACACCGCCCAATTCTTCAAAGACCAAGCCGTCTTGCTTGTTCTTCAGCTTGAACTTGAAGTATTCATCCAAGTCACCAAAGCTATGAATATCGTCCAGACCAGAGACTACCTCAGCAAAGGATCTCACCTGAGCATCGGTTGCGCCTTTATTCATCACGTTGGTGATGGCGTCAACACGGAAGTTGATAGAAGCTTGGGATTGTTCCAGGAACTCAGAGGAGTTCTTAATCCACTTCTCATAGGTACCGTCACTGATAGCCTTGTGCAAAGCACGGGTACGTTCGACGTTACCAAGACCAACCTTGAGGCGGTCCATCAGGGTCTTCAGCGGACCATCCACATCAGAGAGGTCAGCAAAGTCTTGGATCTCCCGCATACCAACAGCGGTATCACGGACCTGAGAGAACAGTTCTGCGTTCACAAGGTCAGCAGCCACGATCTCCTTAGCCAGGAGCGTCTCCACACCGTCCACGTCAACCGTCTGTAAGGGCGCCCAAAACTCCTCTGCGGATATCCCGTCCAAATTACGGTTTACCACGGCTTGCTGGCGCTCGTAGGCGTATCTGAACATCTCCTGAGGATCCTGTGTAGGGTTGTCCCGCAGGATCTTTGCAATACCATCATCACCGAGCAACTCTTTGGTCGTCCGATTCAGCATGATATCCAGGTTCTTGTCGTTGTGGATGATGGAGGTGATCTCATCAGGAGCAATGGAGGAAGCGGTAGAACCACGAGGGTTAGCTGCTTTCTGCTTAGCCTGTGTCAGACGCTCACTGACGGAGCCCTGTGAGAAGGCGTTGCCTTGCCAAGGGTCAGCCAGTGGCTTGTTCTTATAGCCACCAAACTCAGGAACAAAAGATGAGTCAAAGCCCATCTTAGCGTAGTCAGCGTCTAGCTGCTGTAGAGCCTTGGCTTGAACCTGTTGACCGCGTGATACCGCACCTTTACCAAGGAAGCGGTTACCAAAGGAGCGGGCAATAGCATCGCCAAACCCAGCCATACCAATGTTTTCAAAGGTATTGCGAAGGGTTCTCACTAAGGCTGTATCATCCTCTCCGTTAGACAACAGGGCACCAGCGGTGCTGTTCCTCAGGAAGGGAATGGTGTTAGTGATCTGTGTGGTAAGGGTATCACGCTTAGCGGAGTCCTCGTCTAGGAGTCCCTCCAACGTAGCCGTACCGATTGTGCCTGCTGCAGAAGACATAGGGAGACCAGCAGCACCGCCAGTGGCATAAATAGCACCACCGATAACAGCTGTCTTAGTGACCTCCGCCACCATCTCTCCCCACTTCGTTCGCTGGATATCAGGATTAACTTCACCACCCAGATACTCAAGACCAGGAATAAGGTTGTAGGTTCCGGTCGGTTCATAGTAGCCTTTCTCCTCAACTTGTTTGTCGTAGGACCCGTCGAGCATGTCCTTAAGACGCTCGGGTGAGGTGGCTAGGGAGTGGAGACCTTTAGCTAGACCAACTGCAACTTCCTGTCCAAAGGCGTTGGCGTTGTCAGCAGCGTCGAAGTCTTTGACATCTTTCGTGCCAGAGAACTTCTCACGAAGGTCATTAAAGAAAGGAGTGTCAGGAGCAAACCCTTTAGGTACTACTGCCTCCTCCTCTTGTGCTCGCCGTGCTGCAGTCAGCTCGGCTTCGTCTTGAATCTCTTGAGGTTGTTCACCCTGTTCTGGTTGCTCCTCAGGTTCAGGCGTGTTGGCGGAAGCAGGAGGTCCGGGACGTGTCCCTTCCTCAATCTCCTGCTCCAGCTGTGGATTGTTCTGTTGGAGATAGGCGTTCTGGTCTTGCCGTACTTGCTCCATCTCCTGTTCTTGTAGTTCGGCTGTAGTCCGTAGGCTATCAGCGTCGAACCCTGGTACTTCGTTCATTAGTAGTTGCCAGAGAGTAGGTCTCGTGCATAGCCATAGCGGGCGCCTTCGTGACCGTAGCCCCAATATTGCCTGCTAGCTTTGCGTAGCTGAGCGTCTGTAGCGTTCGGGTTCATGAAGGTCGCATAAGCGCTAGGATTCCTCCTCTTCATTTCCCAGACCATAGCGTCCAGCTGTTCAAGTGTGGAAGCATCACGGATAGATTTACCCAGATACTTCTCAATATTTCTTAGTCTAAAGTGGTTGCGTTGAGCGTCATCCATCCAGGAGACAAGACCACCGTTCCTGTCGGAACCGTCGCCCATTACTTCTCCCCAAGTGCGCTGACCATACCAGCCAGACTCTTGCATGATGTTACCTGCCAGGTAGGCGGCACCACGTTCAGGGAAACCCATACCTAAGACAAGGGAGAAACCTTGACCAAGGGTGGGTCGTTGTGCTGATCCGCGAGCAGGGACAGCAGTGTTGCCAGGAGCAATATAGCTGACCGGAGCGACAGCCCGTTGGAGGCGAGGAACAGTAGGTTTGAAGTTAATCAATTCCTGCGCGGCGGGACTGAGGGTTCCAGTCAGCTCTACTGCTTTGGGTACGGAACCGAGTTCAGGCTCACCAGCAGCACGTAGCTGAGCGTTCGCAAAGTCATAAGGTGTTAAGTATTTGTATGCGTTTGAAAGTCGTTTGTAGATGTGAGGGATGTCTCCCTTACCGGTATCACGGTATTTCTTGAGAGCGGCGAGGGAATCCTCAGTACCAGGGATAACTTGGGACTCATAGCCCTGAGGGTTAGCCTGAAGGAACTGACGAGATTCGTCGAACTCTCGCTGCTGTGCTTGAGAGATAGAGACAGTAGGCTTCTGATTGTAGACTGTAACGCCTTCGGTTTTGATCTTAGGGTTAGTGAAGTTGAACCCATCCTCTACCGCCTTGTTAGCGCTCAGAACAGCTTGGGTAGGTGTCTGACCGTCTTGGATAGCCTCAGCATAAGCGGTGTTCCAGGCGGTCTCAGCGTTGTCGTACATGTTGTTCCACTCGCTGGTGCCTGTGTCTTCAACACCAAATTGGGAACCTGTCTTCTCATTTGTCCAGGTTCGAAGATTCCGATCACGTTTCTTGATGACCTCTTTGGAGGGAGCAAAGTTGGCATCTCCGTCACGAGCTTGGCTGTTGTATTTAGCCCGAGTAGCCACCGACATTCCATCAAGGTCAGCGGACGTGATGTAGCCTCCAGGGCGAGCCGCACGCTTCTGTCGGAGAATCTCTTCCTCTTGTACAACATCTGATTCCTCTTGGGTGACATAGGTATCGTAGAACTGCGGAGCTGGCTCACCAGTATCACGGGAGTAGTCCAACTTCATCTGAGCGATCTCGTAGTTGGTGAACTTAGCACCACCAGCGATAGCTGCTTTGAACTTGTCTTCGTATTGGATCTGAACAGCCCTCTTCTCCTGGTCCCGCCGTGAGAACGTCTCACTTTGAGCGTTGGAGAGAGCCTGTTCCAGACGACCCATCTCACGACCATAAGCACCGCCAAGAGTGGTCTTGTGTCCGTCGTTGCGGATAAACTCCTGGTTACGGATCTGTTGCAGTGCTGCTTCCCTGAGATGATAGGGAATGTTATCGTCAGCAAGGAACTGCTCTACGGTATCAAAGGCTCCCTTGCGGGCTCCCTTAAGACCAAGCTCTCCTTTGTTGAATTCGATGTAGTTCATCACGGATTGACCGGCGTTGCCGGACTCCATGCCTGCGTACATCTCATCCTTCTGTTGTTCCGCCCTGTCAGACTTAAGACGAGCAGCGTGTCCTGCTGCCCAGCTTTGCATCTGTTGTGCCTCGTAGGACCTCATCTGGTTGAAGAGGTATTTGTTGAGGAGCACAGGGTTCATGCCAGAGAACCGACCCAGGTAACCACGGCGGATCTGGGCTTCAACTGCAGCCCGTTCAGCCGGGTTAGCAGCGTTGTCATAGGTGACCTGTTTGCCGTTGATGTTGACAACGGTGGTCGCCTTAGCCTGTTCATAATAGGCAGGATACATGGCTCCGCCCTGCTGGGCAAGACCCATAGCGTAGCCGTATCCTCTCCATCCTCCCATGTCCCGGACTTGCTGTCCAGCGGAGGCGTTGCCTGATTGTTGTTCGACCTGGAAGCCAGCGTGCTGGAGCTCCGCGTTGGTCTTTACCATCTCAGCTTCCTGAGCGTTGAAGCCTTGTTGGACATCCATAGGGATGCCATCAACATAGGCTTGCATTAGACCCTCTTGCATCTCCTGTTCGTTCTGGCGTTTAGCCATATCGACGAAGGTGGTGTTGAGGGTCTCTGACAGCTTACCAATCTGCTGCCATTCTTTACCGACGTTACCGGCGGCTTTGATGTTACGGGCGTGGTTAGCCGCGTCCATATTCATGTAGCGCTCATAGGCGGCTACGTGACGTTGCTGCTCCTCCTTCATGTGAGGAACAATGGACGCGATCTGTCCCGTTTGATATGGCGTCGCCTGAGCGTACCCTTGGAATTCAGCCATTGTTAGTTATTGAACATTGAATATTGTCCCAGGTTAATGCCAGAGGTGAACGGGTTGGTTGTAGCACCGAAGTTGCCATAACCAGTGTTACCACCATAGCCAGTACCTGTGATGTAGTTAGTCATGTTGCCGCCGAAGGGATTGGAGGGACCTTGCATCCCTGCGCCACCCGTGCCGTAAGTGCCACCACCGCCTCCACCAGGAGGAGCCAGTGCTTGCATCTGATTGAAGCCTGAAGCCAATCCACCAAGAGCTGCTGCTGCAATACCCATACCCGAAGGTCCAGGCATCATAGTCGGAGCAGGTGGTGCGAGGTCAGGTTCAGGTCCGATAGCAACCTTAGTCCAGGCATTGTAGTTATCGTAGTAAGCTTGCTCACGGGCTTGACCCATGTTAACAAGACCTTGCCTACGGGAGGAAGCCAGGGAGGCTGCCTGAGCTGCGTTCTGTCGTCCCCAAGCTGCCATATTGGTAGCCTTGAGACGGTCTGTTGAGACACCTTTGGCGATGCCAGAGGCGTTCAGTGTGCCTGATGCCTTCAGCCGCTCAATCAGTGCAGCTTGGTTCTGGAACGCTGCTTTGTCAAGGATCTCATTCTGTTTAGATTGTTCGCCAGAGTACGCCATGTTGAGAGCCCGCGCGTTGCGGTCCACCTGCATGTCATATTCTTTGTTTTTCTGATCCCAGACTTGTAGAGTTTGTCTCCACTTCAGATTGCGGAGCTGAATCTGGTAATTATAGTTGCTGATGGCTGCGGCGTTCTGAGCATTAGCTTGAGCTGCTGCGGACTGATTCTGTCCGACCGCTCCTGCCACGCCCGCGCCAATCGAAGCCACCGCTCCAAGGACTGGTAAGCACACGGTAGAATTCTTTGAAGGTTAAGTTGTTTGGACCGTAGGTTACTTCCTTACCAAAGGTAAAGCCTAACCATTTGATCATCTTGACGTGGACGGTGTTCCTCGCATCAACGATGTTGTAAAGGAAAGGTTCGTTGAGGGAGTCAATCCACTGCTTAGCTTGTCGGACAAACTTGGTTTTGTAGTCGTCGATAGCGGGAGTGCAAAGCATCCAGATTTGTTTCTCGGGAGAGACACCTGCAATTCCGGCAATCCTGCCGTCGGGTGTTTTGAAGATAATAGTTCTCCCTCGCTTAGCGATGAACGGGATGAACTGGGTGGGTTCGAGACCGTAACCCTCAGTGCATTCACGAAAGTCAGGGTCTCGAAGATTGTCTGCGACGTAGTAAGCGTCGGCTGTTGTACATGGGTGGATGTATTCAGACACGTTGATAGAATTTTTGGGTGATGTTTCCTTCCCACTCCATCGAGTTAAAGATGGCGGGACTGGGATGTTGTGAAGTAATCCGAATAATTACGTGCTTATTCTTTTCGTACACAGGGATTGTTATGGTCCGTGTAGGTAGAAATGCAATTGAATCGGCTTTGTAGAAGTCTTGAATGGAGGACTCTAGCAGTTCTTCATAATCAGGTTTGCCTAACCTCTTGAGGGAGGTTGTAATGACTCCGATGTCCGCGAAGTTCATCTTGATTCGGGAGATCGTCAGGTAAGCACGGGTGTCAGAGGTAGAGGTGTTGTTCTCCAGCTTAGTCAGGTAGATCTGTGGCAGTTCAATCGCCATCGGAAAGTTATAGCCGATAGCCAAGTCTCCCTCAGTCCAGTCACCTTTGACAAAGAAGGAATCGTCACGCACCTCAACGGCGTCAGCGGAAGCGTAGCGACCCTCATTCTCGTTGAGACCAAACACAACCAGATCACCATCCTCTGCGAACGGGATAACCTGAGAGAACTCAGTCAGGTTAGTGGCAGCGTCGTAGGTCATAGACTCGCTAGTCACGCCAGCGTAGTAGTCCATATGAATCCTGTACTCTTCCTCAGTGAAGGTCGTTGTTCCTCTGCGCTGCTGTAAGTCAACAGAGCCGAGAACAACCTCACCACCGAATTCACTGACGATGTAGTAATCGTCGTTTACGATGCAGTGGTAAATCAAGTCACCAAGAATCTCCCACTTGTACCAACTAGACAAGGCTCGCTTGTCTCCAGTGTTGAAGTATCGGTAGGACCAGATGTCTTTGGTGCCAGGTTCCGCCGCGAAAACGACTTGGTTGTTCGAGCTTTCTGCTACAAGGTTCAGGTCTTTAGGGATCAGCGAACCAGCGGCTTTTGATTGCTCCACAATATCGGGCTGCGTATCTCGGGTGAGGTTGACCATCTCAAAGAACCGAGTATGAGTACCAGTAGAGCTAAAGAAACCAAGAGTTGTACCGAGGCTGATCGGAGGTGTTTTAGCATTAAAGTTGTAGTTCGATAGAGCCACAACCTTCACCGTCTGAGGCGCTAGTACGTCTGCATCATTGAAGAGCATATACTGTTGGTTCTCACCAAACAACACCAGACCACCGTTCTGACTGATGGCTTCGTACAAGACACTAGGTCTGTTGGAAGACACAGCCACGTCGATTGGATCATCATCCACAACCGTCTTAGCGGACTTACCGAAGAGGTTGAAGTATTCTCCAGCGCGAGACATAATAATGTTCTCGTCACTCAGGAAGACCAGTCTATCACGGTACCACAGGGAGGCGTTGATCGTAAGACCAAAGTTGAAGCCGGGCTGCGGAGCAAAGGATGGGCGTGGATTGGTTGTCTCATCACCTGCCTTGCGTGATTCCCACAGGTTGGGACCGACAAGGAAGTTAACAATGAGATCACCGTCTTCGTCAAGCTCAGTATCTGACAGTCGCAGCATACAGTGAGGCATGGTGTTACCATTCAAGGCATTATCGATGCCAGGTTTCGCACACTCTTCCCAGTAACCGTCACCATCGATGCCGTTGTTACCGTAAAAGCGGACGTAGTAATCATCCTCTTGGACGAAGGAGTTAGCGACCTTACAAATGTAGCCGTCCTTACAGGTCAAGGGAAGGTCAGCCACGTTGTTAACAGCAGTCAGGTTACCGCCCTCTCCGTCGTCTGTGGTAGTCACAGTCTGGAGGAGAAGTGGGTCACCACCGCTCACGTTGAAGGGATCATCGCGGGTGAGATAGATGCCGTTACCCATCGTAGAGATGGTGAAACCAGCGTTGAAGGCTTGGATCTGATTGACAAAGGAGTCAGCCAGGGTCTGCAGGTCAGGCGGTGTAGTGCCTGCTTGATAGGTTACCGTGCCGATGTCAACGGAGACCTGTGTAACCAGCGTCTCGTCAATAGACAGGATCATCTGCTGACCGCTGTTCATCGTGACAAACAACTTGTCGCCGGGTTCCCACCCGTTACCACCGTTAGTCAGGGTAGCAGCGGCAGCATAGATAGAAGACTCAGCACCAGTGTCAGGGTTGTTTACCGTCTGACAGGTAAGCTTGATAATGAAACCAAGACCAGTCTTAGTTCCATCAGTGCTGCTGATGTTTTCAAACTCAGTCTCCTCTTCATAGCCGCAGGCAGGAGTGTCCTCAGTGACGAGAACCTTTGGTCCCCAACCATCCATTGAGACGGAGATGACATCAGCTTTCTTTTGAGTCTGTTCTGGGTCGAACTCAGAAAGGACAACGGAATAAGTGTATTGACCTGCGAGTTGTTTGAATTCAATGAACGCTTCAGGAGGGCGGGCATCAGTAATAGAGCCCGACATCGTGACAGGGACTTTCCGATTGGTAAAGAAGGTGAAGTCGTTGATGGTGGTGACGTGCATATCCTCGTCGTTATCGTGGACGAGGTAGCCTTCAGCTTCGTTATCACCACACACCTGTTCAATCAGGGTGGTAGTGCCGTCCCTTGTGGAGAAACCGGCGAAACCAGATCGACCAAGGTCAAGGTCACCAAGGGCAATGAAGCTGTTGGTATAGCAGACATTCATCCGCTTACCAGTGCCAGCGTCCCACACACGAACACGTCCATCACGTGAGACCTGACCGATGTACTGTTCTAATCCAGTAGCAGCGTTTGTCTTGTGAATATGAAACCACTTACCGGTGCCGCCATCGATAACGCCAGGGAGCACACGTTGGAACTTCAACCCAGGACGCTTCAGGAGACCCTGTGAGACGTCTGGAATAACGTTTGTGGCTTCCCGTAGCTGACCGGGTAGTTTGAGCTCGTCAGCTTGATCTGAGACGCCTCCCAGGTAACGTGGAATCTTCTGGGTTACGGTGCTCATAATCTGCGAAGGGCTTTGAAGGGTTGATAAGAGAGGTAGTTGGACCCGTCTGGTAGACCGAACATGGTGTAGTCACCTTGGTTGCACTCGTTCTCCATGATGGTAGCACGGGCAATCTGTTTCTCCTGTTGGAGGAGGGAGACCAGTTCAGTGGATCCGACTAACTGAGAAGCAGCTCGGATAGAAGCACTGATAACCACGTAGCGTTGGAAGGCAGGAGGGATATCTTTATAAGCCCACGCCCAAACGATGTCAGCATCAAAGCCACGGTCGAATACATCAGTGTGTCCAATCTTGTCATAGACGTAACCGTTGCGACGAACGACATCCTTCTCACGCCAGTAGTAGTTGTAGCTGTAGTCCATCCGAAGGATGTTGTTGGGATACGGGATTCGCCCGTCAGCGTCAGGCTTCATCGGGTAGTGCCGTTCAGTGTTGAACGACCAACCTTCGTTAAGTAGGTCTACAAGACACTCCTCAATCAGGTCGGTGATCAGGGAGACCTCAGGGTTATCGTAATTGATTTCGGTAACTGGTGCTTGTCCTATCGCTGCCAGCACAGAGTTGACTGCGGATAGTTCTGTATCGAGATTTTCTGTGGTAGGAAACATAGGAAAAAAAGGGCGCCACAAGGACGCCCCGATAAAGATCAGGTACGAGTAATTGCACCTGGAGCAGCGTCAGACTCGACACCGGAATACGCAAAGCGCAGACCTTGGGTCACAGAGTAGACGTCAGAAGCAGCCACGGCAGAGCCATAGCCTTTAGAAGACTTAGCCACGGAGCTGCGAACAGCCGTGGTTTCAGTGGAGCTGAGGTCACCACCAGAGACGCTACCAGTGATAGCAGCGACCTGGGCAACCAGTTCAGCAGGAGTGCAGGTTCCGGCAACGCCGTTATCGCCTGCAGCGACAGAAAGGTTTGCCATTTATTAAGTCCAAGATTGGGGAAGAGTCGAAGCTTCGGTAGCGTTATCAGCAACACCACCAGACACCGTGCGTCCCACCTCTACAGGAGAGGGAGGGTTCAGGGTCTGGGATTCGACAGAGCCCACACCCGGATCGATAGAAACAACTTCAGAAGTACCAGGGTTAATCATTTTGGTACCTCCTCATCAAACAGCTTGCAGTTCGATAGCAGCGGCAGGGTTCAGCCAGTCAGCGCCCATCGCGAGGCGACCGATGATAAGGTCTCCTTGGTACATTGCCTTCACATCTCCACCCGTGGTTTGCACGGAAGGACCGATGGCTTGCACAACAGCAGCAGCGTCACGCTGATAGATCAGACCACAGTGTCCGGTGAAGTCACCGCTGTAATCGTTGTTCTCACCGTTAACGCGAGCAACGGTACCAGCATCGAAAGGCAGGTTGTTGCTACGACGGATCGAGATACCGGCGATCTCATAGAGACCAGCACCGCTGTTCATGTTACCTTGGCTGGCGCCGTAGTCACGGTTCAGGATGTTGGTATCGACCTGAGAGATCAGGGCGTAGTACTGGCGAGGGCTGAGGACAGCGGTACGACCAGCGGAGGGAACGTTCTTTTCGTCAAGGATCGAAGCAGCCTCAAAGAAGCTGTCAACAAGGGCTTGAGCGTTGAACTCGTTACCAGCACCCAGGTTGATCACAGAACCGCCGGGCTCAGGACCAGGAGCAGCAGTGATAGGGTGTGCCTGACGAGCAGACTGGGCGATCACACGGAACACCTTCTTGTCGTAGGCTTCTGCGAGAGCGTGACCAATCTTGTTGGAAATTTCGCTACGCAGGGAATAATGAGCCAGAGTCTCATCGAGATCGTACAGGAAAGCGGAGCTCACCAGCAGGTCGTCCATGAGAATGGTCTTCTCAGCCACGGGAGGATCACCCGAACCGAGGATAGGAGTGCCAGGCTCGTGGTAACCGGCTTGCATACGTCCAGTGTAGATGAACTGGAGACTCTTGCCGCCACGCAGGGAGCGGTTCTGCACAGTATCCTTAGCGATACAGGTGCTCTCATAGGCTTTGATCATCTCGCCGCTGAACAGCTTCAGGTACGTGGCGTACTTTGAGCCGGCAGCAACACTACCGTCAGGGTAGCCTTGCGAGAGAGCGAGTTGAGGGTTGGAGTTTAGGGAACCAACCGGAGTGGGACGCACATTGTTATCAGCTGCGCCGCCACCAATAATAGGAGCAGTCATTGCTAGAAGTAGTAATTAAAGAAGACTACTATTCGAATAGATAAAAATTTTTTGTGGTAAATTTTGAGTCCTTACCTAGACCGGTCAGGCAGGAGGTATCGCCGTAGCGGCTCTTGCCAATAGGTAAGGGAGGGTTTGCACCTCCCAATGCCGCTTTAACGGACTACCTTATCAATTACGCAGGGCGTTACAAGCCTGCTGACGAGCCCAGTACAGAGCTTCGTCGAAGGTGGTATCAGGCGTAGTTTCAGGGTAAGCAGGAATAAAGGAAGACGACATAGTGCCGTCGGTTTCTGCTGCTTTAGCAGAAGAATCAGTTACAGTAAGAGAAGTGTAAGCCATGATTAGCCGATCGAAGGAGCAGTAAGTGCTACAGCGGTGGTTTCTGCAGTTGCCAAATCAAGCGGGAAGTTGTGAGCATTCCGCTCGTGCATGACTTCGAAACCAAGGTTAGCTTGGTTCAGAACGTCAGCCCAAGTGCGGACAACACGTCCTTGGGAGTCCAGCAGGGACTGGTTAAAGTTAAAGCCGTTCAGGTTGAACGCCATGGTGCTCACGCCTAGCGCTGCGAACCAGATGCCGAC
>Ga0075477_10000909_pt1 | contig 13419 bp, 5 predicted proteins | sample DEB08_DNA_FD_76338 | JGI IMG/M metagenome (GOLD analysis project Ga0075477, IMG submission 76338) | Aqueous microbial communities from the Delaware River and Bay under freshwater to marine salinity gradient to study organic matter... | ecosystem: Environmental > Aquatic > Marine > Coastal ...
GGCCGTGTGGACGCCAGGGAAGTCGTCGCCAGGGACGAAGTATTGGAAGGTGTAGGTCGAGTGGCTCATGGCTCTAGAAGCTCCAGATCTTGTTGGCACCGGAGTCCCACTCCACGGTGAGGTCCCCTCCGGTGGTGGTCACATCGAGGTCGTCGATGTACGCAATCAGCGTACTCGTCGCCGCCGTCCCCGTGTCCAAGTAGATCACGCAGGCAGCCACGACCTGACCAGGGCTCAGGCTCTCGAAGACCAAGTCCTGCGCGTCGGCCACACCGTTCGTGATCGTTCGCACCTGCACCTCGATAGGCGGGGCGATCTTGGCGCTGATGTCCGCCAGATCCTCGTGCGTCGAGAAGTTGGCCGTGTAGCCCGTGCCAACCAACTGCGCCTTCACGACGCCGCTGTTCCAGCCAAGCGTGCCCCCGAGGAAGCCCTCCTTGGCGATGTCGTAGAGTCCTGATGCCATGTCAGAAAGAACCTCCGTCAAGCTCGATGGCTTCTTGTAGCGGCGGAAGAGTGATAAGCGTGCTCATGCGCTGCACGAAGGTGTCGAAGCCGTCCGTGGGCCGCGTGAAGACCAGACGGAACTGGCACTTCTGGAAGTACACCTCCTGCGGCACGAACTCTTGGTACTCCACCCCCGTCAAGGATGTACCGCTCGTCCAGCGCCATTCAATTTTGACGCTGGCGTTGGTCAGGTCAATACCGTCCACCACCGAAGGGCGGGTCACATCCATCGGGCCCTCAATCGACCAGCGGCGGCCAAGGTCGCTGCCAAGCTGGAAGTCCAAGTCCGCCAGCGTCTCCGGGCGAGTCTGGTATCCCTGGATCACGCACGAGGCGATAGCCCGCGTAGCAGACCCAAGATCGATCTCGTTCTGCTCGTAGTAGACCGGGCCCAGGGCCGTGCTCGAACTGCTCCAGTGAAGCTCACCAGAGGCAATCGCTAGATCTAGCGGCAGGATGCCCGCCGTGGCGTAGCCGTCCTCGGCGTTGTTCTCCGCCGTGCTGCGCCCATCCCTGAAGCCCAGCGTGGACTCGGGCAACACCTGGGTCGCCACACCGTACTGGCCGTTAGCCAGCTTGCTGCGGGCGTAGACCGAGACATGCTTCTCGCCAGCAGCGTTCTCCGAGGTGAAGACCAGAGAGTCGCTGACCGAGCGCCCGTCGTCCGGGTCGAGGATGAAGGCGGGAGAGGAGACGATCCAGCCGCCGATCCTGCCCTCGATCGAGTGCACCCGGTTGTCGCCAGTCGGGTCCGCCGTGTAGATCTGGCGGAACGCCTCGTAGTCCACGCTCACCACGGGGGCGCTGGGGATGCGCGCGGTCGATTGGCACTTGAGCGTGATCGAGGGGCAGCGCTTCAGAGACTGCCGCGAGCCGCGCTTGCCAACACGCTGGAACGTGAAGCGGTGCAGGCTGCCCGGCTTGAGGGCAGAACTCATGTAGCGGTAAGAGAGGTCGGCAGCCCTGACCGTCGCAACATGCTTGGGCTTTGTCGCGCGGCCTTGGCTGTCCACGCGGGACCAGTAGATCGCGACCTCCGCAAAGCTGCTGTCCAACTCGGGCGTGTTCCAGTTCAGGTCCACGTAGGGCTGGATTCCGCCGTCGCGGTTACGGAACGTCGCATAGCGTCCGTTCGCGCTGAATGGATAGGGGGCCTGCGAACTCGACCCGTACCCCATGTCACCAGCAGTGCCCGAGTTGCGGTCAGTGCTGTAGGTCTCCGAGGTGCTGTCGATCTCTGCGAATCCGGTGTCGTTGTAGAACCCGTCGCTGTAATCCGTGGCACGAACCTCGCGAACCAGATCCCTTGGATCTAGTGAGACCGACTCGATCACGATGTCCTTGATGCCCTGGCCCACCTCGCCAAAGGCGTACACGTCCCCCTCCATCGGCGAGACCGAAGACGGAGGCTGAACCAAGATCGTGGTGCCAGCCTCAAGAAGAGCCGATCCCGACGAAGGGATCTGGTCTTCAGCCATCACCAGACGCTCAATCACCTCAGTGTTCTTGGACATGTCCACCTGCGACGAGGACCGAATCTGGAACTCGTAGGACTTGCCCGCCTCCACGGTGATGTCGCGGTCGAGGACAAGCCCGCCTCCGGGGGCAAACGTGGTCGCAGTGCCAGTGCCCGCCCAAGAAGAGTCCTCGACGAACTGAGCGCCCCAGAGCAGATGGCCGATGTGGACATTCGAGTTGACCAGCGCATCCGAAGAGGGCGTGGCAGAGGTCCCGCCAGCGCCGTGCACGCGCAAGCCCCAGACGTCGATGGTCGAGTTTACGCTGCCACCCTCGTCAGCGTGCAGGCTGACCTGCATCGTCCCGAACTGCCCAGACGAAGGCGTGTAGTCAAAGCTCAGGTTGAACTGCACCCAGTCAGGGGAGTCGAGCACTGAGTTGAGCCGCACCGGGGCGACCGACGCCGCAACGTTGGCAACAGTACCCGAAGATGCAAACGTCGCCGTGGACGCAGTCCAAGAGGACGCTGCGGACGCGGCGGACAGTGTGAACTCGACGCCATCGCCGTCAGGGATTCCGTTTCCATCGATCGATGTACCGCTCCTAAGGTTGACCACGAGGGTCGGAGAAGTCGGCGACGTGATCGAGTTCAGGCGGGCGTACCCGGTCATGCACACGCGCTCGCCATTCCAACTCGACACCGCACTGCCAAGAAGAAAGACCGTGCGCTGTCGCATCACGGGCGGCGTGGTTCCGGTCGCGATCGAACCGTCCTTGGTCAACTGCACCACGTAGCCATGGTCACCCACGGTGTCCACAGTCGTGTCTTCGGGGTACAGCGGCGGAGCGATTACAGCGCTAGCGCGAATCGAGTTGCTGCCCGTCGTAGAGTTGGCCTGCACCCAGGGGGAAGCGCCGCCAATCTGGCTAACGATGTCCAGTGGGTCGCCGTACTTCAGGAACTGGTTCCCACGCCCGCCTTCGGCAACCGGCTTGAAGGTCTCGTTGCTGGACGAGTACGAGAAGTAGCACCTAGCTTGGACGTAGTCTCCGACCCCGGCGGAGCCAGCGCCAAGGCCATTGTCGTACATGACCGCGACCCTGTACCAGCCGTCGCTCTGGTACTCAATCGAGTAGCTCATCGCGGACGAGCCGCTGGCCGCGTCGAAAGAATCGAAGGACAGGTTGCCCGACGACCACGCGAACACGACGCCCTCGAACTCGTTGACGTAGCCTACGTCGTCACAGATGCGGAAGATCCCAAGGCGCAGCAGAGGCGATGCACCAGCGTCCGGCTCCTTGACAAAGATCGAGAACTCGACCTTCTGATCCTGATACGTGATCCGGCCAAGCGGTGACAGTATCCCGCCCGAGTAGTCCGGCGTAGGGTAGAAGCCAGAGGCAACCGCCACGTGCTGCGAGGCCCACGTCGGAAGAGACTCGAAGCCGTTGCCGCCAGACTCGCCCGCGAGCACGTAGCCACTGCCCAGGTTGACCGTGGGAACTGAGTAGGCGTGGGCCACGCCCGTGCTGTAGCTGGCGATCGGGGGGGTCTCGTCGTCAGCATCCATGATCGACCTGATGCTGATCACGCACTGGCCGCCATTGACGCTCAGGCTGTTGACTAGCTCAGTCGATGAGGGGAAGGTGTTCGAAGACGTGAAGTCCGCAGCGAGGCGGCCACTCTTGCCGTAGTCGGGGACATCGTGCGAGAGCAGCAGGCGGTCACCGGGCACAAGGTGCAGCGCGTCAGGGCCGAGCTTGAACTCGTACTGCCTGCGCTGCAGGTGCAGCTTGTTCAGTTGGTAGTACGCATCGCGGATGATCTGCGACCTGCGAACAACGCCACGCCGATACTTGCGCTCTTTGCGGACCTCCTCGATGCTGTCCGGCGTCTGAATGCTGCTGTGATCGACGACGACACGGTTCTTCTCGTACTCAAGGTCCCGATCGTTGAACTCGATCTCCATCGAGTTCGGGCGCGTGAACGGGTTGCTGTAGTTGATGCGGAGCGAGTCCGCGATCATGTTCGCCTGAGTGACCAGACCGACCGGGTCACGCGGGCGATCCCAGACCGGCGTGATGCGCGAGCCTAGCTTCACCGGCATCGCTCGCCCGGCCTTGAAGACCATCATCGCCGCGTCCCAGCCGGACATGTTGCGCGAGTCGAAGAAGCCGTCGAACCTACACCGCTCTTCGTACTGACCAGCCGTGCCGAGAGAATCCAGGCCGTAGTCCGCCGCCAAGAAGGTGCCCTCGTCTGGGAACAGGAAGCTGCCATCGCTAGCCACACGGTTCCACTGACAGGTGATCTTGACGATGCTGGAGAAGCCGTTGCTGATCGCCTCGTTTCCAGTATCAAACTGGACGCGGATGATCTCCATCAGCGCGCTCGCTCCATTGAGCCCCGTCTCCGAGTCAAGTGCAGTGACCCAGTCAGAGCTTAGACCGGACGCGACGATGGAGGCGATAGAGAAGAACTTACCCTGTGACCATTCGCCGGGGACGATGTTGACGGAGTCGCCAGATGACGTGGTGACGCCGAAGTACAGCCCCAGGTATCCGTCCAGCCCATCGTTGGTAGCCAGCTTGTAGAACTCAAGGTTGCCGTAAGCGTCCGGCACGCCTTCGTCACAGAACTGCCCCCACTCGTAGAACTGGCGCAGATCGAAGTTCTCGTAGCTCCCGTTCGGCGAGAACACGCTTCCCATGCCGTACTCGCGATCGGAGAGCACATCGAGGGCCACGTAGGCAGGGTTGTTAGACCATTCGCGCTCGATGATCGCTGCGCCGCTAGGCGAGAAGCCCTTGACCACGGGCACCTTGCGGCCGAAGACGTTGAAGGTAATGCGCGGCGTGCTGGTGCGAAGCTGATCGTTCGCAGCCACGCTGATCCCGGCGATAGCCACGCCGGGATACTCGAAGTCTTGCGTGCGCGCCGTCGTGATCCTGCGGATCTGCGCCTCAGTCTGCTCGTCCGTGGAAGACGTGCCATCGGCGCTCGAACGGAAGACCTCGATCTGATAGTAGGACGGGTCGCTGTCCTCGAAGCTGATGATGTAGACCGGGCCTCCGGTATCAAGGAACCCGCCCGCAGACACAGTCATGTCCGTGGCCGTGGTGGTGTCCCTGTTGGGCATGGTGGTGCCCACACGTTCGTCTTCATCGAAACGCGCTAGAAAACCCTTCTGGCCCGAGAACTGGATCCGATCCAGATCGTTGTAGATGTCGAACGTGTGGACGTTGTTATTGCCAGACGTTGCCGCCGCCAGGGCGAACCATGATGGATCACGCAAGTCCGTGTTGCCGTCGTGGTTGTGCCACATTGCCTGGGCGATGTGGCCCGCAGAGCTATTGAACGACAGGGCGTTGCTGAAATTGTCGTGGCACCCAAACGCCAGCATCGTGTCGTGCTGCGGAGGGGCACCGGCATAGCCCGATGACGAGTACGTATCGATGGTGTTGAACGCGCCGAACAGCTTTGCTCGATCGGCAGCATCCTCTACGAGATAGCTTGGAACGCCGGGGGATTCGTAGTAAGAGACGACTCCAGCGTTGCCAGCACCGAAGCGACTGTAGTCTCCACTGCCGCGCTGGTTACCGCCACGGTTCCTGAAGAAGTCTCCTCGCGGCATGTTGACCAGCGGCACCTCGACGCCGTTGATGTATGCGCGCTGAACCATCGGCGAACCCTGCGAAGAGTCTTGGATGCCGTTAGTGACGCCAATGTGGCACGTGGCCCCCGGCGAGGGCCAGTAGCCGTCCACGGCCTCATTGACCGATCCGATGGGGTCCAGGCTTCTCTTGGCAAACACGGCAGAGCTACGCTGAGAGAAGTCTGCGCCGTTTGCCGCCCAAGACACTGACCACATCGTCAGGTAGATCTTGTCCGAACCTTGGCCGAAAGCGTTCGTCGTGTCGCGCTGGATGCGGATACGTATGTTGCCCTGCTGAAAGACTTGGCTTCCGCTTCCGGTTGCGCCGCCGCTCGAAGTCCGGGCATTGGGCATATTGAAGGCAAGAGCGTTCGCATGATCGGCGACTACCTCGCTGCCCCAGGAGCAAAGAGTGAAGTTGTCCGACCCGTTCAGTTGCCCAAGCTTGAGCGATGCCCAGCAGGCAAACGACCACGCGCATCCACGCTGCCGTGCTTGACCAACTGTGGAGAGCGTAGGCACGCTGACCCAGTAAGCCGGGGGCGGGTCAGCCGTATCTAGGCTGTAGTTGCGAATCAGGTTCGACGTGGACTGGTCAACGACAGCGTACCCAAGCCGGTCATAGCTCGCCCCTGTGGCCGACTGCAGGGCAATCGGGAAGTCTGCCGAGAACGGGGTCGTCAAGTTCTCGACGATCGTAAGCTCGGGCAGGATGAATACATCGCCAACTGGGTTGCCTGCCTCGTCGGTCTCCCAGTACTGCACCCGGAACGACACTGAAGCGGGATCCGCTTCACCGTCATCAGCACCAGTGAACAGGCCACGCTCAAAAAGGACCGTGATCGCGGCCTTGTCAGCGGTGGACGAAAGCACCTGCGACGTGTAGTGCAGGGGATTCGAGTTGGTGATCCTGTTTGCGTAGGTGTATAGGCCAGATGGCTTGTCGATGTCGGTGATCGACTGCGTCTGGTTGTTGAGGCTTTGGTTGAGGATGTACGACTGCCCAGGGTCGTAGGGGTCGAACAGTCCTGCCGACGCTCCCCGGATAGGGGTCTGGTCGATCTCCCCTGTGCGCCAGCGAATGCTGTGATCGATGTGCTGGCCCGCAATGTTGTTGATGCGAAGTCTCAGTCGTTCGGGGATGTTTGCACCCACCGACGTGACCAGCGAAGAGAACTCGGTGGCGTTGCTGACCTTGCCCTTGTACTGACCGAACCCTTCAATCGGCCCGTGGCTGACAACCATCAGGAGATTCATCATCTCGTTGATGGCGATGTCGAAGTCGAAAGGACTGTCGGCAGGGGTCAAGTTGGAGATGATGCTGCGCTGTACGCAGATCGGGGCGACCTGGGTCTGCCCGTACACAACAGGCACACACTCTCCGAGCGGATAGTAGTTGTTCTGGAAGCCGTAGTACGTGTTGACCGCCGAGCCATCTCGGTCGGTAGCCTCACGAATCTGCTCCTGAAGATCAGCCTGCTGCTGCTCAAGGTCTTCGGTCAGCGGCTTGATGACAAGGGCGTCCAGCGCAAGGATGCCGATGATCGCACCCGCGACGATCCACTCGATGCCATCGGGGACGCACAACACCGACACGAAGTCGTCCGGGCCAATCAGCGTGGACTGGTCTTCGCAGTAGCCGCCATTGAGGTAAACGGCGTAGTTGCCGTCCCCTCCTGCCACCTTGGCGACGAAGTCCCCAACCGCGATGCTTTCGCAATCGACAGAGACGCTCCGGCAGCTTTGCGTCTCAAAGACGTTTTCGTACAGCGTTCCCCTAATCACTTTGCCCTCCTGCGGTAGACGCCGATCACGTTCTTGATGTCCGCCGGGCGCACCGTGGTTACGCCGCGCAGCTTGTGGGAGGTCAAGTACGTGGGCCTTCCACGCTCCACTCTAGTGTAAACGGTAGTGAGTTGGCCCTCCCTGCCGCATCCCACAACGTCTCCTACCTCAATCGCGTCAGACAGGGAGCGGCCTACCAACTCCCATTGGTCCCAGATGTCATTGACGCTGAACCACTGGTCCCCCTCGGAGGGGGAGTGCAGCGGGTGGGGCAGCGCGACCTCCTCACCATGCAGCCTACGGTTGACCTCCATCGCCACGTCAAAGCAGTTCATTCCGGGCCCGCTGGACAGCGGACGCCTGAACGGCTCACTCAGAAGGTCATGCCAGTAGAACATCAGATGAATCCGCGTGACGTGTCCATCGGGATGCCGGTGAAGCCGCCGAAGCGCTGCGGGTGAACCTTGGCGATGCCTTCGGCCTCCTCAGATTCACCGTGGGCCTCACAGCCATTCGGCCCGTCTAGCGTCTTGTCACAGCCGGGCAGGAAGTTGTCCGAGGCCTCCGGCACCGCATAGCCGCACAGACCACTGCGGTACTGGAAGCGGCAGAAGGTGCGGTGCAGGCGCTGCCTCGGAAATGAGTCGTTGTAGACCGACAGGTCATCAAGCTTGAACAGCACCGAGTCGCCCGTGACGGAGCACTGCACCACTCGGAAGTCCTGCTCGACGATGGCCGATTCGGTCGCCGCTGCAGCATCTCGGGTCGTGCACATGATGCGGGCACGCTGGCCGATCAGCCCGTCGTAGCTTTCGATGTGAGGCAGAACTTCGCGGGTTACGTTGCTCACCGTGAGGCTCACGCTCCGCGTATCCCCTGCCGTGTTCTCCACCGTCTTCGCGTGAGTAATCGGGAAGGGGTAGTACACGTTGCCACGGAAGGTCACCTGCTGCGAAGAAGAGACCGCGCGGAACCGCGTCGGCGTCGGCGTCGGGATGGTGATCTCGTACAGCCACAGCCACTGAACGCCGCTGGCGAGGGTGTTCTTCTCTTGGAACAGAGAGAGGGGGATGTCGGGCTTAGGGCTCATTGGATCGAGTCCACCAGCACGAAGCTGCAGTTGTAGATCTGAGGTCCGACCATCTCGATCTTCAGGGAGTCACGAGCAAAGAACACAGGGATCGACTCCTTCCCAAGAGTCGTTTCCTGCAAGATGTCACAGTCGAAGAAGAACGTCTCCCCAGCCTTCTGCCGCGCAGAGTAGAAGTTGCTAAAGTTATCGATGACCTCCTTCGACACGGAAGAGATCGAGACGCTGTAGCGGCGGCGGTCGTTGGCGTCGGTGCTGTATGTGTAGCGGTGACCGGATTCAAAGTTCCCGCCAGAAACTCCGCGCTGGGAAGTGACTTGGATCTCGGTGTCCACGTCATCGTAGAAGCTCGATCCAAACGCCAGAGCACCGCCCGAAGCGTTGAGGTAGGTCGTCGGAGTCGGCTCGCCAGCGAGCACCAGCGAGGCAAGGGCATCATCGTCGATGCTGAAGTCCGGGTCATCCGCGACATCGCCCTCCTGCCACGACTGAAACTGAGCCGGGTTCCAAGAGGTGCCAGACGAGTTCACAGAGGAGTTGAGGCTCCAGAAGGTGAAGCACTCCTGCTCGCCCGTGGTGTACACCGGAGATATGTCAGAGACCTCGTAAGGCGATACGGTCGAGCTAACGAGATCGGCGTTAGTGTCGTCAAGCTCAATCGGCACGCCGTCAAACTCAACGTAGTACTTGGACGGAGAATTGGGGGAGCTTGCGTTGGCGTCTAGCTCCACGCGGAAGTCCAGTGTGTGATACGCGCCGTCGTAAATGTTCGGTGCCGAAGCGATGTCCGCAAGAAGGTAGGTCTTGCTGGCAACCCGATTGCCGACAGAGGCCGGGGCGATGTACTGGTTCCGCCCGGTCCACACTCGCTCATAGATCGCGATGCGGAAGAACGTCATCGAGCCATTCCCGTCTGTAGACCAGTAGGCCACAGCGCCGAGACCACTGTTGGTCTGATAGGCGTTGAAGTAGCCACGAGCCCAGACGCCGACCTCAAAGGAGTTGATTGAGTCCGGCGGCGAGCCAAGCGCACCGGGGTTGTCCTGCGGCGGCTTGAAAGAGATCGAACGGCGATGGTTGTACAGCCGCGTCTGCGGGAACGTGTCCACCATCGTGCGGAACATCCCATCCGGCGTATAGTCCGTTCCGACCGGAGACGTGAGATCGTAGCCGTAGAGGAACTTGATGTGGTCTTGGCCGTAGCTGGTGTAGTCCAGCGGAAGCTCATTGCACCAAGCCGAACGCCTTACTTGGCGATCGTCATTGCTCGGCCAAGTGTATTGAGCGTCGTAGTCGAGCGTGAAGCGCCCAAGCCGCTGCGGGCCGTAATCGCCGAACTGGTTCTCGATCGTCCGAATCGAGCCCGGCTGACCCAGTGGTGCGCCCGGCACAGATCGAGTCCAGTTGTCGTAGTAGGTGCGCCCCGCCGTAGACGTGTTCAGCACCTCAAGGGAGACGACGGACTCGACGGCCTGCACGATGACCTGACCGCTGGCGAAAGTCCGGTCGCTCACATCCTGGGACCTGTCTCGCCCCATAGACCATCCAAAGGTCCGGTCAATGTAAGACACGATCCGGTCAGAAGCCGTGTGCTCTACGATGCCCGTCGAGGTCGTCACCGTCACATCGGTTCCAGCGGTGACCGTGGCGGTGCCACTTGCGAACTCATCGTCCTTGAAGCACTGCACCTCCGCCACGTCCCCGTTGTGAGGAGTGCTGTAGCCACCGATGTAGCACTTGATCTCAACGCTGCTCGCCGCGTTCTCGACCTCGACCTTGAGGTGATAGGGCTGGCCGAACTTGATTCGCGACACGCCCCCGGCAATCGTCTGCTTGGCAAGGCGGACGGCTGAGTCTCCTCCGGTCGTGTGCTTGATCTGCCACAGTTCCAGATCAAGGTCCACCACCTCGGTGCTAGCGTTGGGCGTCGGGTACGCGCAAAAGGCGTAGGCATCAAAACCCCCGACAGCAAACTCACCCTGCCCCAGGTTCGCGGATACCGCCGTGATGCGCTCAGGGTCACCAGCACCAACTCGAAAGAAAACGGAGTTGCCGTTCCAGAGCGTGTGCAAACCCGTCATGCCCTGATTCCCGCGCGCAGCAGCAAACAGGGTCCCGAGGGTGCCGCCCTGCAAGCCCGCCGTGGTTCCTCCAGCGTCCTTGGAGCTAGTGGGAAGACCCACGTCCTCCGTGGCGTCGTTGGTCGGGAAGCTGATCGAGTACACGCCACTGGCACCGCCACTGCGCTCGGTCACGCTGCTACCAAGCTGCCCGCCTCCGGCGTCGGCCAACGCGAACTTGACCTTGTAGGTGTTGTCGTCGTTGGCAATGGCGTCTTCCTCGCGGCACAGGAACGCGCGCTGCGAAGACTGTGATGTGCCAGAGACATCCGTGCACATCGCTCCGGGCAAAGGCGACACAAGATGGCTCGTGTAGATCTGACCCGTGGAGATCGACTCCAGGGGCTCACCCGACAGATAGGGGCAGTCCGGGGCCGTGCCCGAGGTTAGGTCGTGATTGGGCTGGTAGTTGACGTACTGCTGCCACCACGGCCCCCAGATCTTGTCAGAGGACGCCGGGTTGTTAGACCAGTCCGGCGACGAGAAGCTCTCGCCCTTGGGCAGCACTACAGAAGTCATCCCATCCGTCCCCTAAACGCGCGGTCCTCCATGACGGCCTGCATGATCATGCTCTTGATCTGGTCTTCCTGGCCTTGGATGACGCGGGTGACATCCTTGCTATCGAAAGCTTGGATCTGGAAGTTCACGCTCACCGGGCGCGCGTCCTGCTGCCCGGTCATCTGCACGGGGATGCTGCGGCCATCGGGCAGAGGCACAACAGCTTCGTTGTATTGCCCCTCGCCGATGAGCGCCACGTGGGGCTCGTTGACGATAGGCCCGCCAGTGGCGTAGCCACGGACGGGAGTCATACGGCCAAGGCCCTCGACGACGCCGCCAGTAGCAAAGCCTTTGACCGGGACCAGTTCGCCAAGGCCGCCTTCATTGACGCCGCCCATCGCCTGAGCAGCAACGTTTGCTCCGCCCATCATGACCCCTACGGGGATGCCGAGCGACTGAAGCATCAGCGAGACGCCGTACATCATCAGCATCTGCATCGTCATCTGCAGCAGGCCCTTGATGAAGTTGGCCGCGAACTCCTTCCAGGCCTCGCTGCTGTCCTTGCTGCCGTCCATGACACCAACGAACATGTCAGCAAGCCCGCCCGTCAGGGCTTGAAGCTGGTTCGCGACAAGGTCGCCAGCGATTTGGCCGATGTTGCTGAACTGGGTGGCAAGGTTCTGCAGCGAACCACGGAAGGCATTGCCCGCCGCAGACCCCTGGCCCTGAGCCGTGACGTAGTCTCGAATCCGATCGTTCAACTCAGACTGGGCCATGGCCTGATCCCGCAGCAGGTCGATCTTCATCTGCATCTGCGCGATCTCCTCTTCGCTGTAGACGCTGACCTCGTCGGGCCCCATGTCCTGCATCATCATGGAGGCGGCATCAAGCTGGGCCTGCGCGTTCACCAGAAGCATCTCAAGCTGCTCTGCGCCCATGATGATCGCGTCGTTCATACTCAGCGCCTGAGCCGTGGCAAGGCTGCCGGACTCCACAAACTTCCGAGAAGCTTCCAGAGCGCGCTGCGCCGCACGCTCGGCGGCCTCGGCCTTACGCTCCTCTGCTTCGATTGCGCGCTGGGCAGCCTGCTCGCGTGCCTGCTGCTCACGCTGGATAGACTCCTCAATCGACTGAAGCTTGTTGGCCTCACCCTCGATGATAGCCGTGTACATGGACTCGTACTGCTGCAGCGAGACCTCGCCGAGCGTACGCTTGACCTCCAACTCGTACAGGGCCGCCTGCGTAGCTAGCCCAATCGCCTCACGCTGCGACTGGTAGCTCTCGCGAGATGCCGCCTCAAGCACGTCAATCTGGAACTCGATGCCCTTCAGGGCCGACTGATAGCGCTCAAGTTGCTCCTCATCGAACTGCGGGGCAGTCGGAGCGTCGGGCATATCCTCTGGCAGGCCAAGGCCAATGCGGAGATCCTCCCCACCGACTTGGAGCAACGCCTGCTGGGCCTTGGTCGCCTGCCTACGCAGGTTGTCGATGGCTCGATCGGAAAGCACCCCCTCGGACACCGCGTCGTCCACAAGCTGACCGATCTGCTTGAACATCTCGATCGCCTTAGGAGTGAACTCCTCGCCGTAGGCATTCTTCAGCGACTCGAAAGTCATGCCCGCGACTTCAAGGAACTGCCCCGCCCCCTGGTTGGCGGCAGCTTTGAGAGACCTGTAGAGGGTCATGGTCTCAAAGCCTTCAGTGATCAGGCCGACGAGGTTGCTCTCGATGCCCGAGGCCTCAGAAGCCCTTGCGGCCTCCTCCAGCATGCTGTTGAAGGTGCGGCCATACGTTCTGCGGAACTGGGCCTCAAGAATCTTGACCTGCTTGTCAAGCTGGCGAGCACGCTCTGCAGCGCTACCCACGGCGCTCATAGCAATCGCGTCGGCATTCTCACGACCGTAGCGTGCAAGCTCTGCGCGAGCGTCCAAAATGCTTTGAGCCAGTCGCCGTGGAGCGTTGCGGAACTGCGTGGCAATGCGATCGAAGTGGGCGAGAAGGTCCCCGTCCCCAGACATTAGGCTGGTCGCCATGCCCCGCGCAGCGTCCGCGACCATCCCCATGCTCTCAGCGGACTGGTTCAGTCCTGCGGAGAGGCCTTCAGGCGCGCCCAAAGTGACGGCCAGAGAAGCGAACATGCTGATCACCTGCGGGATCGTCGAGATGAACATCAGCATGGCCCCAGCAAAGACGTTCAGCACCGGGGACAGTCCTGAGATGCCGTCGCGAAGAGCAAACGAAGCCGCCTGCAACTCCTCGATCGTCGTGATCGGCGCGGTCAAGCCCTCGATCAGTCCAGCGCCCA
>Ga0075477_10000912_pt1 | contig 13393 bp, 7 predicted proteins | sample DEB08_DNA_FD_76338 | JGI IMG/M metagenome (GOLD analysis project Ga0075477, IMG submission 76338) | Aqueous microbial communities from the Delaware River and Bay under freshwater to marine salinity gradient to study organic matter... | ecosystem: Environmental > Aquatic > Marine > Coastal ...
GGGCGTTCGCCCCGGGGCCCGAGCGCACCCCGGCGGGGGCACGCGGGACGGTGGCAGAGGGGCATGGGGCATGGAACCCGGCCGCGATGCCCCGTATCCTGCACCGGAGTCCTCGGAGGACTTCCGCGAAGCGACTTCGATCCCGCCTCAAGCGGGATCGCTTGCTTCGCGGGTCGCGGCCCCGCCGCAATCAGACGCCTCCATCGAGCGGCGTCCTCACCCCATCGTTCCCCCGCGGTCCATCCGATCCGAGTCGTACCCGCTCCGCCGGCCCTCCGGCGTCCCCGGTTCGGACCGATCCCTGCGACCGCCATCCGCTGCGAGGCCACCCATGGAGATCCTCACCCCCGAGGAGAAGAAGCGGCTCGAGACCACCCTTTCCGAACTTCGCGTCCGCGGGAAGGAGCTGATCGAGCGCATTGCCGAAGCCCGGGCGCTCGGCGATCTGAAGGAGAACGCGGAGTACCACTCCGCCCGCGAGGATCAGGCCCAGAACAACGCGAGGATCAAGCAGCTCGAGGATCGACTCGCGGTCGCGCAGGTCGCCGACAACACCTCGCTGCCCGAGGACATGGTCTTCATCGGCGCGACCGTGAAGCTTCGGGAGGTCGACACCGGCGACGAGGATCTCTATCGCATCGTCGGCGAGGCCACCGGGGACATGAGCGTCGACTACGTCGAGGTCACCGTGAACAGCCCGCTCGGCACCTCTCTGATGAAGTCCCGCGTCGGCGAGACCGTCCGAGTGGACCTGCCACGCGGCGAAGCGCGGTACCTGATCGTCGAGATCGTCGCCTGACCTCGCGCCGTCGCGGGTCCCGGCCGTCACGATGACCGAGCTCCTCGTCGAACATCTCGACCCCACAACCCTCGCGGTGCTGGTGGGCGAATACCTGCTCCGGGTGGTGATGGTGCTCTTCATCCTGATTCGCAAGAGCAGCCGCCCGTCGGTGGCGACGGGATGGATGGTGCTGGTGCTGGCCTTGCCGGTGGTCGGGACGATCCTCTACTTCTCTCTCGCCGAAACCCGTTTCGGCCGACGCCGGATCCGTCGCCATCGCAGCGTGCTCGCCCGGATCGACCGGCCCGAGTTCCACGAGTTCGCCGACGCGACGGTCCGTCGGCCCCGCCTGGGCCAGATCGAGCGCGAACTCTCGACGCTCGCCGAGCGGGTCTCCCACGGCGTGGTCTGCGGCGGCAATCGCATCGATCTCACCCACGAGACCGAGGACACCATCGCGGCGATGATCGACGCGATCGACGGCGCCCGTTCCCACTGCCACGTCCTGTTCTACATCTGGCTCGACGACGCCACCGGCCGGCGCGTGGCCGAGGCGCTGCGCCGGGCCGCCGCGCGGGGCGTCGAATGCCGCGTCCTCGTCGACGCGGTCGGCTCGAAGGGATTCCTCGGCAGCGCCACCTGCCAAGGACTGCGCGACGCGGGCGTGCGGGTGGTCGCGGCGCTTCCGGTGAACCTGCTGCGGATGGTGTTCAGCCGCATCGATCTGCGGAACCACCGCAAGATCCTCGTCGTCGACGGTCTGATCGGGTTCACCGGCAGTCAGAACATCGCCGACGCCGCGTTCGCGCCCAAGGCGAGGTTCGCCCCGTGGGTCGACTGCATGGTCCGGATCGAAGGCCCGGCGGTGCGGGAGCTCCAGATGATCTTCGTGGTCGACTGGTGCCTCGACGCACCGGAGGAAGGTGCCGACCTCGATCTCGACGCGATCCTCACCATCGAACCGCCCGCGCACCCCGACGGGGTTCCCGCCCAGGTGCTGGCGACCGGTCCGAACTACCAGGTCGATGCGGTCAGCCAGCTGGTGCAGGGGCTCGTCCAGTCGGCCCACCACGAACTGGTCCTGACGACGCCCTACTTCGTGCCGGATCAGGCGACGCTGACCAACTTCACCGTCACCGCCCGCCGCGGCATCGACGTGCATCTGGTGCTTCCGGCCCGCAACGACAGTCGCCTGGTGGGGCTCGCCAGTCGGAGCCTGTTCGGGCCGCTGCTCGACGCGGGCGTCTCGATCGAGGAGTACCACGGAGGCCTGCTGCACGCCAAGACCATCACCGTCGACGAGAGAATCGGCGTGGTCATGAGCGCCAACCTCGACCTGCGAAGCTACGAACTCAATTTCGAGTGCGGGGTGCTGGTCTACGACGCCGACTTCGCCGGCCGGCTGCGCGACCTGCAGCGGCACTACCAGTCCAGATCGACCCCGGCCCGCTGCGATCGCGAGCGTCGATCGCTGCGCCTTCGCCTCGCCCAGGGCGCGGCGTCGATGCTGAGTCCGCTGCTCTGAGTCCGCCGGTCCTTCAGTCGAGGCGTTCGATCTCGAGCACCTGCCCCGGTCGGACCGATGTCTCCCGCTGCTCGCGACCGTCGGGCCAGCGGACGAGGATCTCGATCGGCTCCGGCGACGCCTCGAACCCGAAGTGGGCTTCCTGGACGGTGTTGGACTGGAACGGCCCACCCGACCAGATCCAGCGACGCTGCACCTGCCCGCCACGCCGCCATTCGACGATGGATCCGCGGCCGTCGCGGTTGGCGACGCCAGGCCGGCGGTCCCGCAGTCGCACTCGAAGCCACCGATCGGCATCCGGTTCGGCGAGGTTCTCGATGATCCGAACCGGGCCGTTCAGCTCTCCGATGGCGACGTCGATGTCGCCATCCCCGTCGAGATCCGCGAACACCGCGGTGCGATCGACCCGCGGCTCCATGGCCCACGGTCCCGCGTCGCCACGAAGTTCGAACCGGTCTCCGACCCGTTCGAAGAGCTGGGGCCGCTGTCGGTACGACGAGTCCATGCCTTCGACCGTCGCCTGCGGATAGACGTGGCCGTTGACCACGAGCAGGTCCTCGTCGCCGTCGTGGTCGAAGTCGAAGAGGCCGGCCGCCCAACCGAGGGAGCTCCGGCTCGGCACGCCGAGGCCGTACGCGGCGGTGCGGTCGTCGAAGACTCGGCCGTCGAGATCGAGATGCAGGGTGTTGGTGTCGCTCGAGAAGTTGGTGGTGAACAGGTCCGGCAGGCCGTTGCCGTCGACGTCGCCGAGCGCGATCCCCATCGTGGCCTGCGACGTGCCTTCGAAGTTGACCGCGACCCCCGAGGCGAGCCCCCGCTCGACGAACCGCCATGGTCCCTCCTGGACGAAGAGGCGATTGGGTTGGCTGTCGTTGCCGACGTAGACGTCCGGCCGGCCGTCGCCGGAGAAGTCCGCCACCGCGAGGTTCAGGCCGAAGCCGGCTTCGACGGCGAAGCCCGCCTCGGCGGTGCGATCGCGAAAGGTTCCGTCCCCGAGGTTCTCGAACACCCGATCCGCCGCAGGTGTGAATCCGCGGGGTCCTGCAAGCACGGGCATGCCCTTGAACCTCGCGTCCGCAGGCGGCGCCGTCGGATCGAACTCGAGGTAGTTGACCGAGTAGACGTCGAGATCGCCGTCGAGATCGAGATCCGCCAGCGCCACCGATGTCGTCCACGCCGGATCGTCGAGTCCGGTGGCCGCGGAGACGTCCTCGAAGGTGCCGTCCTCGCGCTGCCGCAGCACCACATTGGGCCCGAAGCAGCCGATGTAGAGGTCCTCGAGGCCGTCGCCGTCGAGATCTCCGGCCGCGCCTCCGAAACTCCAGCGCCGATGGGCGATGCCACGCTCGGCGGTCGCATCGCGGAAGCGAAGGCCGCCCTCGTTCAGGAACAGGCGTCCGCCCGGTCCTCGCTCGGGATCCTCGAGGGTCGCGCCGTTGGGCACGAAGAGGTCGACTCGGCCGTCGTCGTCGACGTCGGCAAGCACCAGACCGCCGCCCTTGACCTCGAGGATGCGTCGGCTCGGGGTCGACCCCGACGTCGTGGTCATCTCGATGCCGGAGACGGCGGTCGCATCCCGAAACCGAATCGACGGTCCCGCGTCCCCTTCCCCACGACTCGCCCGGCCCGAAGCGTCGCGTTCGCCCGACGCCGTGACGGGTGCGGCAGGCGATGAGCCGTCGTCGCCGCACCCGGCTCCGGTCGTCAGGACGCTCACGAAGAGCGCCGAGACGCCGATGACGCCGATGGCGCCGCAGATGTCGCTGGCATCGTTCATGGGGATCCCCCCGATGCCGCGCCTTCGAGCGGCCGACCGATGCGCTCCAGCGCCAGTTCCCACTGGCGGGTGGCGAGCGCGGCTTCGGCGTCGCGACCGAGTCGGGCGTGGCCGCGGGCCAACTTGCTCCACGCCTCGTGGTGATCGGGCCACCGCGCGACGCAGCGCTGCCAGAGTTCGATCGCCTCCTCCACGCGATCCTCGCGGTACCGCAGGTCGCCGAGCCGCGCCTCGGCCTTGGCGACCTCGCGGGCGAGCGTCGGATCGTTCTCCTGTCGCCGAATCGCCTCCTCGAGCCATCGCTCCGCCTCCGGGCGATCGTCCGCGTCGAGCGCGATCAGGCCGATCGCGAAGGCGGAGTCGCCGTCGCCAGGCACCGCCTCGGCGTGGGCGAGAAAGTGGACGCGGGCCGCCTCCGGCTCCCCGAGGTAGTAGAGCGCCCAACCCAGAAAGTGCTCGGCGTGGATTCGTTCGGGGAACGTCTGCCTCGACGCAAGGACCGCTTCGTAGAGCACCCGGGCCTCGCCGTAGCGCTTCTGCTTGCCCACCGCCACGGCGAGAAAGAAGCGGGCCCGATCGGAATCGATCTGCTCCGCGAGCACCGTCCGGAGCGCGGCTTCGGCGAGATCGAACCGCCCCTGCCTCATGAGGGCCCGCGCCGCATCGATCCGAAAGTCGTCCGGGGATGGCGTCGCGGGCTCTTCAACCCGCGTCGCCGCCTGAGGTTGAGGCTCCGCCGGGGGGGCGGAGCGGTCGCTGCAGGCCACCAGCAGGGTCAGCATGGAGGCAGCGAGGCCGCAGGGACCAGGCGAGCGTGTCGAGGGCATCGGACGAGGATACCCCGCGCGGCCGTCACCTCGGCCCGTGGGGAGAACCCTCGTCTGTTCGATAATCATTGAAACTTCCGGCGACCAGGTCCCGTAGCCACCCTATTTTTGGGAGAGGTGTCTCGTCCGCAGCGACTCGCCGGGATCCGGTTCCCGGCACCGGTCATTCGAGCGCATGCTGAAGCCAGCATCCTGAATCCAGCAGACCAGCATGCTGATGTCAGGGTGTTCCGTCGTCCGGTTCTTCACCAGCGGCATTCCCCGCCCCCCGGTCCGCTGGATTCTTCCCCGGGCCACCGCCCCGCCCCACCGTCCCCGCCGCCAAGTCCGACGCACCAGACACCGGATCCTTCGTGACGAATCACTCCATGAATCACCTCCCCTTTCCGGCCGCGACGCGAAGAGGATCGATGACGGCCGTCGCGATGCTCATCGCCTCGACCGCGATCGCAGCGTCGGCTCGCGCCGACGGATCGGATTCGTTCGGATTGGCGACGCAGCCGCCGATGGGCAGGCCCCTCCCGGGGCTGACCGCGAGCGAGCGTGAGCTCTTCGACATCGGTCGCTCGCTCTACGTGACCCCGCTTCTCCCCGAAGACGGCCTTGGGCCGATCTTCAACAAGAGCAACTGCCAGAGCTGCCACTCGACTCCGGCTCCGGGCGGATGGGGCAACATCGCCGTCACCCACTTCGGCTACGACGACAAGGGCAAGTTCGAGAGTCTCGAGAACCTCGGCGGACCGTTGCTGCAGACGCAAGCGATCGCGCCCGGCTGCGGAGAGTTCGTTCCCGACGCGGCCAACACCGTGATCGTGCGTGTCACCAACAGCTCGATGGCGTTCGGCCTGATCGAGGCGATCCCCGACGCGGCGATCGCCGCGAACGAGGATCCCGCCGACGGCGACGGCGACGGCGTTTCGGGTCGGGTGCACTGGGTCGCCCCCCTGGAGGACCCGATGGGCTCGCCGCTGCGCGCCGGAAGGTTCGGATGGAAGGCCCAGGTGGCGACGGTGCTGTCGTTCTCCGCCGATGCGTCCCGCAACGAGATGGGACTGACCAACCGTCTGATCCCCACCGAAAACGCTCCCAACGGGGACTTCGATCTGCTCTCCGAATGCGATCCGGTCCCCGATCCCGAAGACATCCCCGATGGCGACGGCTTCGACTTCATCGACCGGGTGACCCACTTCCAGCGCTACCTCGGTCCGCCGCCGCAGACGCCGCGTTCGGGCATGACCGGCGAGACCGTCTTCGCCGCGGTCGGATGCACCGCGTGCCACGTGTCGGAGTGGACCACCGCCGACGACCCCTCGCTCGAGGCGGCGATCCGAAACCGGACGATCCGCCCCTACTCCGACTTCCTCCTGCACGACATGGGTCTGCTCGCCGACGGCTTCCCCGATGGCGACGCATCCGGCCAGGAGATGCGGACCCCGGTGCTGTGGGGCCTTCGAACTCGCGATCCGATGCTGCACGACGGATCGGCCGCCGGCGGCACCTTCGAGGATCGCGCCGCAGCCGCCATCGCCGCCCACGGCCCCTTCGGCGAGGGCGCCGCGAGCGCCGCCGCCTTCGCAGCGCTCCCCCAGGCCGAGAAGGACCAGTTGCTGGCATTCCTCGGCTCGCTCGGCCGCCTCGAGTTCGACCACGACGGCGACGGCGATGTCGACCTGCTCGACTTCACCCCATTCGAGGCGTGCTTCCACATCGACTCGACCATCTCTCCCGACGACCCGTGCGCGGTCTCGGACATCGATCAGGACGGCGACGTGGATCTCGACGACTTCCAGTTGTTCAAGACCGCCTACCTCCGCGATGGCGGCGAGATCGGCGACTGCGACGACGACGGCATCGACGATCTCGAGGCGATCCTCACGGGTCTCGCCACCGATCGGGACGGCGACGGCGTCCCCGACGACTGCGCGGCCTGCTCGGGCGACCTCGACGCCAGCGGCGCCGTCGATGGCGGCGACCTGACGATCATCCTCGCCAACTGGGGCGGCAAGGGCACCGGCGATCTCGACGGAAGCGGTACCGTGGACGGCGGAGATCTCACCATCGTGCTCGCCAACTGGGGAACCTGCCCGTAGCCCTCCCGGCTTGCCCTATCCTCGAACTCGCGGGTCCAAGCGACCGTTCGACCCGACTCCCGAACATGCTGCAGACCAAGATCCCGACTCCTCGGAACCGAACCATGACGCCACGCACGGTCCTCGCCACGAGCCTCCTTGCCGCCGCCTGCAGCTCGCTCGCCGCAGCGCAATGGGTGGTCTACGAGAACCAGACGGCCGACCGACTGATCGCGCCTCAGGAGGTGATCGTCAACGACAACCTCGAGAAGGTCTTCACCTGGGACGACTACGACCAGGACGGCGACGTCGACCTGGTCATGTGCCGCAAGTTCCCCGGCTCGATCACGGGAGGCTTCTCGAACTTCATCTTCATGAACGAGAACGGCCTTCTCGTCGACCGGACCGATGAGTACGGCACCTGCTCCGACTCGCCGGGCCATCAGGGCTTCCCCGACCCGACCAACGATCGCCGCATCCACACCATGGACGTCGATCTGGACGGATGGATGGATCTGGTCACCTGCACCACCATGAGCGACGGTCTGGACTGGCAGATCGGTCAGCCTCGCGTCTACCGCAATCTCGGCAACGACGCCTCCGGCAACTGGCAGGGCTTCTGCTACGAGCACATGCGGTTCCCCGAGATGTTCGCCGCCAACGGCAACGCCGCGAACCCCCGGTTCTGCGACTTCGCCTTCGGCGACTTCAACGGCGACGGGTATCCCGACCTCTTCATGGCCGACTACGACACGCCCGAGACCAGCGGGACGCAGTGCATCGACCTCAACCAGGACGGCGACACCAACGATCCCGGCGAGTGCCAGCAGAGTCCCGCCGAGAACTCCTCGCAGGACTACAACAATCGCCTCTACTACAACTGGGGCGACGATCCCGCCGGCCCGGGACCCGGCCATTTCTACGACACCGCCTACACGAAGATGACCTCGGCGCAGCTCGCGTCGGGATTCGGCAACGCCGCGAAGGCCGCCGACTTCAACGGCGACGGCCATCTCGACATCGTCCGCGTCAACACGCTGACCGGCGGGCAGGACGTCGCCATCCTCTACGCCAAGCCCGAGGATCTCGGCGAGAGCTACACCGGCCCGGTCAGCATCTCCTCCGGCGCCCCCTACAACCTCGAACACGGCGACCTCAACGGCGACGGCATGATGGACCTCGTCGTCATCGACGACGGCAAGGACAAGTACCTGATCAACCAGGGCAACAACGCCGCCGGCCAAGCCCAGTTCATCAGCTACACCATCGCCGACAGCTTCAGCGAGTTCGGCAACCGCACCCGGATCGCCGACCTCGACAACGACGGACGCCCCGACGTCCTGATCGCCGACGTCGACGCGGACCTCCCGCAGTTCTGCCCCTCCAGCGGTCGGCGGATGCACATCTATCGCAACACCGGCAACGTCTCCGCGCTGCTCGACGAAGACGGAGAGGTCCTCCCCAACAGCCAGATCGCCAACACCTACGACACCGCGCCGATCGACATCGACGGCGACGGCTGGCTCGACCTGGTGGTGGCTCGGTGCCAGGGCGTCTTCGTCTGGATGAATCAGCCGCCAATCGGCCTCGACTTCGACTACCCCGACGGACGGCCGTCCAACGTGCTGCCCGGCGAGACGACCTCCTTTCCCGTCGCGATCCAGATCGCCGGAGGAGGCGAGGTCGTCGATGGCACCGCCCTGCTGTTCGCCTCGATCGATGGCGGCGCCTGGTCTTCGAGCCCGCTGATTCCGGATGGCGACCAGTGGCTCGCCAGCCTGCCCGCCGTCGCCTGCGGGCAGACGCTTCGCTACTACCTGTCTGCGGAGCTCTCCAACGGCGGCGTGACCACCGACCCGCCGACGGCTCCGGGCAGCACGTTCTCGCCGACGGTCTCGACCGGCGTCGAGGTCGCCTACGAGGAGAGCTTCGAGATCGACGACGCGGGATGGACCGTCGTGAACGACGCCGGCATGATCACCCCCGGTTGGGAGCGGGCCGATCCGATCCCGACCGTCACCGGCGGCCAGCAGGCGGCGCCCGACGTCGCCGGCGACGGCGAGATGGCCTGGGTCACCTACAACGGCATGCCGGGAGGCACCGCCGGCAGCAGCGACCTCGACCTGGGTCCGACGGTGCTGACCTCGACCGCGATTCTGCTCGCAGGCGAGGACGCGACGGTCTCCTACCGCTGCTGGTTCTTCTGCAACGACGCCGGCGATCCGGTGCAGGCGGACACGCTCCAGATCGAGATCTCGACCGATGACGGCGCGTCCTGGCACCTCGCGGACGAGGTGTCCGCGAGCGCCGCGGCGTGGACCGAACGGAGCTTCTCGGTGTCCTCCGCGGCAACGCCCGGCGAGACCCTGATCATCCGCTTCATCGCCCAGGATCGCCCGAACAACTCGATCACCGAGGTCGGCATCGATCTCGTCAAGGTCGAGCGGGTGGTCTGCGAGGATGCGGGCAACCCCGCGGATCTCGACGGCGACGGCACCGTCGGGGGCGCGGACCTCGCGGTCCTGCTCGCTGCGTGGGGCCAGCCCGGGCCCGCCGATCTCGACGGCGACGGCACCGTCGGAGGCGCAGACCTCGCCCTCCTTCTCGCGGCGTGGGGCAAGTGAGTTCACGGCGGCCCGGTCGCACAGGCGACCGGACCGCAACGGCCCCTGCGACCCACGACTCCTGAACGGAACACGAGCCCGGCCTTGGCCGGGCTCGTGGTTCATTGCAGATCCATTCGTCGGGCCGCCCCGGAATCGACTGGAATCGACCGAGGTTCCAGGCCAGCGAACTCACTCCTCCACGGAAGATTCCGGGCTGGCGCCCGCGACGGTGTCGCGAGAGGCCATCAAGGCCTCGGTGCCACCAGCGAGTTCGAGAGCCGCTGCCGGGGAGATCCGCATGCCGGGCACGCGGCGGCCTTCGTTGATCATTCGCACCGTGAAGTCGGTCAACGCCCACGGGTCGAATCCTGCTGCAGCAGACAGAGCGACGCCTCGAAGATCGATGGCCACCGGGTCGTCGTCGATCTCGTCGGCGAACCAGGCGAGCGGGGTCTGCGACTCGGCGGCGAGCGCCATCGCCTGCTCGGCATCCGACCAGCGGTCGGCGTCCCCCCGGGCATCGCCCCCGTCGAGGGCGAATCCTCGCAGCCGATCGGCGCGGCGTTCGAGTCCTTCGCCCATCGCGCGCATCGACGCCGAACGCTCCACCCTCGCCACTTCGCGGCCGAGCAACACCGAGAGTTCGGCGTCGGAAACGGCCTCGACAAGGCCTGAGGTGACGAAGACGAAGCCACCCGGCAGCGCGAACGCATCGACGACCTCCGGCGCTTCGAGCACGATCCAGATCCAATCGGCATAGGGGCGAGGCAGGCGACTCTCGCGAGCCACCGCAGCGCCGATCGTCGCCACTCGGACGGCCATGTCGCCCGCCGAATCCGCCGCCGGCACGACCGCGAGGATCCGGCCCGCGAGCTCTCGGCCAAGGAAGAACCGGTCCGCCGGCGAGGGATCGTCGAAGGACGTCTCCAGCGCCGATGCGGCCTCGAGCGTCGGGAACGCGCGTGGCTCCGCGGCGAGGATGAACCCATCGACGGCGTCACGGTCGGGGCGAGTCGCGAACACCTGCATCCACGGCAACCCCCCACCCCCGACCGAGGAGGGGGATCCGAAGGTCCCGAAGGCGATGTCCTGAAGATCCGATTCGGCGCCAAGCATCACGTCGGCGGGAGGCCTCGCCTCGTACCGGCTCGGCGTGACCAGACAGGACCAGGGCACGTACCCCACGACGTCGCCGACGCGGAACTTCGCCCAGGTCGGCGTCCACGATCGGTCGTCCCCCGCGTTCGGGGAGTCCATCTGCGGCGTCGCGCGAGCCCACAGCAGCTTCTCCTCGACGACGATCTCGCCGCTCTGCTTCAAGGTGCCGAGCAGACGCGAACTCGTCGTGGGCAGCGTGTGGACGGGCGCTCTCGCCGTCGCGACGACCATGGGTTCGGAGACCGGACTCGGCCAGACGGTGTCGTCGATGCCGGCCCAGCGAGCGGCACGACTCGCATCGGCATCGAGGCCGGCGGAGTCGATGGCTCCGGCCCTCGTGGACAGCGACGTCGAAGCGGAACGCTCCGGCGTCGCGGCGCATCCGGCGAGCAACCCCGCGACAAGGGCTCCGGCGATCGTGCATCTGGACATGTTCGAGGGCTCCGGGGGGGTGTGCGTGACGGCCGATTCATCCTCGGCGAGAAAGACTACTCGCCTTGCAAAGTGGCGGCGGCACCGCGTCAGGCGTCGATCGATCGTCCAAGGGGGCGTCAGGCGGACTCCCGGGTCGACTTCCGTCGTTCACACTCCGGGAATCACGAACGCCGTGGGCTGGGCACGCCCCCGCCCGCCGGCTCCCGGCCGTCGTCTGCCGCATGCCGAGCGCCTTTGGATGCCGCGATCGACGGCGAGGTCAGCCTCGAGAGCGCTACGAGGAGGTCACGATGGTGGTCGAATCCTCTCCTCGCACCCGGAGCGACGGGGGAGGCTCGCCCTCGATCCTCGGCAGGGCCCGCGATCGTGCGGCATCCGCATCGAGGCCCGGCAACTCGACGACGCCACCACGCTCGAGACCGACGGTCGCCCCGTTCAAGGGCAGGTGCGCACCGGTCAAACGCAGCGTGGCGCCCGAGGAGACGGTGCCTCGACTCTGCGCCAGGAACTGCCGCTCGAGCAGGCCTCCGCGGACCTCGACGAAGCCGCCCCGCAGGCCCGCCCTCGCGCCTTCGATGCGACCCGACTGCAGCACGAGACCGCCGTCGCCGGCGAAGTCGATCGTCGGCCACGCGACGGCGCCGTCCGGGCCGAGATCGACCACCAGCACGGACTCGATCGGTGAGCTTCCCACGACCGCCGCCTCGATGTCGACGCCTTCCTCGGCAGCCCAGTTGGCCGGATCGCGAGGATCCGAGGAACCCCCGTCGCCGGTCCACTTCAGAGCCGTCGACGGGATCTCGGCGTTCGCAGCCCCACCGTCCTCCACCGGCGGCGGCGGCGGCTCGTAGGTGGGGTTCCAACGAGGTTCCCGGCTCGGGGTGCGCTTGGCGAAGATCGCCTCCGCCTCGGCGACGAGATCCGGTCGCGATGGCGCGAGATCGGTGGTCTCGTTGGGATCGACCGCGAGGTCGTAGATCTCGATCGGTGGGTCCTCGACCGTTCGAATGTTCTGACGAATCGCCTTGTGGTTCCCGAACCTCGCCGCCACCGACGCACGCCCGGAGGGCTGCTCCCAGTAGAGCGGCGGCCGCTTCGATGGTGCGTCGCCCTCGAACGCGGAGACCAGCGCGATCCCCGAGGGCTCGGTCGCGGACTCGGCGCCGGCGATCTCGAGAATCGTCGGGAAGAGGTCGTAGCCCACGACCGGAAGATCGCACTCGGATCCAGCCTCGATCCGACCGGGCCAGGTCGCGATGAAGGGCACCCGAAGACCACCCTCGTAGAGTTGGGTCTTGTGTCCGCGGAGTTCGCGATTGCTCTGGAAGAAGTCCGGATCGAATCCGCCGATGTCCCAGGTCGCTCCGTTGTCGCTGGTCACGATGTAGACGGTGTCCTCGGCGAGCCCCATCGCCTCGATCCGATCGACGACCGCGCCGAAGTCCGCGTCGGCGCGGGAGATCATCGCCGCGTAGGTCGCGCGGGGCTCCTCGCACGGCAGGTACCAGCGCTTGCCGTCGTAGGCGAAGTCCTCGAACTCGCCTCGGTACTCCGCGACGGACTCCTCGGGCGCCTGCAGCGCCAGGTGGGGCACGATCGTCGCGTAGTAGATGAAGAAGGGCCGATCCGGATGCGGCGCGATCTCCGTGTCGAGCCAGTCCAGCACCGCCTCCCGCATCAGGTCCGGTGCGTACTGCTCGCCGGAGAGGCCGCGGTCGTTGCCTTCCAGCGGAACCTGCTCGCGATCGTCGAACAGGTACCGCGGATAGAAGTTGTGGGCGTTCCGCTGGCAGAGGTATCCGTACCAGCGGTCGAAGCCGAACTCGAGCGGATGTCCGTCCATCTCGCCGGGCCCGCCGAGGCCCCACTTTCCGGTGGCCATCGTCGCGTAGCCTCGCCGCCTCAAGGCCGTCGCGATCGTCTCGGTCCCCGGTTCCAGGGCCGGCTGCCCGCCGTAGGTCCCGTCGTCGAGGTTCGCGACCTCCTTGTTGTCGCGGATCTGGCAGCGACCGAGATCGAGACCGGTGAGCAGCGAAGCCCGGCTCGGCGCGCACACCGAAGCCGCGGAGTACGCCTGCGTGAACATCATGCCCTCGCGGGCGATCGCGTCGATTCGCGGCGTGCGGATGACCGGGCTGCCGGTGCATCCGAGATCACCGACGCCGAGATCGTCGAAGAACAAGAGGACCACGTTGGGCGGCCGATCCGCGGTGGG
>Ga0075477_10000916_pt1 | contig 13344 bp, 28 predicted proteins | sample DEB08_DNA_FD_76338 | JGI IMG/M metagenome (GOLD analysis project Ga0075477, IMG submission 76338) | Aqueous microbial communities from the Delaware River and Bay under freshwater to marine salinity gradient to study organic matter... | ecosystem: Environmental > Aquatic > Marine > Coastal ...
AAGTCTGTTTTCATAAATAAAAAATGCATTACCTTCATGTAATCTATGATGATTAACAGCCACCGTAATAAGTGGTCGTTCACTTCCTATTACATGTTGGCTGTTATTTTCATCAGCTTGTGTTAGCGTCACAAATCTTGACTTAGTATTATCTGATTCTCTTTTTACACTCAATACCATTAGAAACGAATCTCCAATCCAACACCTCTATAATCAATACCTTTATGGTGGCCTTTGCCCCAATCAACATAATGGCCAGCGCCTTGAATTAATAAATCTACTTTATTTTCTATTATAGGTTGTCTGTATTGAATACCGCCGCCAATAGCTGTCACACTTTTATTTGATGAGCCACCAAAATTATATTCAAGCGATCCGCCTGTAAATTTTTTTAATACAGCATTAATTTGATTATCAGTTATTATTTCATCGCCCACTAAATGCTCCCATAATTTGATCATCAGTTAATGCTTGCTGGCGATTATAATTAATTAACTCTTTTTGTTGTCCAAATTTTTTAATAGCTACACTAAAATCTGTTGTGCGCTTAGGTGTTTGCTTATGCCATTTTGAATCAAACACTTCTTGAGATGCCTCGTTATATTTTCCTGTAGTTAAATATTCCCAAGTTTTTTTATGCACCGTATGCCAATTTTCGCCTAACTGAAAATTAACAGACACTAATGCATCTATTAACTCTGGCGTAGCGCCATCAATTGATTTGGCTTGTTGTTGAGCTGCTTTTTTTGCCCACGTTAAATCTTCATGCAACCATTGATCAACAACTTGTTTTGGAATTTGTGTACCTTTAGGGTACATTTTTTGTTCTTCTGGGGTTAATAAATGGCCAACGCCACCCGTCAACTTATCTAAGCTATCAAGGTAACTTACATATTTAACCCCTTCTCTTTCTTTTAAATGCTCAATTAAATTTGCCATAATTGGGTGCGTTGTAAAGATTAATAGGAGGAATAATAATCTCATGCCAGTCAATCATTTTTTCTTAGGAAACCCCGCTTTCATCATAGCGTAAGCTTTTTCAGAAATAGTTGATTTAGACTTAGGACGACTAATCCCTTTTTTCTTGCGTTCGTTTATGTTGTGATATAAGCCTTGTGGTTTCATTTTTTGGCTTGTCCTGACTCAGACATAGCAATAGCAACTGCTTGTTTACGGCTAGTTACTTTAGCGCCAGAGCCTGATTTGAGTTTACCAGACTTATACTCTTTCATAACTTTATGAACTTTCTTTTGCATTTTATTCATCATATTTTTAATTCCTCACCCAACATATTTGATATTAATCCTAACCCTTGTTCACCTAATGCTGGTAATTTTGTAGCTTCTGGACCCATACCCGGAGCAACTGCTTTAGCAACCAAACCACCCCTTGCTCTTTTAATTCTGCGTGATGCAGCTCTTAATTCTCCTGTTTGTCTTCCAGTTTCTTCTTTAACTGTTTTAAGTTCTTTTGTAGACAGTTCTTTAATTTTTTCTAGCACTTGTGGATTACGTCCGCCACCGGGTCTATTTAAATATTCATAAAAACTATAACCTGTATTTTGTGCGCGACCAGCTAATTGTGTTGCAAGATCAATTTGACTTTGCCAAAATGATTCTGGTTGAGGAGTGCCGCGCCCACCAGCTTGTTCAATCAGCCATTCATTGTAATTTTTTGTGCTACGTACATCACCACGAATTGCATAAGTTGTTTTAGAGTATGGAGATACCTCAGATGCTGATGTTGTACCACTACCATAAGGATATTTAAGTCCAACACCTCGATAAATGTATGGATCAACCATACCCCAGTTGCCTAAATCTAAAGCAAGTCCACGTTTGAGTGCTTGCTCGTATGTATAGGCAGCCATATTATGCTCCTAGTTTTTCTTCTTCAACACCGATTTCTGGTGTTAAACGTGTAGTTGCTAATAATGATCTTGCGCCACCACGCATTTTTGCTCTTTTTTTAGCTGCCATTTCTTCTTGTAAGTCACGTTTTTCTTGTTGTGCTTCTAAACGCATTCTTTCAGTTTCTTGACGTTGTTGTTCAATTTGCGCTAATGCAGCTGAATTATCTGGTTTTGGTGCGCTAAACATTCCACCCATTACTTTCTCCTCATGATATATGTGTCTTCTTTAGTTACGCTATAATTTTTCATTAACCCTTCAGCTTCGAATCCTAAAGTGTTGGCCCAAGCTACAGCGCGCTTATCTTTGGATACTACCGTAATTTGTATGCGATGTAAATTAAATAATATCTCACAGATATCAAAGAATATTAAAGCGCCCTTGGTCATAGCTATTGGATATCGTCTAGCTGTCTCATGAAATATAGACCACACCTCACCAACTCCAGACCAAAGTATCCCACAACCAAAAATAGCGACAGGCTCGTTATGTAAAAGCGCAGTAATAGTCGGACCAGCAAGAGACTGTGTATTAAGACGGTATTTTCTATTTTGTTCCGTAAGCGATGAAAGCCCATAAATATCTGTTCCTTTAAAATGATCTGCATGATTAGGATGATAATTAGTATAATATACACCCTTGACACTAGGCATATATTTATCTAAATAGTTCTGATCAATTAAATATATCGAAGTCACTATTAGCTACGGTAGGTGCAATTAATGTGCTAGCTGCTAATGGACTCTTGGTCATGCGCTTATGTTCCCCGCCACCTAAAAGTAAATAGCCAAATGCATCACCAATGTGCGAATGTTCGTTTTTGTTTGGGCTGTCTTTAAATCGTTCTTGTCCGGCACCTACACTAATACGTTTGAAATGGTACCCGCCAGATAATGATTTACGTAAGCGTTTGCATTTTGGATTAATTAATAATCCGGGTTTACCCATAATCAATCTTTGCATAGGTGCAGCGGCTGCTTCACGTCTGACTTTAAAATTGTTAGACGCTGTAGGTTGTGCGCGTAATCCAATGGTTCTTAGGTAATCAAATGCAGTCACTTCGTAAATAGCATCACGTGCCATACCCGCTGGGTCACCCCATACCATGACTTGAGCTTTAGGATACTTAGCATTAATCTCTGCAAGTAGCTGTTGACCAAAACGTTCAAGGCCCATATCTTCAGTGACAATCTCATCAAAGATAATCCATCGACCATTGTTAAGTCGTTGACCAATTGCAGCTGCTGGCGTTAAACCAAAGTCAAGACCAATATGTAATGGTTGTGCTGGATCGTATTCAGCATCAGGACTTGACATTAAGTGATCATCATACTCAGGCCATACAGGTTTACCTTCTTGTACATAAGTAAACTTACCTTCTGCATAGCAGCGAACCCAGTCTAAGTTCTTACCACCTAACATCTGTGAGTAGTAACCGCTGGGTAAGTTCCTTACATTCTCAGCTTTAGGATTGAGTTTCCACCAACGACCACTTGCAAAGCTATGATCATTGGCTTCTGGGTTTTCAGGTAAATCTTCTGGGCTGACTTCCATGACACCACCCGGTTGTTGAAAGAAGTCCCACCCGTACTTACCCGTAATCTTTTCTTTTTGACTTAATCGGAACCACCAATGGTCATCATCCATTGGGTTCGTGTCCATCCAGACTCCGTGCCAAGTAGGCCCTCCATCCTTCTTAGTTGGATAACGACCGACACGATGGGTGAGTCCGTCAATGACGGCTTTGGGCAACTCCCGTGCCTCGTTTACCCATGCTCCTGTAAGTTCTAAGGATAGTAACTTGCGTACATCCTTTGGTTGGTCCAATGCTAAAAATATCACTTCACAGTCAATACCCGCTGCATCACCGCGGGAAGGGAGGCGAATGTGATGAGTGATCGGAGGTGTATATAGCATCGGACCGAAAGTGTTTTCTGGGAATAATTCTTGCCACGTCTTAATGGTTGTGGTCTTGAGTTCTGGATAAGAGTTTCTTACAATAACAAAACGGGTATAGCGAATGCCATCCTGAGGTGATGGCTTTTGTCTTACGGCACGCATCATAATCTCAGCTGCGCACGCGTAAGACTTGCCACTCCCCACTGGTCCCATTAGCCCACGTACAAACTTATTACTTTGTAAAAAGTTATACACCACAGGGCTTTCACTAAAATCTAAATCAATGCCGGGGCCATGTAATTCTTTTTTACTGCGCTCTTTACTATTGCTCATCGTCGTCTATATCAGGATGCTTAGCATTTAATAATTGGCGAAGACGTTGATTATCTTGCCACAGCTCATCTATAATTTTCATAACACGTGTGTTATTCATATTAGCCATAACAAATTCTTCGCGCAATAATTCAATCTCTGCTTTGATTTCCATGGTCTTTCCTCCATTGTTTCCAAAGTTGTAATGTGTGTATTGCTTTGTCTATATCTTCATCACCATCACCCTTACGGTCTACTCGTACAATGTACTTAATAGCCGTATGTTGCATAGGGTTTAATCCGTTTACCATAGAAAATTCCATCGGCTGGATTTTCATTTGTGAATAATGATTACCCCCCACTTGGGTTTCTTTAGGACTCATTCTTTGTTCCTTTATTTACAGGCTTTAATGCGCGCTTAGCTTGGTCGATACCATAAGCGCAATCATAATTTTTATCTGCAAGTATGTCTCTAGCCCATTGTTTAGGATCTCTTTTGTTTGCAGTAAGTTTTGCTACAAATGCGCGCAACTCATCCATGCGCTGTTTATATTGTTCTTTATTTATCATGATCAATTACCTCCGGGGCTTTAATGTTAATACCAATAACTGACGGCCTGTCTGAATCATCTGGGTTGTCTAGCAAGCCACTGGCTTTTGCAAGCAAGCGTAAGGTTTGTACTTTGTCCCAAAATTCAATAGCAATCATTCCATCTTTGTCAATCTTTATTGACTTAATACTTTGTAATGCATGATCTGGAATATCCTTGCTGGCTTTTACTTTAACATTGCCTTCATGGTCCCATTCCATAACGTCTGTAATTTTTGTATTTGCCATGCAAAGAAGGCTGTACGCGACAGCCTCTCTGTTAGCAGCAATTGTCGTGCTTCGCTCCAAGTTTTTTTGTAATTGCTTAACTCCGCCATAACCCGCTAAACTTGGGATTGGTTTGTTTTTATTTTTTATTTCACTCATCAGAAGGGCAAATCGTCTTCTTCGGCCATAATCTCACCCGCTGGCTGATTATTTTGTACTGCCCCTTGACCTGTGTTGGTGTTCGCCACAGGATTACCAATTCGGATGCCATAATATTCTGTGCCATCTCTTTGACTTTTATTGCTGTACATATCAATGTAATGCTCCGTGCCGTCGGGTAATAAAATTTTGCCACGCCAATCAGCATGCCAATCTTCTGTTTTTCTATCGTTTTTAAACAAAGAGCCTGTACCGGGTTTACGTTTGTATTCTTCTGCCATTTTAATCTCCTTCATATAAATAAACAACGGCTTTTCCACCGTCAACTTGCTCGCCTCTAAGAATCCCGATGAAATCAATTTGGCTGTCATCATTATACATGCCAGCTTTCATTAATGCATCTAGTATTGCTTTTAGCGTATTATCTAAATCAAATTTTCTTTTTGATCTAGGATGAATTACAACATTAATTACTACACGTTTATCTTTCAAACTCCTAACATTGTTACTGTTTATAGCGTTACGTACAATGAATTGTACTTGTTCAGTAAACAATTTCCCCTCCTTACTAATAAAGCGTCGCTTACCATTGGCTTGCCAATAGTTATTAACGCTGGGTGGGTATGGTAATTCTAAATAAAATGCGTCAACGTCCGTTGGGACAAAGATTGTGGGTTTCATAAAATTTTGTTCAATCGGTTATGTAAGTCTTTACCTAAGTAAGACTTGATAGCCTCATTGATTAGACCAGCTTTTGTTTTCTCATGTTCTTTTGCTGCACTGTTTAGTAGCTCAACACTTTGTGGTGTTAGTCTAACTAGAAATGGTTTCAAATCACTCATGCTAATCTCCTATATATTTGTTCTTAACTGTAAACTTTTGTTTTCTTTTCTTTGTCTTTGGACGCTGCTGTTGATCCCGTTCATCTCGAACTAATTGACATAATTTGAGATAATTGCCAGATGACATCACGGTCCCTCCATGATTCATAAATCCCTTAGTCATTTTCCAGTATCCATCACGTCTTGTATATTTGTAAGGTAAGGGTTCCCCGCTATTAAACAGGTTACATATGAGTCGATAAAATTCTCTTAATGTCATGTATCAAGTATATCTGTTAGCAATATAGTGTCAAGCAGTTGACAGAAAAAAAATAATCTATACAATGATTAGTACGGGGCCATTGCCCAGCCCACCCGTATGTTGATAGCGACAAAGGGTATAAACGAGCTTAACAACTGTGCTACTCATCAAACAGGTAGTGTGAAATGTTGGTAGAGGCCTGATAATCTCTATATGCGGATAAACGAGAGCTATCGTACTTTACGTACTTAACTGTACGGGCTAGGTTTCGATCTCAATCTCACAACAAGGACGGTTACCCATATGCAAGAGCATAACAAGTTAGCTCATATGAACACCAGCAAGTCTCCATGCGTCAATCTCTGCCGGTATATAGAAATAGAAGTATTTGATGCACCACTCTGCTCCGGGTGCGGTCGCACCTATGATGACCTCGAGCATTGGACAACCTTATCGTCAGCAGAACGTAAGATCCGTGCTAAGGCTGCTAAAGCTAATCTGAAAAAGCTGTCAAAAATTTGAGTGAGACCCGTGTAGGTGTACGTGTTGGGGGGGAGGGGGAAAGGTCGCTGTTTTTTGCATCTTTTAAGCTAAACGGGCGTTTAGCCTAAGTAATAACGTAAGCTTTTCCCTTGCAATAAATAGGCTTCGAGCTTGTCTAAGGGGTGGCCATCATTGATAAGCGCTTCGAGGCGTTGAGATTCTCTCTCATTCGAGACATAGGATTTCAACCTAGCTAATATATGACTGTTAATCGTTCCAGATTGTTTACCATCTGAATGCATATTCTCATTCGTTATGTCATTGTTATTGTTTATTCTTTTCTGAGTATATAGCGCTTTGATTTCATCACGACTATGCGCTTCTTTTGGTTCCCCCGCGATCTGCTCGGCTTCTCGATCTGATATGCTTTCATCATAAATGATGCGCTTAGTTTTCCCTTTTATGTTCGCGTGATAGCTCGGGAATTGTTTTATAAAGCCTAGCGCTTCAAGCTTCTTTATTTGCCTATGTATCGATGACTGATTAATGCCTAAGTCATTGCCCATGCGCGCTAAGCTTACATAAGTGAAACCCGCCTTATTGCAATATGAAGCCAGTAAACATAACGCCCTCAATGATGCATAGGTTAATCTTTTGTCAATCACTGCGCGCAGCGGTACCACGCAGAACTTTCTTTGATCGGGTTGAATGACCTTTTCTTTAATCTTTGGTTTCTTTGGCAATGTATATTCCATGCTTAAATTATACCTCTTAAAAAAAAGCTTGCATTATTAGATATCTATCTATAATATAGTGCATGTGACATTTATTAATAACTATATAAGGAACTGATAACATGAACTTACTTAAACTTAACATTACCAAACAAGAGCGCATCATCGCCGAGCATGCAAGCAAAATGATCTTGTATGATGCGCACGCATATAATCAAGCTAAAGATTTAATCGACGGTATGTATAAAGAAGAGCGCGAACTAAGCGCCCCGCATGATGAAGTTTTACTCACTCAGTGCATAGGTAATGAGCTTATGTTTATTCTTAAAGAACTTTTAGCTAAGCATTACGACTATGAAGATACGACTAATCAAGAATTAAACGCCTTCTTTTATGATGCTTTTTGTCAAGCCATGGATAATTTTGATTTTTGCTTTGCAGTCGGCCAGTTAACAGAACAGGCTTATTTTGAAGCCCAAAAGGCGAGCATAACTGAAGAGGCCTAATTGGCCGAAACTGCCGCGAGGCAGTCTTATGCAATATTTAATAACCATATAAGGAACTAATAACATGAAAATAAATACAATTCTACCGAACGGCGCAACTATCAAGCGCAATTTAATCACTGAGAACGGCGGCATTATTCTCGCCTGGCGTGATCATCCATTCCATGAGTTTATAACGTGGTACTATGACGGCCAGGATTTAAAATCTACATGCTGGGGCCATTACTTTAAGAGTTTTGAGCAAGCGAACTCAGACTTTTTAACACGTGCAAAAACATTAATTAAATAACCTAAGAAAAGGAAAATTAAAATGAAAAATACAATCGATTATTCAATTTATTTAAAAGATATTATTGAAAAGCCTGCTATGTTATCTAAGGCTTATTCTTTATTTCATCGTTATTCAATGCTTAATCAGACACTAGCATATTCACAATTAGTTGGACGTGATGACGTTGAAATAGGGCCAATTGCATCCTATAAACACTGGCAGGAACTCGGCCGCCAAGTTAAAAAAGGCAGCAAAGCAATATCTTTAATTATGCCAGTCATCGTTGATAAAAAAGATGATGCTGGCAATAAGACTGATGAAAAAATGCAGCTCTTTATAATGCGCAATAACTGGTTCGCATTATCTCAAACCGAAGGTGATGAATATAAACCCGAGGAAAAATCACCTAACTGGAATAAAGATAAAGCATTAAATGAACTAGGCATCACTGAAATTCATTTTGATTATGTAGATGGTAACGTGCAAGGCTATGCTCAAGACCAGTCAATTGCAGTTAATCCAATTGCAGCATCGCCTCATAAAACCAGATTCCATGAAATTGCGCATATTGTGCTAGGTCACACCAAAGAAAATTGGTTGATGGACTCGGAAACTACACCAAGAGATATTAAAGAGGTTGAAGCTGAATCATGTGCTTATATACTCTGCCAGCTTTTAGGGCTATCAGGCGCGGTTGAATCACGTGGTTATATTCAAAATTGGTTGGATGGACGCAATGAAATACCATCTAAGAGCGCCCAGCGCATTTTTGGAGCCGTTGACAAGATATTGAAGGCTGGTCAATAGTGTTAATTCTTAGCGGCCTTTTTTAAGGCTGCTAAGGGCTTAACATTAGTTAGGCATTTTTATAAACTTTAAAAGGTAAAAACTATGATAGAAAATCTAATCTTATATTTAATACTTTTAGCCGCTATTGGCCTTTTGGCGTCATAGCGTGCATTTTAGAATCATTCTTAGGGGGTAGGTCATGACTCATAAAATAATTGATTCTAGAGGCTACGGCGCGCGTTGGTGCGCCGTTGGTATTTTTCTCGGCGTAATTATCGGGCTAGGCGTACAAGCGCTTATTATTGACTTTTTAGATACTTGGTATCCTATTCCGCCCGATGTTATCTGCAAGAATAATATTACTTTCGAGGCCATTACTTATGGAGATTCCGTTTATTTGAAAACCAATAAAGAATGTATCGAAACCAACATTATTGAATAAATTAAAACCTATGAAAAGGAGCAACTCAACATGGCAAATTTTATTGCTTACTATCGAGTGTCGACCAATAAGCAAGGTGAATCAGGCCTTGGCTTAGAGGCACAGCGATCCATCATCAATGCGTATGTAACTCAACACGGCGGATTGGTGATGTCTGAATACACCGATATTGAATCAGGCAAAAACAATGATCGGGAGCAACTCAACATGGCGATTTCAGAACTCAGGAATCAGCCTAAAGCCTATTTGATTGTGGCAAAACAATGCCGATTGACTCGTTCAGTCTCGTTTATTTCGTCATTTTTAGAGGATAAGAACATCGGAGACAGGCTCATTGTGGCCGAGACACCAAAAGCTTCTGTGTTTGAATTACATATTCGAGCAGTATTGAATGAGGAAACACGGCGGCAGATTAGCAGCAACACGAAGCACGCATTAGCTGCTGCAAAAGCACGTGGCGTTATACTTGGCGCACCGCCAAAGATATTGCCAGCAATACAACAAAAAGGTGCAAAGCAATACCAACAAAATGTGCATGCTTACAACAAGCGCATGATCGAGATCTTAGAAAGCATAAATCAACACGGCAAACTTCAGCAAGTAGAAATGGCTGCTAGGTTAAATATGCTTGGTCTCAAAACGTATCGTGGCAATTCATTTAGAAAACATCACGTAAATCAAATATTTCAATCAATCAGATCTATGAAAGGATACAAAACATGGCGACCATACAAGGCCAAACAGTCGGCAAATTAACACCTGACGACCAATTATCAGCATCAGAACTCCCTGTACTTATGGGGATGTCTCGATACAAAACTGTTAATGAACTATTAAAAGAAAAAACAGAATTCATTAATGGCAAAGAACGTGAGAACATCACCAATGAAGCAATGACATGGGGGAATTTAACAGAAAGCATTATCCTTGAGGAATCAGCAAGACGCTTAGGGGTTTCAGCCTTAAAACTTGACCATACAGAACCTTACCAACACAAAACGGCAGCAGTGGCTTGCTCGCTTGACGGCACAGCCGATGGTGATGGTATTGAGATCATGACGGACATTGAACAGGGTATTATTTGTGTCAATGCAGACAAGATTAAATTAGATGGCGTAGGTGTGATTGAGGCTAAACTGACATCACACGAAGTAGAAAGCGCAGATCAATTACCACTGTATCGTGGCCCATTACAATTGCAGATGCAAATGGATATTATGGGTGCAACCTGGGGTGCTGTTTGTGTTTTATACAAAGGCACACAACTCAAAGTTTTTGTTTATAAACGTGATGAGGAAGTATTAACACGGCTGCATGAATCCATTGCAGACTTTCAAAGACGGCTTGATCGTTTTAAATCTGAAGATTTTATTGAATGGTATGACATTACGGATCCAACGGAAGCAAGTAAGCTATGGGACGATCCTAACAATGTTACTGTTGACATTCCAGAAGTAGAGGAATATGCTCAAAAGATTATTGAAATCAGAGATATGATTAATGATCTTGAAGCACAATCTAAAGACATGGAAATAAAAATCATGGATAAAATGCGCGATGTAGCACATGCGCATGCAGGAAGATATAAGATTTCATGGCCTACCATTAACTACAAGGCAGTGCCTGAAAAAGTCGTGCCAGCTAAACCAGCTCGCACAATTCGTCAATCTAAGTTACGTATACGTGACAGGGAGTTAAACAATGAGTGATATCAATAACAATGGTTCCAATCAGTATGACCATAGCATGCCACCTAGCGCTGAAGATACTGAAAATTTTTTACAATTGATTTATAAAAATATCAAGAGTAGAGATAAACGTGAACAAATGATTAAACTATATTTTGGAGAGGAATATGACAACAATATCGGCGATTGCTAAAGCCTTCGTAGCAGCACAAAAAGAATTTGCACCAGCATTAAAAACAGCAACTAACCCACATTTTAGGAGCCAGTACGTAGATCTTGCGGGTTGTGTTGAAGCAGTGATTGATGCGTTAAATAATCACGGCATTGCCTTGGTGCAAAAAACACATGAATGTGAAACAGGTATTAAGATAGAGACAATCTTTTTACATGAGTCAGGTGAGTCTATGTCAGGGGGCGTATTGCATGTACCAGCCGATAAACAAACACCACAAGGTTATGGCTCGGCTTTAACCTATGCGCGTCGTTATAGTTTGATGAGCGCTTGCGCAATCGCGCCCGAAGATGACGATGGTAATGCAGCAACAAAATCTATGGCGAGTAAATTACCTGCAAAAAAGTCGATAACCCTTGAGATACCTGGTAAGGATCCAAAGCCAATGCAAAGTGACAATGAATTGGCAGATCAGCTCAACAAATTATTAGCGTTGATTGAGGGTAAAGAGGATGTGGATGTGGCTAAGAAGCGTGAATTGATTGTTCAGTTAGTAAAACTGAATATTAATAAACTAATTGGTAAACACCACGTTGATTTGAAATATAAAGTTGATGGGATACTAAAAAGGCTAGGTTAATCCTAGCCCTTTTGTATTACATGTATTACAAATTACTTATTCATTACGTACATTGTTACTTCGAAACCGAAACGCATTTCAGTCGCAGCTGGTTTTGTCCACATGATTGTAGTCCTTATGTTCGTTAATCGAACTATCAATATAGACTGCAAACATGTGTGTAACAATAAAGAAATGTATTAGTTTATAGGAAAGAATATCATGAGCGTAAACAATGATGACCAGGACTACATAAAATATAAACCAGATATTTATCTTAATGAAGTCAGGCTGTACCAAGCAATATTAATTAACGCAATGTTTGAAGCAACCAACAGGACTACCCCAAAACTTATTAGACGCAGCGCAATACGATGGCTAACGTCAGAAGATAATGAGTTATTAGACTTGTGTTGTTATTTATGTGGCTTTAATCCATTTGATGTGAAAAAAAGACTAGATGAAATTAATAATAACAAGGCAAGCATTGATCGTAGAGGTATAGTGTGACAAGTTTTTTAGAGGAAGGTAAGCGTGTTGAGCAGTCTTTCGCAAAGGATTGGCTGCTCAATCCTATTTTTGCTACCAAAGAAGAAGACATGGGTGAACATTGGGATGTAAAAGGTATACTTGATTGGATAGAAGACGGTGTACTAAAGTTTGATGTGAAGGGTATGAAAAAAATCAATAGACAAGACAGTCAAGCACAATCAATGTACACCTGGGTAGAAGGTAAAAATGTTTTAGGTAAGGATGGATGGATAAAAGGTGGTGCTGATTATATTGTTTTTGAAAGATTGGATCAGTGGATTGTTGCAAAGCGTACAGAATTATTAGCATTAGTCCAAAAAAAATGTAAAGACAAAGAATTTAAAGAAGGCAAAGGTGTCTATGAAATTTATCAGCGCCAAAATAGACTCGATAAACTAACTTTAGTGCCATTTACGCACATTATTGCACTAGAAAATACCTGGTGTTTGCCTAAATATAGCTAAAACGCACACAATCGCTCTGTGTTGCACGATCTCAATGTAGGTAAGGGGTAAGTATCACCTAAATCAATGTAGAGCCTTAGGTTTGGGCTCTATGAGGTATAAATCGGCACCTTCGCAGTGAATTAAGAGATAATCATCTTCATTTTCAGAAAAAAATATACGAATCATAGATTGTTTGTCATCTTCTAGCAGTTCAACGTTCCAAATTTTACGTCCAACTAACTTATCTAAAGCTTCAGCTTGTGTTTCATCAGCTTCCGAACAAAACTCTACATCTAAACTATCTTCCCTATCCAATCTCCACCGTCCTTTAATACCATTGGCATTAGTTTTGGTTGTCCTTCTATAATCATACCACAACCAACAATAAATCTTGTCTTAAAGTTTTTAGCATAATCAAATGCCATGGATTTCTGATCGATAAGACAACCAACTTGCATGCCCCAGATTAAAGCGTCTGGATTT
>Ga0075477_10000920_pt1 | contig 13324 bp, 9 predicted proteins | sample DEB08_DNA_FD_76338 | JGI IMG/M metagenome (GOLD analysis project Ga0075477, IMG submission 76338) | Aqueous microbial communities from the Delaware River and Bay under freshwater to marine salinity gradient to study organic matter... | ecosystem: Environmental > Aquatic > Marine > Coastal ...
GTGCAGTGGCGATACATCCCCACCATGTCGTCCTCGGCGGGCGACTTCAGGCCGCGATCGGCCCTCGCCGCGTAGACGGCCTTCAGCGCCTCCAGCTTCTCGAGACTCAGCGAGGCGAAGTTCGCTCGGCTCGACGTGCGAAGATCGCCGCCCGATCCCTTGACCCACAGCACCCGCTCGGCACGGCCGGTGAGCGGGTCGACGGCGTCGACCTTGCTCGAGGTGTTGCCGCCGCCGGTGTTGGTGATGCGCTGGTCGTCGCCGAGTCGGTTGGATCGATAGACCAGGTGCGCGACGGGATCGAGCCCTGCGGCATCGGCGTCGTTCCAGGTGCGTCGGACGAAGGTGGTTGCGGCGGACATGGGGGGCGGGAGTCCTCTCGATGGAACACGGAGCGGTGGGCGTCAGAACGACCGGTCGGCGAGCGCGGCGAAGCGGGCGCGGGCATCGTCGATCGCCGCGGACGACGTCGAGGGTTCGAAGCGACGAGGTCGGCACGATCGTCGCACGAGTTCCCGCAGCGTCGCAAGGTCGGAGATCCCCTCCAGTGACGCGAACTGCAGCAATCCGTTGCCGATCGCCGTCGCCTCGACCGGGCCGGTCTCGACCGGCAGACCCGACGCATCGGCGATCCAGCGGTTCAGACGTTCGTTCCGGCTGCCGCCGCCGACGACCACCACGCGCTGCAGCCGGCGCCCCGACAGCCTCGCGAGGCGATCGATCGCCCGAGCCGTCGCCAGCGCGAGGCTCTCCAGAATCGAGCGAACCAGTCCGGCGTCGTCCGACGGCGGCGTCTCGCCGTGCTCGAGGCAGATCTCGCGAACACGGGCGGGCATGTCGCCCGGCGTCGCGAAGCGGGCGTCGTCGGGATCGAAGACGCAACTCCACGGCGGCGCGTCCTCGGCGGCGGCGAGCAGCGTCGCAAGATCGCTCGGACGGCCAGACTCGGCGATCGCCCGGCGGCTCTCCTCCAGCAGCCAGAGTCCGGCCATGTTGAACAGCGTTCGAACGCTTCCAAAGGCGCCGTGCTCGTTGGTGAGATTGGCCGTTCGGGCATCTTCGCCGGACACCGCGACGTCGCCTTCGATGCCGATCAGCGACCAGGTCCCGCTCGAGATGTAGACGTCCGTGGCGTCATCGATCGGAGCGGCCGCGACGGCGCTGGCGGTGTCGTGCGTCGCCGTGGCGAGCAATGGTGTGCCGGACGACAGTCCCGTGGCTTGGGCGACCTCGGATCGGAGCCGGCCCAGAGGTTCGGGGCATCCAGGCTCGACGAGCGTCGGCAGGATCGACGGATCGATGCCGATCGCCCGAACGAATCGGTCGATCCACCGGCCTTCGCCGTCGAGCATCTGGGTCGAGCTCGCATTGGTGCGTTCGCCGACGGTGCTGCCGCAGAGGTCGTGCGCCAGCAGATCCGGGACCATCAGCAGTCGTCGGGCCCGATCGAGACCGCGCGCCGGATCCGCCGCATCGGCGGCGAGTTGGTAGATCGTGTTGAAGGGCTGGAACTGGATGCCGGTCGCTTCGAAGAGCGTCTCGTCGCCGAGTTCCGAACGCACCCGCTCGAACGCCTCGCGGGTGCGGGGGTCGCGGTAGGCGGCCACCGGCGCGACGAGTTCGCCATGCTCGTCGAGCAGGCCGTAGTCCACCGCCCAGGAGTCGATGGCGATCGAGTCGACGAGGCCGTCCGCCGCGGTCGCGGCCGCCGCGAGTCCCTCGCCGACCTCGGACACGATGCGCGACCACGGCCATTCGAAGCGGGACCCGTCCTCGCCGACGCGCTGGACCGGACCATTGGCGAAGCGATGCCGTTCGACCGCGACGACCGCATCGGTCGCGGAGGGATCGACGCGAACCTCGATCACCCGCCCGCTCGACGCGCCGAGATCGATGGCCAGATGCCGCCGGGCGGTCACGCGTAGGAACCTCCCGACGCGGGCTTCCGACCACGGCGATCCTCGGAGGCCCTCGCGGCGTAGCCGCCGTCCCGATGGGCCGTCAGCGGATCGCCGGGCAGGCCCCGAGCCTGCCGCCATGCCGCGAGACCGTCCCGTACGTCCGTCGCGAACGCGTCGCGAAGGCGGTTCTCCGCATCGACGACGTTGCAGCGTCGTCGGGCGTCGGCAAGCGCATCGAGATCGACCAGCAGCGCCTTGGCGAAGAGCTCCTGCACCGTGGTCACGGTCTGGATCATCGCCTCGATCTTCGGCTTCAGATTGTGGGACTGGTCCACCATGAACTCGAGACCGAGATCGCCGCCGCGACGCGCCTCCGCCTCGACGATCGCGAGCAGGATCCGGAACAGCCGGTAGGGATCGATCGATCCGGAGGTCAGATCGTCGTCGGCGTAGTGGAAGTCGTTGAAGTGGAATCCCCCGAGCAGTCCCTCGTCGGCGAGGAAGGCGACCACGTGTTCGATGTTCTGCCCCGGAAGATGGTGACCCGTGTCCACGAGCACCCGGGCGTTGGAACCGGCGTGCCGCGCGAACGCGGCCGCCATGCCCCAGTCGGCGATGTCGGTGTGATAGAACGCCGGCTCGAACGGCTTGTACTCGACGAGCATCCGCATCGACGCCGGCATCGCGTCGTGCACCTCTCGCAGCGCCGACTGCATGCGATGCTTGCGTTCGATCACGTCGCCTTGTCCGGGATAGTTCGTCCCGTCCGCGAACCAGAGCGTCAGCACGTCCGATTCGACGGCCGCGCCGAGACGGACGGAGTCGAGCAGATGATCGATCGCGCGACGGCGGATCGCGGGATCCTCGTTGACGACCGAACCGAAGCGGTACTGCTGATCCTCGAACACGTTCGGGTTGATCGATCCGATCCGCAGGCCTCGTGCGGCCGCCGCCTCCGAGAGTGCTCGAGCACCGCCCTCGGGGACGTCCCACAGCACATGGACCGCGAGCTTCGGGCAGGCCCCGGTCACCCGATGCACCTCGGCGGCGTCGTCGAGCTTGTCCTCGAGCGAGAGCGCCGCGGCGTCCTGCAGGAACTTGCCGAAGCGGGTGCCGGTGTCTGCGAACCCCCACGAGGGCAACTCGATCTCGAGACGCTCGAGACGGGCGAGCAGAGCGGCAGGCAGGTCGGTCACGGCGATGGCCTCGAGCAGGGGACGCGATGGACCGGCCGATCGCATCGACGTCGGCGACGGGTCGGCCTGCGGCCACTTTCCTGAAAGGGCCGCGAGGCCCTAAGGGTACGAGATTGCCGTCGGATGGCGGGCTTCGAGCCGGATCCACCTAGGACGATCCGCGCCGACCATTCGGATCGTCGATCGCCGTCCCCGGAGGGAACCACCGCACCGACCACGGAGACGCCGGCTCGTCGGATCGGGCGATCTTCGAGCGAGCGGGCCCTCACCTCGAATCACACGTTGGCGATCGCCGCGATCAGCCTGGGATGCAGCGCAGCGCTCGCACAGACGATGCCGCGATTGCGCTCGAGACCGCGGCCGTGACGAAAGTCGAGCGGACGCCCGTCGATGTCGGTGACGACGGCGCCGGCCTCGGTCGCGACCAGCGAACCCGCCGCGTGGTCCCAGATCCTCTCGACGTAGTCGGCACGGGTCGGCATCCGCAGATAGGCGTGGGCCTGCCCGCGGGCGACGACGACGTACTTGCACTGACTGTCCAGGCGCACCGGCTCGCCCCGGCCGCCGCAGGCCTCGAGCACCGCCGCGGTGCGATCCTGCTTGCTGTGACCGCTCTCGACGCTCTCGCAACATCGGATCGGATCGCCTTCGCGCCACGCCTCGGCGTGAATCGAAGCGGCCTCGCCATCGGGGGTCCGCATCGTCGCCCCGCCGCCGGCATGGGCCGAAGCGAGGCAACCGACCGGGTCCGCGACCGAGACGTCGCCGGAGTGGCCTTCCGGAAGGTGCGGACACCCCACCGCTCCCGCCTGCGGCACGCCGTCCTCGATCCAGCCGAGTGCGATCGCGTACTGCTGCCGGCGCAGGAAGCCCTTGGTGCCATCGACCGGATCGAGCGTCCAGAACCCCTCGGGGCCCGGCTCGGCGGTGCCGGCGGCGACCGCGTCGAGCACGATGTCGGCGTCGGCCTCCGGGCGCGCCGTCCGCACCGCGGCGACCACCGCCTCGAGAAGCGGCCGGCCCTCCTCGCCTCGCAGGGCGTCGGGGTGCTCCTCGCCGACAAGGCGAATCGAACCACCGGCGGATTCCCGAAGACTCATGACCACGACCGCCTGCGCGGCGAAGTCGGCGACCGTCACCGGGCTCCGATCGTCCTTCAGCAGGCCCCGGATCTCTCCCGGCAGGTCGTGCACCGAGCGGGTCGCGAGCATCGCGGCGGCGACGGCGTCTTCGGCATGGCGGCGGCGAAGGGCGAGATCCGATTCCGTGGCGGCATTCTGCATGGGGGGTCCTATCGGCGTTTCCAGCGGGAATCGTGGGCGGAACCGGCAAGGCCGAGACTCGTACCGAACGCGATCGGCAGCGGAATCCCCAGGATCCGCTGGGCGACGCCGGTGCTCGCTTTACACTTTCAACACCGGATGCATGCGCATCGGTGACGGGGAACCCGAATGGCAAGGACGCCTCCGTTGGGGTTGGAGCCCCGCGGGCCCGTCGTCATCCCGATCCGGGACGACGCCGACGAAGTGGACTGCGGCCCCGTCCCGGAACCCTCGACTCGCATCGACCCGAAGGAGGTTCCACGTCCATGGCGAACACCAAGGCCCAGGCCCGCGATCACGGCACCGACTCGATTCGGAACATCGCCCTGACCGGCCACAGCGGCGCCGGGAAGACCACGCTGGTCGAAGCGCTGCTGGTCGCGGCGGGCGGACTGTCCAAGGCCGGCGACGTCGAGCACGGCACCACGGTGTGCGACTTCGAGGCGGAGGAGAAGACCCACCGTCACAGCCTCTATCCCGCCGTGGCCACCGTTCGACACGGCGGCACCTTCGTGCATCTGATCGATACGCCGGGATTTCCCGATTTCCTCGGCCAGACGCTGTCGATCCTGCCCGCCACCGAGACCGTCGCGGTCGTCGTCGATGCGGACAAGGGCGTGCAGACCACGACCCGGCGCATCCTCGCCGTGGCGAGCCAGCGCCGCCTGCCCCGCATGATCGTCGTCAACCGCATCGACGAGCACGTGGGCGCGTGCGAGGCGCTGCTCGAGCGGATGCGGGAGACCTTCGGAAGCGAACTGCTTCCCATCAACCTTCCGACCCCGGATGGCAGCGGCGTGGTCGACCTCTGGACCTCCGAGACCGGGGACGTCGCCTTCAGTTCGGTCGCCGACGCCCACCAGCAGCTCGTCGACCAGGTCGTCGAGGTCGACGAGGAGCTGATGGCGACCTACCTCGAGGAGGGCAGCGTGGCGCCCGAAGCGCTGCGGACCGCCTTCCAGACCGCGTTGCGAGAGGCCCACCTCGTCCCGGTGTGCTTCGTCTCGGCGAAGACCGGCGTCGGAATCCCCGAACTGCTCTCGATCTTCGAGGATCTGTGCCCCAGCCCACTAGGCGGCAACCCTCGTCCGTTCGTCACCGGCGAAGGCGACTCGGCACAGCCCTACGAACCCGTGCCCGACGCCTCCAAGCCGCTCGTCGGGCACGTCTTCAAGGTCACCACCGATCCCTTCGTCGGCAAGATGTGCCTCGTTCGGGTGCATCAGGGGACGTTGAAGGCCGGCGAGGGCGTGCGGATCAACGACGGCGCCAAGCCGGTCCGCATCGCCCACCTGCACGAGGTCCACGGGAAGGACCATCACGAGGTCGCCGAGGCGGTTCCCGGCGACATCGTCGCGATCGCCAAGGTCGACGAACTGCACTTCAACGACGTGATCCACGCCGGCGGCGAGACCGAGTCGATCCGGTTCAAGTCGATCGAGATGCCACGGCCCATGTACGGCCTCGCCATCGAGGCCAAGAGCCGCAGCGACGAGGCCAAGGTCAGCACGAGCCTCTCGAAGCTGTGCGAGGAGGACCCCACCTTCAAGGTCGATCGGGTCGCCGCGACCCACGAGACCGTGGCCCGGGCCATGGGCGAGCTCCACATGCGGGTGGTGCTCGAGCGACTCAGGAACCGCTTCAAGCTCGAACTCGACACCAGTCCCCCGAAGGTCGCCTACAAGGAGTCGATCTCCGGCACCGCCGAGGGCCATCACCGCCACAAGAAGCAGACCGGCGGCGCCGGGCAGTTCGGCGAGGTCCACCTGAGGGTGGTGCCGCTCGAGGGCGAAGACGACACCGCCTTCGAGTTCGTGGACGCCACCGTCGGCGGCTCGGTGCCACGCCAGTTCCTGCCCGCGATCGAGAAGGGTGTGCGGCAGGTGCTGCACGGCGGAGCCATCGCGGGCTTCCCTCTCGGCGGCGTGCGGGTCGAGGTCTTCGACGGCAAGCACCACCCGGTGGACAGCAAGGAGGTCGCCTTCGTGACCGCGGGCAAGCGGGCCTTCATCGACGCGGTGTTGAAGGCCAAGCCGGTCCTGCTCGAACCGATCGTCGAGGTCGAGGTGACGGCCCCGGCGAGCTGCATGGGCGACCTGACCTCGGACTTCTCCGGCCGTCGCGGACACGTGCTGGACACCGAGATGCTGCCCGGCGACCTCTGCACGATCCGAGCCGAGGTGCCACTGGCCGAGATGGGGACCTACTCGAGTCAGCTGAAGAGCATGACCGCGGGACAGGCGTCCTTCGTGATGGACTACAGCCACGATGCCGCCGCGCCGCCGAATGTCCAGCAGCAGCTCGTCGCCTCGTTCAGTCACAAGGACGACGAGGATTGAGCGAGGCGCGGCGCCGTCCGATCGGCGCTCAGCCGTCGATCAGTTCCCGAGTCCGAAGTGCGGCGATCAGACGATCGACCGACTCGTCGATGGACGATCGCGAGGTGTCGAGATCGATCTCCGCGTCGGTCGGCGGCTCGTACTCCTGACCGATGCCGGTGAAGTGCGCGATTCCGCCGCCGCGGGCCTTCTTGTAGAGGCCCTTCGGATCCCGAGACTCCGCGACCTCCAACGGACAGTGGACGTGGGCCTCGAGGAACGGGATGCCCGCGGCCTCGTGGACGCGCCGGCAGGCGAGGCGATCCTTCGTGAACGGACTGATGAAGGTCGCGACCACGATGGCGCCGGTGTCCGCAAGCAGCCGGCAGACCTCGCCGGCCCGGCGGACGTTCTCGGCGCGATCCTCGGCGGAGAACCCGAGATCCGCATTCAGGCCGTGCCGGAGGTTGTCGCCATCGAGTCGGTAGACCAGGCGGCCGCCTTCGACGAGGCGCCGCTCGAGCGCTGCGGCGACGGTGCTCTTGCCGCTGCCGGAGATGCCGGTCATCCACAGGGTCGCGGCCCGTTGTCCGAGCAGACGCTCCCGCTCGGTTCTCGGACATGTCCCCGCATCCCAGACCACGTCGGGGGAGGCGGCCTCTCGAGGGCGGTCGGTCTCGGACATCGGCGCTATCGTCTCCTGAGGGCGGATCGACACGGTCCGCCCGGCGGTTCTTCGGCGATCCGCGGCCGGCGGCGTCGGCAATCCGAGGGATCGAGGCCGTCTTCGCGCGACGGACGCGCGAAACCCTGCAGCCCACCTCGATCTCCGCCGATGAAGTCCCGGATGCAGCCGGGCAGATCCGCCGCCCGCGTCCACCGCCCGACAGGGAACACCATGAGCGACATCGACCTGACCCATCTTCAGGCCCTCGAGGCCGAGAGCATCCACATCATTCGCGAGGTGGCCGCGACCTTCTCCAACCCCGTGATGCTCTTCTCGGTGGGGAAGGACTCCTGCGTGATGCTGCATCTTGCCCGCAAGGCGTTCGCCCCGGGCAAGCCGCCCTTCCCGCTGCTGCACGTCGACACGACCTGGAACTTCAAGTCGATGTACGAGTTCCGAGACGAGTACATCGTCAAGGAGCTGGGCCTCGACGTCATCGTGCACATCAACGAGCAGGGCATCCGGGAGGGCATCGGCCCGTTCACCCACGGATCCAAGAAGTACACCGACATCATGAACCTCGGGGCCCTCAAGCAGGCCCTCGACAAGTACCGCTTCGACGCGGCCTTCGGCGGCGGGCGACGCGACGAGGAGAAGTCCCGAGCCAAGGAGCGGGTGTTCTCCTTCCGCGACCAGAACCATCGCTGGGATCCCAAGAACCAGCGGCCCGAACTCTGGAACCTCTACAACACCGAGGTCGACAAGGGCGAGCAGATCCGGGTCTTCCCGATCTCCAACTGGACCGAGCTGGACATCTGGCAGTACATCCATCTCGAGAAGATCCCGCTCGTCGACGTCTATCGCGCCGCCGAACGTCCGGTGGTGCGTCACGAGGGCCAGCTGATCCTCGTCGACGACGACCGCATGCCGAAGGAGCTCGCCGACACCGCCGAGATGAAGTGGGTGCGGTTCCGCACGCTCGGCTGCTATCCGCTGACCGGCGCCACCGAGAGTCGTGCGACCGAGCTGCCCCACATCATCCAGGAGATGCTCCTCGCGACCCGCAGCGAACGAGAGGGCCGCGTCATCGACGCCGATCCCGGCGCCTCGATGGAGGAGAAGAAGGTCCAGGGGTACTACTGATCCCGCCGGCCCACGCGGCCGCCCCGACCCCGCCCGATTCCCACGACTCCGCCCCGCCGCCCGAGACCGAGCGAACCCGACCATGACCACGACTCCCATCGATCCCGCCGTCGACATCGTCGGCTACCTCAAGCAGCACGAGCACAAGGAGCTGCTTCGGTTCATCACCTGCGGTTCCGTGGACGACGGCAAGAGCACGCTGATCGGGCGCCTGCTGTACGACTCGAAGATGATCTTCGAGGACCAGCTCGCCGCGGTGAAGAAGGACTCGGCGCGGTTCGGCACCACCGGCGACGACTTCGATCCCGCTCTCCTGACCGACGGCCTCCGCGCCGAGCGCGAGCAGGGCATCACGATCGACGTCGCCTACCGCTACTTCACGACCCCCATCCGCAAGTTCATCATCGCCGACACCCCGGGCCACGAGCAGTACACCCGCAACATGGCGACCGGCGCCTCCACCGCGGACGTCGCGGTGCTGCTGATCGACGCCCGCCATGGGATCATGACGCAGACCCGTCGCCACAGCTTCATCACTTCGCTGCTGGGCATCCGCCACGCGGTCGTGGCCATCAACAAGATGGACCTGGTGGACTGGGACGAGGCGGTGTTCAGCCGCATCCGCGACGACTACCTGAAGTTCGCCTCGCGCCTGCCCGAGCGGGACACGACCTTCATTCCCATGTCCGCACTCAAGGGCGCCAACGTCGTCAATCGCGGCGAGCGGATGGACTGGTACGACGGTCCCACGCTGATCGAGCATCTCGAGAAGGTGCCGGTCGCGGCGGACCGCAACCTTCGCGACCTTCGACTCCCGGTGCAGTGGGTGAATCGGCCCAACCTCGACTTCCGCGGCTTCAGCGGCAGCCTCGCGGCGGGCGTGGTCCGCCCCGGCGACGAGGTCATGGTGCTGCCCTCGCGCAAGCGCTCGAAGGTCTCGCGGATCGTGACCTTCGACGGCGATCTCGATCGCGCCCAGGCCCCGCAGGCGATCACCCTGACCCTCGAGGACGAGATCGACGTCTCCCGCGGCGACATGTTCGTGCGGCCGGATTCGCAGATCCAGGTCGGCACCCGCATCGAGGCCACGCTCGTCTGGATGCATCAGGATCCGCTGGTCGCCGGACGCGAGTACCTCATCAAGCACACCAGCCGCAAGACTCCCGGCGTCTTCGCGGCGATCCGCAACCAGATCGACGTGAACACGCTGGAGTCCTCGCCCGCGGTGGCGCTGGGCCTCAACGAGATCGGCAAGGTCCAGCTCGTCGTCAACGAGCCGCTCTGCTTCGATCCGTACGCCCGCAACCGCACCACCGGCGCGTTCATCGTGATCGATCGCGTCACCAACATCACCGTGGCCGCGGGCATGATCGACGGACCCAGCACCGGCGGCGGCGAACACTGGGACACCTCGCCGGGCAGCGCGACCCTGGCGGCCCAGAAGAGCCTCGTCGATGCGGCGACCCGCCGCGAGCGGCTGCGGCAGTCGCCGGCCACGATCCTCGTCACCGGCCTCTCGGGAAGCGGGAAGAGCGACGTCGCCCACGCCCTCGAGAAGCGCCTCTTCGAGCGTGGCAACGCCTCGGTGGTGCTCGATGGACAGAGCATGCGAAAGGGCCTCAACCGCGACCTCGGCTTCTCGGCGGCGGAACGCTCGGAGAATCTGCGTCGATCGATGGAGGTCGCGCGACTTCTCAACGACGCCGGCCTCATCGCCATCGGATCGTTCGTGGCGCCGGAGGAGGCCACCCGCGACCGGGCCCGCGAACTCGTCGGCGGAGACCGGTTCCTCGTGGTGCATCTCGACGCCCCGATCGAGCACTGCCGGGCGCAGCTCCCCGACCTCTATGGCGGGGACGCGAAGAGCGTCGCGGTGCCGGGCGTCGACTTCCCCTACGAAGCGCCGACCGACGCGGACCTGGTCCTTCCTTCGCACGAACTCGGCACCGAGGCATGTGTGGACCGGATCGAGGCCATGCTCGTCGAGCGCGGAGTCATCGACACCTGAGCACTTGGATCCGTCCAGGCGTTCACGGCGCCGGCCCCCGGCCGACCGGCGCCGCCTCGCACGCCGGCGGCGGGTCGACACGGTGGGCCGGTCGCGGATGATGTCGCCATGACCGCATCCGTCTCCCAGGGCCTGCTGGCACGGCTCGGCGATTCCGCGCTGCTTCCATCGGCCTACGTCGGCGCCGCGGTCTGCCTGTTCGCGATGCTCGCCGAACTCGATCCGGCACCCGCGAGAATCGGCACGGCGCTGGCGTGCGCCGTGCCGACGGCGCTGGCGAGCTATCTGCTCGATCGTGTGAAGTGGCGCGACGCCTGGCTCGATCCGGCGGATCCCGAGGCCCACCCCGACCGCCACGCCCTGCTGTGGCCTCGCCGCCGATCGATCCGTCTGGGATGCGCGGCGGCGCTGGTCGTCGCGACCCTCTCGGCGGCCACGCTCGGCGATCCCGAGGCCGGAATCCTCGGCTGGTGGCCTGCGACGATTCCCGCAGGCAGCGTCTTCGGTGCCTGGCTCTACGCGGGACGCCCCCGCCGCAACCGCCCGCGACCGAAGGATCGCTTGATCCTGAAGAACGCCGCGGTCGGGATCGCCGTCGCGAGCCTCGCCGCGGCACTGGCACTCGCCGCCGCCGAACGGGCCGCGACGCCATGGGCCGCCCTGCTCGCCATGACCGACCCGGCCGTCGCGCTGGTGACCACGTCCCTCGCCCTTCGCGTCGCCGCCGATGCGATCTGGTGCGACCTCGACGACGCGGATGTCGATCGGCGATTCGGCACCGCCTCGGTGCCGGCACGGCTGGGACCGTCGAAGGCCCGGACGATCTGCCTTGCAACGACCGCCCTCGGAGGTGGATTGGCGGCGATCGCCACATCCGACGGGCGCGGCCTGCTGTGGGCGGCGGCGGCGATGATCGGCGGCGCGTGGCTGGCGTTCCGCCGTCCCACTCGGGTTCGCGATCCGATCGAACTGCGACTGGTGGTCGAGACGTCGGGGCTCGCCCTGCTGCTTGCCTTCGCACACCGCGTCTGACGCTTCACGCCCCGTCGACGATCCGCACCGTGAACGACGCCGTGAAGGACTCGCCGACCTCGACGACGGGCAGATCCGGACCGCCGTCGTCGAGCGCGGCGGTGGGTGCGGTCATCGGTTCGATCGCGGCGAAGTCCGTCCCGGCCGGGCTGTAGAGCTGGAGGAACCGGCAGTGCTCGCCGGGCTCGAGCCGAACGCCGCGGCCTCCGCCCGCCAACGTGATCGACCCTCGACCCACGAGGCGATGCAGGTCGTCGAAGGCGGTGTCGGCGAGCTTCACCCGCCGGTTCCCCTGCGGAGAAGCGACGAGGCGCCCGTCGATCCGACGCGGCAGCCCACGCTTGTCCATCTCGATGCGCTCGAGGCTCGGGAGCGTCAGCGTCAACGCATCGCGCGACACGTCGGGCACTCGCAGATAGGGATGCCATCCGAAGCTCACCGGCATGGCGGTCCCGGTGGGCGTCACCGTCGCCCGCACCTCGACGGTCGATCCGGACAGGCGGTATCCGAGTTCGAGCCGATGCGGAAAGGGGAACCCCGCCATCAGTTCGGGGTGCTCCGCCCAGTCGAGCGACAAGGTGAGGGTCGCGCCATCGGCGTCCGCCCCGGTCGCCACGCGCCATCGAGACCACCTCAGCAGTTCACCGTGCATCGGCAGGCCGTTGGCGTCGGCATGCCGACAGGGCGAAGCGTCGGGATCGACGATTCGATCGCCGAAGGTCCATCGGGACCCGCGGAGCCGGTTCGCATAGGGGTGAAGCAGCGGGATCCCGCCGGTGCGGCGACGCCCCACGAACGCCCCGAGCGGCTCGGGCAGGAACAGATGCTCGCCCGCCGGCGAGGCCAGGCCGACCGCCGCGCCGCCCGCCGCCGGGGCGACCTCGAGGGAGACTCCCTGTTCGGGCGCGACGAGAGCGATCAGCGCGACGCCGTCGCGACGACGAGACTCGACCCGATGGGATTCCCGGGAACTGCCTCGCATGCTCTACAGTCTAGATCACGGTCGAGCGTTCCCGGTCGAGTCCGTTCGACATGGCCCCGGCGGCGGGGCCGGAGCACGCATGATCGGTCGACCCAACCTGCACCGCGACATGCCCGGCCAGACAGACAGCGAGATGCGCCACGAGATGCAACCAGGGTCGATCGATGCCACGCCCTCGGCGATCGGTGCCGGCCGTTCGAAGCGGTCTCTCGCCGAGGAGGACGCCCGGCGACGCGGGCCGAACGATTTCGCATCGGACGCGTGGCGCGTTCGGAGCGGATGCCGCGAGGTGGTCCCCGGGATCCGGCGGCCGGCGATTCGATCGTCGCGTCGTCGGCAGGCTCGCGCCCTCGTCGCGCCGGCCATTCTCGCCTGCGGACTGGCCATCGGAGCGGCGCCTCCGGCCTCCTTCGCGCAGGGCGACGCAGCTGCCGAGCGGACATGGACGCCGGCCGAAGGCTCACCCGGCAGCGCGTCGCAGCCTCTCCGGGTCGCGGTGGCGGACCGGGTGCCGTTCGCCTTCAAGAATCCCCTCGGCGAGTGGCAGGGCTACACGATCGAACTTTGGGATCGCGTCGCGAATCGCCTCGATCTCGAGTACGAGTTCCAGGAATGGCCACTCGAGGATCTGCTGCTCGCGATCGACGAGGGTCGGGTCGAGGCGTCGGCACTCGGCACTGCGATCACCCCCGGGAGGGTCCGCGCGAACCATTTGTCCCCCGCATTCGAGACGTCCGCGATCGCCGTCGCCACCA
>Ga0075477_10000928_pt1 | contig 13303 bp, 9 predicted proteins | sample DEB08_DNA_FD_76338 | JGI IMG/M metagenome (GOLD analysis project Ga0075477, IMG submission 76338) | Aqueous microbial communities from the Delaware River and Bay under freshwater to marine salinity gradient to study organic matter... | ecosystem: Environmental > Aquatic > Marine > Coastal ...
CAGGCGGTTGCCGCCGAGGCGATGAGGGCACTGCTGCTGGTGCGAGATGACGGCTCTGCCGTGGCCATTCCCGAGGCGCTCGAACAGGTTCAGGATGATGCGACGCAGGCCGGCCGTCGCCTCGAACGCAACGACACCGGTGCCAGCACCCAGGCCCTTGTTCGAGATCTCGTCGTCAGCCTCGAGGAAATTCTTGACGCCGTTGAGAAGGTGCAACGAGAGCAGGAGCAGCGTGAGCAGCAGCAAGGGCAGGGAGGAGGCCGACCGGCAGACCCGGGTGAGCAGCCCCTCGTCGACAAACTCTCGGAGTTGAAGATGCTCCGCACCCTGCAGATGCGGATCAACTCCCGCACCCGACGTTATGCCGATCTGCTGGCGGATGGCGTGGAGCGAGCTGAGCAGCCCGAACTTCTCGATGCTTTAGATCGGCTCTCGCGTCGCCAGCGAAAAATCGAGCGTGCTGCCCACGACATAGTCTCAGGGCGGACAGAATAGCTGCCTTTGCAGAGGCGGGCTCTCCGGCATCCACAGATCTGCGATTCGCCCGGTTCTCGCCGCATCGGTATCATCAAGAAGGTCGAAAGAGGTCTCTCAGAGACCAGGCTCGAAGTGGTCGAGAAAAGGAGGCTTGCCGCGATGAACTGCACGAGATCAGGCCTCATTGTGCTGCCATGGAGGAGGTTCACAGTTCCGCTCTGGCTGGCTCTGCTGATCCTGAGCTGTGGTCTGTCTGTCTGTCAGGCTGACGATCCTGCAGCGACGGAAACTGAGGAAGATTCGCTGGTGCGGCGTGCCACCTGGGAGATGCCGTCGTGGGACACACTTCGAGCCCGCACACGAGCCTGGATTGAGGCTCGTGCTGACGCAGCCCCCGACGTGGGGCGGCTCGAACGGGCTCGTGCTCTCTGGCCAGCTGACGAACCGTTTGACGATCCCACCACCGATCGACTCGATCGGTGTGCTGCGAGCATGGCGTTGCTCGACCCGCGGGCGGCAGGCCTGGTGGCTGCAGCAGAGCGTCCGGAGACCGTGGATCCCGGCTGGCTGAAGGAGGCCGCCGCAGGGGATGACCAGATGCTCGTTGAGGTGATGTCACTGTTCCACGGCCGGCAGCTCGTGCGACACGGCTTCTTTGATGAGGGACGTGTGTTCCTCACAGATCTCGATGTGGAGACCGCCGTCGATCCCGCTTCGCTGCTCTTCCATCGGGCCACCTGCGAGCACTGGCTGCTCGATGCCGAGTCTGGCCTGAACACGCTCGATCGACTGCTCGAGCAGTCAGAGGCGATTCCTGTTCGCTACGAGCGGATGGCTCGGCTGATGCAGTCTGATCTCCAGGCCCTGGAAGACGAGTCGCTCGACCACATTGCCCGACGCATGCGGGACATCACCAGAAGGCTCGACCTCGGGCAGGCAGGACCGCGTACCCAGTCGGTGCAGGATGGCGTGATTGAGTCGCTCGACAAAATGATCGCCAAGATCGAAGAACAGCAGCAACAGCAGAGCGAGTCGGGTGGTGCCGGAGGGGGCGCCGGCGGCAGCGGTGGCAGTAGGCCAATGGATGACAGCCAGGCCGCCGGCGGCAAGGGCCCTGGCGAGGTCGCTCGGAAAGACCTCGACGAAGGCGGCGAATGGGGCGACCTGCCACCACACGAACGTGAGGAAGCGCTGCAGCAGATTGCGCGAGAGTTTCCTCCGCACTATCGCGAAGTGATCGAGCACTACTTCAAGCGGCTGGCCTCGGGAGATGACTCTCCGTGAAGTGGCTGCACCTCCTCTCTGCCTCGCGGGCATGCATGCAGGTGACGCGGCCAGTGGTCTGGTTGCTGATGTTTTCTGCATGCCTGGTGCTGATTGCTGTCGGCCGGGTGGCGGTTGCGGAACAGGCAGACGAACCGCAGGCCTGGACCTTTGATGTTGCCGATGGTGGGCAGCAGACTGGACGCCTCGCCTCGCTGACACCCGCTGAGGTCGGCTTTGTCACCAGCGACGGTGAGGTGCGTGTGCCAGCGGTGTCGATCCGAGCATTGGAGCCGGTGGTGAAGCCTGCCGCCTCAACGGCGTCGGCTCGCATGTGGCTCACCGACGGGAGCGTTCTCGCCGGTGACAACCTGCTGCTGGAGGGCCGCGAACTCTCGCTGGAGCACGCCGGCACCACGCTTCGCGTGCCGCAGCAGGCTGTCTCCAAACTCGCATGGACGCTCGAGGGCGAGCCTCCGCCGGCCAGTCGAACGGCAGCGGCTGCTTGGCAGTCGGTGATTCCAGCGTCTGCCGAGAGTGACCTGATTGTGATTCGCAAGGCGGCAGATCCCACGCCGGTCTATCAGGCCGTGCCCTGCGCGATCCTCTCAATCGACGCAGAACATGTCACGGTCGCGCTCGACGACGACCGCATTCCGGTCAAACGAGAGCGGGTGGCGGGGCTGGTCTGGCTGCGGGCCGATGAGGATCTCGATCTGCAGGGGCCTGTCGTGGATCTTGTGGGAGGGCGTGTGCATGCCCGGGAGGTGCGGTATCTGCTGGAGGCCGACAGTTTTGAGATGACGACAGCCTGGTCGCAGAGCCTGGTCGTGCCGGCGGCTGCTGTTCGCCGCATCGACCTTGCCGCAGGCCGTACAGTCTCGCTGGCGTCGCTGGCCCCTGAGGACATGCAGGTAACACCGTTCTTTGCCGGGCTGGCTGCGGTGGATGAGCTGGCGGTTGCATTTGAGCCACGTCTGGTGCCGGCCGGGGAGAGTGGGCCCGGTGGCCAAAGTGGCCCGGCGATCGTGGTCATGCCACGGACCATCCTCCGCTGGAAGATGCCCTCGGGTGTCCGGCAGCTGCGATTGACGGCGATGGCCGAGCGGGTGCCAGCGGGTGGCGCTGATGTTGTGGTGGTGGTGGATGGCAGGGAACTCTTGAGACGCCGCCTGACGCGTGACACCGAGGCGGGCGAGTCGGTCGACGTTGATGTCTCGGGTGGGCGGCGGCTCGAGGTTCGCGTCGACTTCCCGGAGACTGCCACTGGCGGGCTCAGCGGGCTGGGGCATGTTGTGCTGATTGATCCGAGGCTTGAGAAATGAGAGATGCCACTGTGCAGATGCCACTGGTGAGGCCGGCCCGGTTGCCCGACGCCCCCGGTCGACTCCGTGGCGGGTGGCTGGTCTGCTGCAGCTGCGTGATGCTGCTGAGTCAAGCCCTTGTGGCGGATGGCCGTGAGGTGGCCGCTGAGGTGCTTGCGGCGCAGCAGCATCGCGTGGAGGTCGTTTCCAAAATCTCTGCTGCGACGGTTGCCGTCTTTGCTGGTGAGCAGGGAGGTGGCTCGGGCGTCATCGTGTCGCCCGATGGCTATGCCTTGACCAACTTCCATGTCGTGCAGCCGGCTGGGCTCGCCATGCGGTGTGGCCTCAACAATGGTCAGGTGTATGACGCAATCCTGGTCGGGCTCGATCCCACCGGGGATGTCGCGGTGATCAAACTCGTGGGGAGAGATGACTTTCCCTATGCACGCCTCGCCGACAGCGATGCGGTGCGGGTGGGGGATGCCTGCTACACCGTGGGCAATCCCTTCCTCCTCGCAAGTAACCTGCAGCCCTCGGTGAGCCTCGGCATCGTCTCCGGCACGCACCGCTATCAGTTTCCCGCAGGCACGATCCTTGAATACACCGACTGCCTGCAGGTGGATGCGGCTATCAACCCAGGCAACTCCGGTGGCCCGCTGTTTGACGCGGCCGGTGACGTGATCGGTGTCAACGGACGGGCCTCGTTTGAGAAGCGTGGTCGTGTAAACGTTGGGGTTGGCTATGCGATCTCGTCGAACCAGCTTCGCAACTTCATGGGCAGCCTGCGGAGTGGGCTGCTGGTCGATCATGCCACGCTGGGAGCGACGGTTGCCACGGGGGCTGATGGCAAGGTGTATGTCTCCGACATCCTTGAATCGTCTGACGCCTATCGGCGGGGCTTGCGGTACGACGATGAGATTGTGTCGCTGGCCGGCAGGCCTGTGCGGACAGTCAATGCGTTGAAGAACGTGCTGGGAATTCTGCCTGCGGGCTGGCGGGTGCCTCTGGTGTTTCGTCGCGAAGGACGTGTCGAGGAGATCAGGGTGCGGCTGGCACCGGTGCATGCGGCTGCGGAACTGGCAGAGATTGCTGCCGGACGTCGGCAGAGTGGTCCACCGCAGCGGCCTGGTGAGGGGCCGGCTGAAGAGGAGTCGCCCGTCGTGCCGAAGCTGCCCGAGCCGGTTCGCGATCTCTATGAGACCAAGACGGGCTTCAGCAACTACCACTTCAGTCGTCTGCAGCGTGACCGTGTGACCGCAGCCCTGCGGGCGTCGGTTGGTGATGAGAATCTCCGCGGCGTCTGGGAGATCGACGGCACACTTGAGGATGGGCGGCCATTTCGGATCGAGCTCTCTGATGTGCTGGCCACGATCGATCTGCCCACGGGCACGAGTCGTCTCGATCCTCGTGAGGCTCTCGACAAGAGTCCGGTGCCACCAGGGAGCGGCGGCATGCTGGCCGCTCTGGTCGTATGGCGAAAGCTCCTGCTTGAGGGACCAGAGACTGTTGGTCGAACCGATGCGGTGGGGACTGCGCCGGTGTCCCCCGATCTGCTCCCTGTGAAGGCCGAGACCTCACTTGCAGACCTGCTGCGGACGGACGTTGGCGGTGTCTCTGCGGAGACCTTTGTGGCCATGGATGGCGGACCGACTGCAGGTCGCGTGGTTGGGGTTGATCTCTGGGCCAGCCCGCAGGCCGATCCATGTGAGGTGCGGTTTGAACGAGATCCGGCCGAGGCCAGCCGGCCGGCCTGGATGCCAACGGTGCTCGAGGTGCACTCCGGCAGCACTCTCTTTGGTCGCTTCTCGATTCGAAGCTTTCAGGTGCGACCCGCCGACAGCGATGCGACGTCGACAGAGGAGCCCGCCTCATGAGGACTCACACGCGATCAGGCGAATCACAGTGTCGGCTGAGAACACGTCAGGACTGGTGTGTGAGGCTCTGTGTTGCAGCCGTGCTCTTTGCTGGAGTCGCTGGGGGCGAGACGGCCTCCGCCAGTGAAGCGGTGATCGAACTGGCCGCGAGAACGGTGGTCAAGATCTACGGAGCGGGAGGCTTTCGTGGGCTGGAGTCGTATCAGACCGGCTTCCTGGTGTCGGCTGAAGGGCATGTGATGACGGCGATGAGCACCGTCCTCGACTCGGGAGAGATCGACTGTGTGCTTGACGACGGTCGTCGCTACGAAGCGAGCCTGCTGGGGATTGATCCACGACGAGAGATGGCCCTGCTCAAGCTCGATGGTGAGGGCCTGCCGTTTGCCCCACTCGATGGCGGACGGCTGGCCTCACGGACGGCGGCTGCTGAGTCGGACGAACGAACTGGTAAGCAAAACCCGCCGGCCGCAGCGGGGCCGCTGCCACATGGCGACCTCGCTCCCCCGGCCACGCGTGTCTACGCTCTGTCCAACCTGTTTGGTGTGGCGGTTGGGGATGAACGGGTGAGTGTGCAGCAGGGAGTGGTCGCGGCGGTGGTGCCATTGGCGGCGCGACGTGGTGCCTACGAAGCTCCCTACGCCGGCGATGTCTACCTGCTTGACTTTACCGTCAACAATCCGGGATCGGCCGGTGGACTTCTGGTGGATGTGAAGGGCCAGCCGCTGGGCATGCTCGGAAAAGAACTTCGCAGCAGTGCCGCTGGGATCTGGCTCAACTACGCAATTCCCCTGCCTGAAGTGGCGGCGAGCTTCCATGCGCTGCTCACAGGAGAGTCGACCGAGATGGAGACGACTGCCGAGAGCTTCCCGTTCGACACGCGACTGCTCGGCTTTCTGCTCGTGCCAGACATCCTGGAGAAAACGCCTCCTTTTGTGGAAGCGGTGATCGAGGCAACGCCCGCGGCAACGGCGGGGCTGCGGGAAGATGATCTGGTGGTGGCGGTAGGAAGCCGATCGGTGACCTCGTGCGCGGCAGTTGCAGCTGAACTGTCACGAATCGATGACGGCGATGCTGTGCGGATCAGTGTGATTCGTGATGGCCAGATTGTTGATGTGAACTTAGGACCGCGTCCGCCGATGCGGCTGCCCGTCGCGGAAGAGCCAGTGTTGGGAGAGGGCCGGTGATGTCGAGAACGCTTCGAACCATCGCAGGAGTCTTCGCGTTGGCGGCTGTCACGCTCTGTGTGCTGTGTGAGGCAGAGGCCGACACGCTGCAGCTGGAAGCGGCGGAACAGCGGGCGTTTCAGGAGGCTGCTGAGGTCGGCGCGTCGCTGACGGTGCGGATCGAGGTCGCTGGTGAAACCGGAGCGGTCGAAGACCAGGATGCTGGTGGCACCTCAACGGGGCTTGTTGTCGGCCGTGATGGCTGGATTGTGACGAGTGCCTTCGCGGTCACGCCGGGCACCGCTGGAGTGATTGTGGTGCTGCCGGATGGGAGTCGGCATGCCGCCCGAGTGGTGGGGAGTGATCCGCCGCGAAAGGTTGTGCTCTTAAAGATTGAGCCCCCGCGGCCACTTGCTGAGCCGGTGCCTGCTGCGAAAGCGGGACTGCGGGTCGGCCAGTGGACGATCGGTCTCGGACGAGCCTGGGGGGGAGCAGAGCCTGCAGTGGCGGTGGGCGTGCTCTCAGCAGTGGATCGCAGCTGGGGCAGGGGCGTGCAGACGGATGCCTCCGTATCACCAGCCAACTACGGTGGTCCCTTGCTCGATATTCAAGGCAGGGTGATTGGCATGCTCGCGCCGCTTCCTGCAGAGTCGGCTGGCATGGTGACAGGCTCAGAGCTCTACGATGCAGGCATCGGGTTTGCGGTGCCGCTGGAAGACATCCTGGCCGTGCTGCCTCGCATGCAGACAGGCGAGACGCTCGCCGAAGGCATTCTGGGCATCTCGTATGCCTCCCGAGATGTCATGACTGGGCTGCCGGTGATCGCCACGAGCCGTCCTGGCTCTCCGGCGGCGAAGGCGGGTATTCGCGAAGGCGACCAGATCATCGCCGTGAACGACACCCCCGTCGACAGGATCGCTGCGGTGCGGCATCAGCTCGCCGTGCGTTATGCCGGTGACACGGTCACGCTCACGCTGCAGCGAGGTGCTGGTGATCAGCAGAGCACACGCCGCGTGGAGGCGACTCTCGTTGATGCCCTGCCGCCATATCAGCGGCCTATGCTCGGACTGCTGCCGACGGCTGTTCCCGAAGGCAACCCGGTCGAGGTGGGCTGGGTGCTCCCCGACGGCCCCGCTGCTGCCGCAGGCCTTCGCGCGGGAGATCGTCTTGAGTCGCTGCAGACCGCTGATGGAGAACCAAGCCCGATTGAATCGGCAGAGCAGCTCACGGCTTTGGTGGCGAGCCTCACGATCGGTGAGGAGCTCACGCTCGGCCTGAGACGAGGAGAGGAAAAGCTCAGCCTGTCGATGCAGCCGGTCGCAGCCGAGTGCATTCTGCCACCACCAGACTCGCTTACTGTCGGTCAGTCCGCACCGGTGAAGATTGAACCGCTGACAGCACCAGAGGTGGCCAACCCGCCGATGGCGGTGATCCCAGAACTAGAGGAAGGCGTTCCAATGGGAGTGCTGATTCACTGTGGGCCACCGCATGGAGCTGCCACGGAAGCTGATGCGGAAACCTGGCGAGCAGCAGCAGCCCGTTACGGAATGGCCATCGTGTTGCCGGGGTCAACCGAAGCTGATCGCTGGAGTCGTGATGACCTGCCGGCGTTGGCCCGGGCGATGGAGACGCTGCGGAGCCGTGCCCCTGTCGATCCATCGCGGATCGCCTGCAGCGGGCAAGCCGCCGGGGCAACCTTCGCCTGGATGATCGCGGAGACCTTCGCCGGGCGTGTGCGTGGGGTGGCGCTGATCGATGGCTCGATCCCACGCCGCAGCGAGGTGCCGAAGGCAGATCCAGGCAGACCGCTGTCGGTGTTGTTTGCCCATCCCGCTGAGGGCTGGCAGCCGGCCGATGCTTCACGACAGCGTCAGGATGAGCAGCGGCTCGATGACGCATTGGTGCCCCACGCCACACTGCCGAACCCCTTCGGGCCGGTGTTGCCCACCGATGACCTCTGTCGCTGGGCTGGGGCTGTGGGCATCCTCTGATGTCCGCGTTCCTCTCGGTGCTCTACGCCGACGCGTGGCTGGTGGCGGTCGACAAGCCATCGGGCATGCCGAGTGTGCCCGCTCGCACTCCACGAGACCCGGTGAGTGTCGCGGTTCGTCTTGCGGATGAGTTTGGCCCACTTGAAGCGGTGCATCGCCTCGATCGGGACACGTCTGGGGTACTCCTGCTTGCCCGTCATCGCGAGGCGCGTGTGGCTCTCGGCTGCCTGTTCGAACGCGGCCAGGTCTCGAAACGGTATCTGGCCCTCTGCTGTGGTACGCCACCTGAGACGACCGGTGAACTCCACCTTCCTCTCGGTCCTGACCGAGAGCAGCCTCCCAAGCAGCGAGTCGACCCGATCCATGGCCGTCGTTCACAAACCCGCTGGCGGCTGCTCGCCAGGGAGACGCAGCAGGATGCGACGCTCTCGCTGGTGGAACTCGAACCGTTGACTGGCAGGTCGCACCAGCTGCGGGTGCATATGGCCTGGCTGGGGGTGCCGATCCTGGGCGACCAGCTGTACCAACGCTGGCCGACTGCGTCGCCTTCCCGGCTCGCCCTGCACGCAGCCTGGCTCTCACTGCCACACCCTGCAGACGGCACACCGTTGACCCTGCATGCGGACGGCAACACGCTTCCGGCTTCTGCCGAGCTTGCCTCGGCCGTCGCTGCCTGGCGTGCCTCTCAGCCGGCGGCATCTCCCGGCTGCATCGCGGAACGACGAATCTTCGACCAGTAGCGGGAAAATCTCCCCAGGTCGTTGACCCGAGCCCGGTCGGCGAGAGCAGCGGCTGGCAGAACCATCAATGGATGCTCAGCGGCAAGGGAGGCGGCCTGCTGTCGTGTGACAGGACAGACGGTGTCGTTCATCACAATGCCCGAGCCACGCCGATCCGCGATCGCCTCGCTGAGGGCCAGCTGGGGTGGCCCGACTGCCAGGTCGAGATGCGAGATTTCCGCCAGGCATTCCAGGATGAACTGCAGCCGGAGCCGGCTTGGCCGTTCGCGAGCGAGCCACTCGGGATCGATCACACAGACGCGAGGTGCCTGCGGATGGGCAGCTGCGGCAGGACTCGTTTCCGCAAGGGCATCGAGCGTGATCCAGACAACCGGCTCTGCAGAACCGCTGGCCCCTGGCGAGCCTGGCTGCCACGGCTTCGCTGGAGCGATCCTGCAGCGAGGCCGTTCACGAGCGGGCGTGGAAAACCAGGCAGCAGTCAGGTCTTCGTAGCTTCCTTCGAGGTCGCAGCCGCCCGCGAGAGGGCATGTCTGACACCAGCGACCTTCGGAATAGCGTTCGAGGTTGTCTCGGTTGAAGATGTATGGTTTGGCAGAGAAAGTGCCGGCGACCCACTGCCAGGAGAGTGTGTTGCTGGCTGGGTCGGCATCGAGGAGCTGCGAGAGAAACCAGGCTGCCCCGGCCTGCCATCGCACACCTCGGGCGTGCACCAGCCAGCTCGCCAGCCACATCCGCACGTGGTTGTGCAGAAAGCCGGTGGAGTGCAGTTCGCGGACCCAGGCGTCGACGCAGGCCATCCCGGTGGAAGCGGAGAGCACGTCGTCGGGCACCTCGGAGAGCTGTGGTCGCCGACTGGTTGCGGCTGGTGGTTCGAGATCGCTGTCGATGGCCTCGCCAAGGCTGGCGTAGACCTGCTGCCAGTAGTCGCGCCAGGCAAGTTCTGAAATGAGCTTCTCAGCCTGCTGTGGCTGCTCAACGAGGCGGCAGGCAGTGTCGCGAACTTCAGCGGTGGTGAGCACGCCATGCCGAAGCCAAGGGGAGAGCCGGGTGATCGCCCCTGCGAGATGGTTGCGGGTGCGGGCATAGCGATCCGGATCGATCTCATTCAGAGCAGCGAGGGCGGCCACACGTCCGCCCCGTCTGATCGGCGTCGCGGCACCGGCCAAGATGCCGACCGGCGGCGGTGTCCAAGGGGCAAGGGACTCAAGCATCCGCTCCACCCAGGACGCATCCCGACCGGGTTTGCAGTCGCTCGAACGAGCCAGCCACACAACCGGTGGAGTCGTGGGGTGGGCAGGCTGCGTTGTCACGGGGACGAACTCCTTTCCGCAGAGACACATCCGATCGTGCGGGCGATCAGTCGGTGGTGCAGTCGGTCAGTCATACAGAGTGAACCTCAATGCCGCACCTGGCGTGCAGCATTTGGGATGCCTTCTCTGCGGGCAACGCAACGACATCGTAGGCACTCGGACAGTTTCGTCCGTGCAAATAGCGTCTGCGTGGTTGTTCAAACGAAAGCGTCACCCTCTGTGGGGAGTGGGGACACCTCGGCTGCTTGCGGACTGCGCAGAGGGCAGGCAGGCCGTGCCTGCTCTGCAGGCGAGCCGGGAGTTCTGACAGCACAGGTGTGCCTGCAGCACGCTGCCCCGGGACACGTGCAAAAGCCTTGAAAAAAGCTGTTTCTGAGCGGTGTGCGGATCTGTGACTGTTTTCGCGATCTGAACGGCACGCAGTTTGCTTCACGAGATGGTGGCGGATGTTTACCGCAGTTGGAGTCTGCGATCTCAATGAATCGCCACGACGGAGGTGTGCGATGCTTTCCTTCTGGAGACAAGGTGTCATGTTGATGCTTACTTCGGACACAGTGCTTACGTCAGACAAGCTGTTGTCTTCGAGCATTCTGTCCGGCCGTGGGTTGCGTTTACTCACGTTGATGCTGGCCTTTTTTGTAGGCCTCTGTTCGCTGGGTACCCAAGCGATCGCGGAGGACGAGGAGGCAGATGCTGCCGCGGTGGAAGTCGTTGCCGAGGAGCCTGCTGCTGCCGAGGCGAGTGATGAAGCGACCGAAGAGTCGAATCCACCCGGCTGGAATGCAGGCGACGCGGTCGACAGCCTCCCGTATGACGACGCGAATGACTATGCGATCAACACGCTGATCATGTTCATCTGCGCGGTGCTTGTGATCTTCATGCAGGCAGGCTTTGCCATGGTTGAGGTCGGACTCAACTCAGCGAAGAACGCCGTCAACATTCTCTCGAAAAATGTGATGGACTTTTGCGTGGGGGTACTCCTGTTTTTGTTCATCGGCTACTCGATGATGTATCCGGGCTCATGGATCTCGGAAGGCTACCTGGGGATGCCCTCAGCGTTTGTCTCCCGAGACGCACAGGTGACCGAGGTCGATGGTGTCAGCGTTTGGGAAACACCTCCCGCCTACAGCGACGGTGCGTATGCAGCAAATGCTGTTGACTTCCTTTTTCAGGTGGCCTTCGCCGCGACTGCTGCCACGATCGTCTCCGGTGCTGTCGCTGGTCGCTTGAAGTTCAGTGGTTACCTCGTCTACACCGCCATTCTCACCGGTTTGATCTATCCGATCAGCGGCTCGTGGAAGTGGGGTGGTGGCTGGCTCGATCAGATGGGCTTCCAAGACTTTGCCGGAAGCGTGGTGGTGCATGCGGTGGGTGGCTTTGCCGGTCTGATCGGAGCCATCTTCTTGGGGCCGAGGATGGGCCGCTATTCCTCGGACGGAAAGAGTGTGCCGATCCCTGGTCACAACATTCCGATGGCAGCCTTGGGCGTGTTCATCCTGCTGGTTGGCTGGTATGGATTTAACCCGGGCAGTCAGTTGACCTACTCCGGCGCACTTAATGCCGAAGCCACGGCCTACATTGCTCTCACCACAACGGTTGCTGCTGCCGCTGGCGCATTCGTCGCCATGCTCACTGGCTGGGCTATGTTTGGAAAACCTGACCTCACGATGGCCCTTAACGGATTACTCGGTGGCCTCGTCGCCATCACCGCTAACTGCGATCGTGTCAGTGAGCCTGAGGCTTTGATCATCGGCGGAGTTGGTGGCCTGCTCGTAGTCCTGGGCATTCTTCTGCTCGATAAGTTGATGATTGATGACCCAGTCGGTGCCTGGCCTGTGCATGGTCTGTGTGGAGTCTGGGGTGGCCTGGCCACTGGCATCTTCGGTGACCTGCCTGACGGTATCACGAGTGTCGGCGGTTTCTTCACCGTGCAGCTGATCTCAACCGTCGCGATCGTCGGCTGGACCGTTGTCACGATGTCGATCGTCTTCGGTGCCCTGAAGGTGCTCGGCATGCTGCGGGTCTCCCAGCAGGAAGAGCATGACGGCCTCGATATCCACGAGCACGGACTGCATGCCTATCCCGACATGTGAACCCGTGTGACCACAACCTGATTTGTGAAACCCGGCTTCGTCCGGGCCAAGCCAGAAGGATGCCCCAATGGCTTGGGTGGACACTCCGCCTAGTCCGCCCAGGCCGGGGCATTCTTTAATTCTTGAACTCCCAGGCAGCCCCCCCGTTCAGATTGTTCGAAGGCTCGCTTGTGATCCGCGTTCGTGGGCGACTACCTTGTGGCGAAGGAGATCCACAGCGTGAAACTGATCATCGCCATCATTCAGCCGGCCAAGCTCGAAGCGGTCAAGCAGGCGCTCACCGAAGTCGAGGTCTTTCGTCTCACCGTCATGGACGTACAAGGCTTCGGTCGACAGCGAGGCCACGTCGAGGTCTTTCGAGGCCATGAGATTTCGGTAAACCTGTTGCGGAAGGTTCAGCTGCAGATTGCTGTCAACGATGAGTTTGTGGAGCCGACCATTCAGGCCATCATGACGGGAGGGCGGACCGGCGAGCGGGGCGAGATCGGTGACGGGAAGATCTTTGTGCTGCCAATGGATGAGTGTGTTCGTATTCGCACTGGTGAGCGGGGCAGCGAAGCGATCTAGTTCGGGCTGGCTCCGAACTAGCTGGCGGCGGAAGTGAGTTTGCAGAAGCTGGCTTCGGGGCGGCAGCTGTCTCGTCGCTGGACTTTTTCGCCGTCGACTCGGTTGCTGGTGCCTGGCTCACTGAAGTGGCGAAAAACTCGAACGCTCCTCGAGCATCCGCCGACCCCTGCGCCTCGCTACCTCGTTGGTGCTGGCTTCGGGGCGGCTTTGTGGCGACGCCCATGCGTGTTTGTCGGGGGAAACACGCGTGCGGCATGTGAGGCGGCTTGTCCGGAGGGTAGACTCTGCACTTCTCAACGTTGCAGAAAAGGCGTTGTGGAAGCAGTTTCACGGTATTCGGGGGGATCCTTCATTGAATCGCGATGACTTTGCCAGCCGGCTCGCCTTTAGCACCAATGCCTATCTCGATGTGACGGTCGAATCGGCAATCGCGCAGGTCGCGGGCCTTGGCTATGCAGGAATCGAACTCCTCGCGGATGTGCCGCATGCCTGGCCTGCAGGCCTGTTGGAGGTGCAGAAAG
>Ga0075477_10000929_pt1 | contig 13303 bp, 20 predicted proteins | sample DEB08_DNA_FD_76338 | JGI IMG/M metagenome (GOLD analysis project Ga0075477, IMG submission 76338) | Aqueous microbial communities from the Delaware River and Bay under freshwater to marine salinity gradient to study organic matter... | ecosystem: Environmental > Aquatic > Marine > Coastal ...
TTCTTGCATACGCTTAATAGCAGGAAAGAATGACTTACGATAAAACATAGGATCATTACGCATAAAAATACATACATCGTCGACTACATTATATGGCAGACTATCATCAATCGGTTGATCATAAAATTCGTTTATTTTTACCATTTTCTGCAACTCCAATATCTTGCTTTATGCCTTGGTCCAGGATTATCGCAGTTGTGTCTTGCACGGAAACTACGTCTACGCTCAGGATTAGACTTTTTAATCTTTGCACCCTTTTGTCCAAAGTTTACTTTAACAACATTTCCCTTTGGATTCTTTACATATACTTTAAACTTCTTAGTATCACCTGCCATAGGCTTACCTAGTTTAACTGAACGTCCTTGATACTCTGCTTCGTCTACTGCGTCATCTTCATTAAACCACATAACACCATACTGTTCAAAAAACTCGTTATCGTCGTCGTATGTTTCTTCGTCGATGTCGTCTTCGCCTATTACAATATCAAAATCATCATAACCTTCTGCAAACAGATAATTAGCAAGGTGCTCTGCATAACCGTTTGCTTCATCCTCTGAAAGATCTTTACTTAGTGGAATTCGCATTACTGTTGTTTCTTGCTCAGTATTAAACGTTTCGTATACTGGAAATACTGATTCATCAAGTTTTGCCTTGTCTTGCTTTTCCATTACTACTGTTACAAATTGTTTCATAGGTTTTCCTTTTCAGTATTTATCGGTTTTATAATGCAGCAATTCTTGATTGGAAATCAGCAAAACTTGTACTTGCTGCTGCTTCTGCTTTAAGTGTAGTAAGAGTAATAGTTTCAGTTCCGACTGTATCCGCTTGTGCAGTCCAAGCAGTACCATTCCATTTAAGAACTTCACCTACACTAGGACTAGGAGCATTTACATCTGCTAAGTCGCTAATATTTACTGTTGATATATCTTCTGCAAAGTCTTCTGGGCTTACACTTATTCCGCCGTAGTCAGCAATCAAATCACCAACATTCACAAATGCGTATGTACCAGCACCGTCTGTTTTTAAAACTTGCCCGTCAGTGCCTTCAGTTATACCGAGGTCAGTTAGTACAGTAGCACCGCCGCCAGCGCCTCCTGCATATAGTTCATTAAAGTTATCGTTAACCTTATCAAATGCTGAACGAATAGTTTCGCCGTCGCCTGTAAGTTCACCAGTTCCTATATTGATTATCTGCTTTGCCATATGTCTGCCCTCAATGATTTAGTTTGATATTTGTAATCGAACCAGCAGTCCAATTTGTTATCTTAGCACGTATCCAAACATAATTACCTGTAAAATTCTTTGTGCTTGATGTACTGTTACTAGTTGAATGTGTAATACCAGATACTGTTGCTTCACCGATAAGTCCAGTTGTATCCATTGATGTATTACCTGTACCTAGAGGTATTGTAAACCAATCATCGTCCGTTGGTGTTGATGCTAGTGTGCCTTCCATAGCAATTGTACCAATAAAGTCATTAAGATTAATTTGTATAGTATGCAGACCATCACTACGTCCGTAGTAACCGTCGCCTTTAAATTTATCACCTGTGTGCGTTTGTGTATTACTATCGCCAACGTGTGTAATTGTTGTTAAAATGTTTTCACTCTGTGCCATAATTATATTTATCAATATCACCACTGTAAACTAGTTTCTCAACCCGAGGATTGCCTCCACCAGATACTAGTTGATACATTAATAAAACTTTGCTATCTTTAACATAGCAATACTGACCATAGATCCAGTCATTTTTTAAATCATTAAGAGTTTTTTCACCGACTCTACTTTTATCAGTGTTATTCTCTAACCAACGGGCAATTGCCGGACCATTTGATCCCTGTGTTAGATACACTTTATACTCGTAGTCAGTAGGTTTATCTACAATTACTGTGTTAGTATTGTTAGATAAGAATTTAGCAATATCATCTTCTACATCCCAATAAGAAATTACTGTTTCAGGGCTCACTTTAATGATGTCATCTATAAGTGATTTAGTGTTAGAGTATATCCATAGATTGTACCCACGTTCAATTCTTATCTTATAGTCGTCACTATCTATAAGTAGATTGTATAATTTTTCAGCTTCTTTAAATTGCACTTCAGATAAGGCAAAGGAAGTTCGGAACCTTAGAATTAGATATTCACCTCGATCTTTAAGAGTTGTTCGTATTTCGTCTAGTTTGGTCGCGGCATAACTTAACCTTACACCGCGATCAAACTCTGCTCTAAATATAAAGCCTAACTCCGTGTATAAATTTACTTTATAAAGATACTTACGGTAGTGTAACTTTGTAGTTAGATTACGCTTCGGTAACTTCATGTACTCTTGCTTCGCACTCTAATACAATATCGCCATCTTTAACATCAACATGTACAGTTCCGCCTTGCTTTAGATTACCAAATAGTATTTCTCTAGAAAGTGGACGTTTTATTTCTTTATCAATGACACGCTGTAAAGGTCTTGCACCCATTTTAGGGTCAAATCCTTTATCGACTAGATAATCTAAACTATCATCAGATACAGTAATTATAATGTCCTTGTCTTTGACCATAGTTTTAAGTTCGACAAGAAACTTACCAACAATTTTCATCATTACTTCTTTTGATAGTTTACCAAATGTAATAGTAGCATCAAGTCTGTTTCTAAATTCTGGAGCAAAGAACTTTTTCATTTCTTTTTCACTGTAACTAGTATCGTCTTGATCGACGCCAAATCCGATTGCATTTTTCTCAGACTCTTTAGCACCTAAGTTAGTTGTAAGTATTACAATACTATTACGTGCATCTGCTTCTTTACCATTTGATCCAGTGATAATACCGTTGTCCATGATTTGCAGCAATATTTGTGATATATCCGGATGCGCTTTTTCAATTTCATCCAGTAGTAGCACACAATTCGGATTCTCTTGTAGTTTGTCAATAAGTTGTCCGTTATTATCTTCGTGACCTACGTAGCCTGGAGGTGAACCAATAAGTTTTGATACACTGTGTTTTTCTTGATATTCGCTCATATCGAACCGTACTAATTTAACACCTAAATTTGCTGCAAGTTGTTTAGCAGTTTCTGTTTTACCTGTACCTGTTGGGCCCATAAACACAAACGAACCAATTGGCTTATCGTCTGGTTTAAGTCCTGCTTGACTAACAAAGATTTTATCAACAATAGCATCAATTGCACTGTCCTGTCCGTAGACAACTTTCTTCATGTTTTCGTCAAGCTTAGAAAGATTTTCTGTTTCACGTTCTGCTACTGATTCAGCTGGAACTTTAATCATTTTAGATAATTCAAACTGTATTGCGTCTCCGTCTACAATTTTATTATCTTTTTGATTTTTTACTTTAAATCTTGAACAGGCTACATCGATCAAATCAATTGCTTTATCAGGCAGTTTCTTATCACTCTGATATTTTACACTGAGTTTAACTGCTGCCTCAATTGCTTCTTCTGTAATTTCTGTATTATGATAGTCTTCATAGTACTTCTTAATACCACGTAAGATATCCTTAGTAACTTCAGGTGTAGGCTCGTCGACTGTTACTCTTTGGAATCGACGCATAAGAGCGCGATCCTTTTCAAAGTACTTCCTGTATTCATCCCAAGTAGTTGACGCAACAACTTTTAAATCGCCCTTTGACAATGCTGGCTTTAATAAGTTTGCTAAGTCGTTTGCATTGCCTTGTCCACCTGCGCCAGCACCGTTAATCATATGTGCTTCGTCGATGAACATAATTGTTTTACCTTGCCTAGTAAGACCTTTAAGCACAAGTTTAAAACGTTCTTCAAAGTCACCTCTGTACTTTGATCCTGCTAACATTGCACCAATGTCTAAACTATAAACTTTAAACTCTTTTAAGAAGTCCGGCACTTGATCGTTTATAATGTTATATGCAAGTCCTTCTGCAATAGCAGTTTTACCAACACCTGGATCGCCTACCATAAGAACATTATTCTTTGCTCTACGTCCTAGCGCAAGTGCTAAACTTTCAAGTTCATCGTTGCGACCAATAATAGGATCAACTTTTCCTTTTTTAACTTCTTCATTTAGATTAGTTGTAAAACTCTTTAGTGCTTTCTTTGCATCGCCTGAGTTTTCTTCATCTACCATTTCGACGTTGTCTAATTCTTCAGCAACAAATTCAGCAAACTTAGTTTTGTTTACATTACCTTCGTTCAACCAATATACACATACTGATTTTTTTTCGTTAAGCATAGATAGTAGTACGTCACGCAATTCAATGTGTGTACGTCCGTTAAATAATACTTGAGTAAATGCTCTGTTTAAGCAACGCTCTACTGTGTGTGTTTTTTTTGGCTTGAACTTTTTTTGATCTGTTTTGATGTCATTGTTGTTTTTTAAATGATGCTCTAAATTAGATTTTATGTATGCAATATCAGCACCGTATTCGGTCATTAAGTTTATAAACGTTTCTTCGCAAAGCATTGCATAGAGTAAATGCTCTAGCGTAACATATTCGTGTTTTAGTTTTTTTGCATCCTTAATAGCCTTATCGAATACTAATTGTAGTTCTTGAGACGGTTCAACCATTCTTTTTATCCTCTATTAAATGCTTTAATTCCAGTGTCTTTGCTATAACATCTGGATCGTTGATCCTTGGTATCTGTGCTTCGATCTGAACTAATATCGAACCTTTCCTACCTGTTCTAACATCGCTCATTCCATATCCACGCATTGCCAATGTTGTGCCTGATTTTGTGCCTTTAGGTATATTCAAATTTAAACTCTTTTTATCTGGAGTTTCTATTAGTATAACACATCCTAGCATAATGTCAAATACATTTACAAACTTTTTAGTAACAAGATCGTTACCTTGTCTCTGCCAGCCCGCAGGTAATCTTACACGTATCTTAACATAAAGGTCACCTCTGCCAACTCTAGGATCTGTATTGTCGCCCAGTCCTTTATAACGTACTGTGTCTCCGTCATTTGCTCCAACTGGTACTTGTACATTTATAAATTCTGTTTTCCCGTTTGCCATTTGGTACGATGCTGTTACAATCTTACCGTAGAACGCATCTTCAAACTCTACAACAAGATTGATTCTTATATCTCTATTTTGTGGTTGCCTGCGTTGTTGATGCATTTGGTTAAAGATGTCACCAAATGGATGCCGGCCAAACGGATTGTGTTGGGAGTTAAAGTGAAAGTCGTTTTTGGGTTGAGGATTATCGTATTCTTGGCGTTTTTCTGCATTACCTAAAATTTCGTAAGCTTCAGTTACATGTTTAAATGTTTCTTCATTTCCGCCGCGGTCAGGATGATGTTGCATTGCTGCTTTTTTAAAAGCTTTTTTAATTTCATCCTGACTTGCTGTTTTGTTAACCCCTAGTACATTATAATAATTCATATAGTACTTAGTGAGAGTTAGTCGTCCTTGAACTTCTTACTGGATCCTAAATAAAGTCCAAACCATGCTGCTCCGGCACCTACAACAATGCTTACTAAGCCTGCTTGATTCATATTTGGATCTGGCAAAGCCATAAACCAATGTGTTACTTGATAAAGTAAAATGATATAAACTGTAATAAACACACGAGGAAATATTCTCCAAGCGTCAACTGCTTGAGCAAGATAAATTATACTTTTAAATTTATTCTTACTCATATTAGTTACACCTTGATCCGGTGCTTTAACTGTTGCTTCTGTTATAGTTTTTTTAGCACTTCTTTCTGTTTTAGTGCTTACTTCTAAATCTTCTAACTTTTTTCTTGGCATTACCCTAATTTCCTTTTATTTAAATCCCTTTGGTAGTTCTCAATGTGCTTGATATATTCGTCTATGCTATGATCAGAAAATGCATCTATCTTACCAGCTTTAAGACCTTTCCACATGCCTTTTAATCTGTCTTTCCATTTTGTTATACCTGCTACATTACGTATAGTACCATTAGAGCAAATGTATTCCTCTGTCCCATGGTGTCTATAACCCATTATGATCAATGGAACAGTTGTAACTATGTCATTGTTATTTCTCCAACGATAATGATCTATATCAAGACTGTTGCAATAACCACGCCAACCTACTCTTGGCGAGCCGTATGTATAAAGTTCTTCTGGATCAGGAATACTTTTTTCGTGCTTACAACGACTCGCCATTATAGTTGCCATTGCTGCGCCTAAACTGTGGCCACAAAACCACAGATCTTGCTCAGGTTTCAAGTCCCTCAAGTCATCGAGGATCATTGGCCAAAGAGCGTCTACCTCACTCTTAAATCCTTTGTGTACTCTTGAAACTGTCTCAGCTAGGACTGGAATGGCTCGTAGGTCTGCTTCTACATCATTCCACTCATTGGGTTGGGTGCCCCGACAAGCTATCACAAGATCTGTGGTGTTGGCAAAGCGGTATGCTTGCGCCCCGCTTTTTTCATAGAATTCGCATACATCGAATCCTAATTCCTTAGCAGCTTTCTTTGCTGCTTTTTTTTCTAAATACGCTATTTTAGCAAGTTTAGCGAATAGTAAACTGCGCTCAACGAATGCTGTGTCTATTATCATTGTTGCCCTCGATTTTGTTAATTCTTTTTTCTAATTCGTCAATCTTCTTTGTTATTCTTGGATATCTTTTACGCCACAAATCGTCTGGCTCTTGGAACCATGTCCATCCGTATCGCTGTGTAATGCCATCAAGTACTCTGTCGAACAATGCGTAACACCATAAACCTGCCCTAGTGTTCCTAAACCAAGCAAGAAATGCTGCACCCAATAATGCTCCCACAATTGCTGTATAAATCCATAATGTGTCATCGAACATCCTTTCAAGAATTACCATTAGTCAACTCGTTAATTTTATGTCCGTTCTCTTTAATTTTCTGTTCGTTGACAGTAGGTGTGTTGTCAAATATAATTTTTTCTAATTTAAGAGTACTAATTCTTTCGTTAGGCACATATCTCCAGCAATAATCACCATCTAGGTCGCCGCCTTTTTTATGTATACCGAATACTGTTTGTGTTGTTCCGATTTTTACTATTAATGCTCGTTCGCCGTCTAGTAATACTTTATCACCTTCTGCAAAATCAGCATTCATCTTAAATGCTAAACCTTTTGCAATTTTTGTAGCATAGTCTTTAAACCATAATGTTATTACTAACATCAATAATGCACCTATAAACGGCATTAATAAAGTAGTAATCTCTAGCCCTACAGATCCTGCTGACATAATTTCATTATTCATTGGATTGCCCTCCAATTGTATTTATCTACGTAGTTTAATTTTCTGGTATCTAGGGCAAGAATAATCCCAAGGAATATACACTTTTTTTGGATAATGATAGTAGTGAAGACTAATCTCTCTTAGACACCTATATTCACATACCTTTGTGAGTTGGTTGTCATACGCCCAACTATGCGTAGCCATGACACTGGTCAAAGCACATACAATAATATTCAATTTTTCGCCCTCAGTAATTGTTTACTTTACTGCTTCCTCGTAGTAAACAATAATTTCTTTTTGTTGCTCAATGTAACGTCTTAGTTCACTAAAGTTTAAACTAAGATTTTCATAATCTTTTATAGAAAGCACAACTCTTGCTTCAGTGCCGTTCTTTTCTACAAATTCTTTTAAGAATTCTTCATAGTTGTCTTTGTTTACGACATGTACTTTTACATCGTATAAATTTACTTGCTTTGGACGAGCAACAATTGGCACTGTGGTTTTTACAGCATCAGTTACTGTCACTATCTCCTTCGGCGTTGCCGAGCATCCCATTACTGTCAGTAAGAGCACGGAGATCATTCCATAATTGATCAGTCGCATTTTGCATCTTTCTTTCTATACTACCTGGACGCTTATCAGCCAAGTTTGTTAGGTTATGTTTTTGTAGAGTATTACGAAGTTCGTCACCGTACTCTTCAGACTTCTGTAGTTTTTGTTGTAGTTCTAAATTAAGAGCAGCATTTATTTCTGCTTGTTCTTCTAATAGTGATACACTCGCTTCGCTAGTCTGCACTGCAACTTCTAGCTTAGCATTATTTTCTTGCAGGATAGCCATGCGCTTTTGGGTATCGTTGTAATACCAATAACCTGCGCCTGCCATTCCTATTATTAATAAAAACAGTACTGCTGCAAGTTTTGTTCCCATCCTACCTATCCTAGTAACTTTTTTAGAGTCTTAGGTCCTACAATACCATCTGCTACAAGACCGTTAGCACTTTGCCAATCCATAATCTCTGATTCAGTACCTGGACCGAATATTCCGTCTGCTGGTTCAATGCCTAGTTTTTCTTGTACTTCTGCTACTAGTGGACCACGTGATCCTTTACGCACTGTTTGATTATAGTCTACATCAGGCTCTTCGAAATCACCACCTAGCACATCAATTGCGTGTATGTAATGTTTCTTGCGATCTTCTAATCCAATAGTACCACCATTAATACGTTTTGTCATACCAACTATATCCATATTATCACAATACTTGTTGATATTATTTTCATCCCAGAACCAACATGCTGAGTCTAATGCGCCTTTTTTAGTACGCACATACTCTACTGCTTCTTCTGGTGACATCTCTACTGCTTCACCAAATTTCGTATAATTGTATCTACCTGTAAGTTGTAGTATGCCGCCGCCCCTAAATCTCCAGCCATCACCTGAATCGGTGTCACCGTTGTCCATTCTGTTTGCATAAATGACGTTCGCAATTTTTTCAGGTTGTCTATGATATTCTTGTGCATCTCTACCTGCTCTCCTAAAATACTTTGGAAAAATCTTATTAAGTGCTGCTGCACTATAATTTAAGTTTTCGCTCAAGACTCTAAAGCCTCCACTTTCGTGACCACATTGGGCAATAAATCCTGCCACTCGTTCTATTGTTACAACTTCCCATAATGGCAAAATTTCGCACATAGCATGGTACCATTCTTTCCAGTCGTCACGGTGAATAAGTTCTTCTGCCATCCACTCTTCAAAATCAAATTCAAAATGTTCTTTAGCCATTATCTTTCTCCTTCAATACACAACTTTCACATTCACAAGATTCACAGATGCATAATTCACCTCGTCTTATATCTTGATAACATCGGTACTCTTTATATACTTTAGTGCCGCAGTGTTTTTTATTTCCACAGCAATTACAGTACATTATATTCTTTCCACAACAAGAGTGTGATCGTTATTCTCAAATGTTAATTTGTTTCCGTACTTTGTAATATTATAATCACCGATATACTTGCTTAGATATATTATTTCAGCAAACTCCCAAGGATTAAATGATTCTTCAATAGCGTTTAAAGTTCGTTCAGTTGGACCAAAATCTATAACTTTAAAATATACAGGATCAGCATATAACTTTTTAATTGTTAATGTATCATTACGCATGTGTACTTCGTTTACATAACTTTTATTAAAAAAGTTTACATAATTATTCATATTGCTTTCTTGTACTATGTCGTCATAATCTTTTGGATCTAGCGGTAGTACTTCACTTAGTGAATCTGTTGCAAGTGGCTTACTTTTAAAATCTTTGTAATAACGAAATCTAAGATTCTTCAAACCAGTTAAGTTTTCTACACCGTTTGCTAGTTCCATAATGTTATCAACCGAAGTCTTATCACGCTCAATTTCGACAAATACTTTATATGTGCCGTCGCTCTGTTCACCCGGAGTTGCATCTGCATCTAACACAAATGTATATCCTCTCTCAAGAAAACTAGCAAGATCATCGGCACTTTCTTTTGTTGATGTAGAAAAACTTACTGTAATAATATCAGCATCGCTGCCCATCTTAGATTTATAACCGTCTACTTCAATAACACGATCAACAAGGTCTACTAAGTCATTTTGTTGTAGTGTCATAGGCCTAAATCCGTACCTGTATCTTCACCGCCAACACTAGCATCTGATGCTGGAGTTGTTAAATCGTCTGCAGGCTGCGCTTCAGGAGTAATATTACCTTCTGCTGGATCTTCTTCTTGAGGATCCATACTGCCTGCATATATATCTGCAATTAACGTTTTAGGCATTTGTATTTCTACTATCCATATAGGCTTAGTATCTAATTTGCCTTTTTTAGTTCCTGGACGCATATCATCTGGCTTGCGTATCTTACGTGGTTGTATAAGAGACGATCTACTATAACTAACTTTACAGTCGTAATCGAGTAGTCGTTTGCCGCCCATTGGGTCAGGCATATCTTCTTTTTTCCACATAAACGAACAAGTTACCCAATGGCGTTCAATGTTCGGTCCCGAAGCAAGTTCTCCCTTGCTCCAATTTTTGTAAACATATATGTCTAAATGATCTAAAACACGCTCGAAGTCTTTTAAGACTTGAAAGCTAGTGTTAGAGTCGTAAACCATTTCTATGTTTTTAATTATATCTAAGACGTCTTTCATATAGTTATTTATCATATTACTGTTTTGGAGCATTATCGTTTGTCTACAGAATTAGAAGCTAAATACAGGGTAGGAAGTATCCTGCGGGTTATTTCCTACTAATACCCCAAGGAGGATACTTTATGGGTGCCAAACGAGCGCAAAAAAAACTAAAACAATCACATAAATCAACTAACGTCGTTAAATTAAACGCTTTCACAAAGAAAAAAGCAGTAGAAATAATTCCAAGAAATAAAAATCAAGAAACGTATACACTAAAATTGCTAGATGATCGCAAGGATATTGTATTCGGTATCGGCCCGGCTGGAACGGGTAAGACTCTACTGGCTGTACAATGTGCAGTAAAATTATTTAAAGAAGGCGCAGTTGATAAAATTATAGTAACTAGACCTGCTGTATCAGTAGACGAAAATCTAGGAGCACTACCGGGAACATTAGAAGAAAAAATGGCTCCGTGGACAAGACCTATATTTGATGTACTACGTGAATATTTTGATGCAGGACAAATTACTGGTATGATAACAGAAGGAATTATTGAAATATCTCCATTAGCATATATGCGAGGAAGAACTTTTAAAAATAGTTTTATTATCGCAGACGAAATGCAAAACGCAACTCGTAATCAAATGAAAATGTTATTAACAAGAATCGGCGAAGGGTCGATGATGGCTGTCACAGGCGATCTAAATCAAGCAGATAGACTAAAAGATAACGGGCTAATAGATTTTGTAAGAAATATCGAAAATAAAAATCTAGAAAGAATCGATTGTGTCACTTTTGGCAGAGACGATATCGAACGTCACGAAGCTGTTAAAGAAGTATTACAACTTTACGGCGACGACTAAACAGTTGGGAGTGGATTTTTATGTCCACTCCTTAACAAATACATTAAGTATTCATTCTCACTATAAATTAATTCCCATGCATTACCTTTTATAGGCGGCCTGCCCATTACATCGTAGTAAACTCTAGAACGCCAATATTTCTTTAACCAAATACGTTTTTTGCTCCAGCTACTACGAACAGGTAGCCATGCATAATCTTCACGCCATTCTACATGAATCTCAGAGTGCTGAGGCATTACACTGCCATCGGTGCTTTAATACTATCCATAGGATTATAATCAGTTAAAACAAACTCATTTGTCTTTTTAGTAAGCAACTCTGGTAAACTATTAAACTCAGGCATTTCTAGTTTAGGACCTACTGTTGGTGTTCTATCGATTTGCTGCTTTACTTGTTCCATATGGTTATTATAGATATGACAGTCTCCGCCCGTCCATATAAATTCCTTAGGTGTTAGATCAAGTATCTGTGCAAACATATGTACAAGCAAACTATACGATGCAATATTAAAAGGCACACCTAAGAACATATCAGCCGAGCGTTGATACAACTGACAACTAAGTTCTCCGTTGTTAATATAAAATTGAAACATAGCATGACAAGGCGGCAGTGCCATTACGTTTATTCTATCAGCGTTCCATGCACTTACAATATGTCTTCTGCTTGTAGGATTAAAATGCATAGAATCTAGTACTTCTTCGATCTGATCTACATAGCCTAGTTGTGCGTCCCAAGTACGCCACTGATGGCCGTACACAGGCCCAAGATCCTTTACAGTATCGTTATTTACATAACCTAGATCTTTGCCCTGTTTGTCAGCGTTAGCAGTCCATATAGTGTTCTTGCCTATAAGTTCTTCTCTAGGCTTGTCGTACAATATTTCCGCTAGTCTACGCTCGTCTGCACTACCTTCTAGCATCCACAGCAGTTCGCTCACTACACTTTTCCAAGCAAGTTTTTTTGTAGTAACAGCAGGAAAAGATTCAGTTAAATCAAAACGCATTTGATAACCAAAAACAGATGTAGTTCCTACTCCTGTTCTATCTTCTCTTGCTTCTCCGTTACTGATTATGTGTTTTAGAGAATCAAGATATTGCTTCATTAATTACGGACGTATCTTTCTAAATTAAGGCCTTCACGCTGTTCTATATCAGCGCTAGTATAATTTGCAGTAATAGCAGAATGATCTAAGAATGTATCACAGTCGTGAGTGCCACTTATACGGCTAATCCAGATTTCTTCAATATCGTCTAACACAGCAGTAAAAGTTTGAGAGCCGCCTACGACCCAGATTTTACGTCCGTTGAATTTTTCTTTAATATCTTCCCAAACTTCTGATGGCGTTCCTTGATATAAGAATCCTCTTGGTATTTCAGTTAATGTACTTGAAATAACAACATTATCTCTCAGTGACAACGGTGCAGGTAAACTTTCGTAAGTCTTACGCCCCATTACACATACATTACCTAATGTTGTTTCTTTGAACCATCTAAGATCCATTGCATTGCTCCAAGGCAGGCCGCCGTCTTTACCGATTCCCCAATCATCGTCACATGCAAATATTGCTTTAATACTCATTGTTTTAATTCCTTAATCCTATCTTGTAATACACTAATAGCAGTGTATATATGTCCTGTAGCTTGTGGACGTATCAAAGTCCGAAGATACTCTATTTCTTCTTCTAATACACTAATTCGTATTAGATCATTTCTTAATGTTAGGTTGCTCACTTAAAATATCTTTCATTGTATTACTTGCATATGTTTTAAAGAAACGTGGACCTACACTATGTACTATAACAGCAAATACAGTTATTTGTAATCTAAGTGCAATCGAAAGTGCATGGCGCATATGTTGCCAGCCTGTCATGTTAACTTCTTCTAAATGTAATTTACATTGTTTGCTTAACATCAGTCACCCTTTCCTGGCGCTTCTGAAAAGTATTGCATTTTATCTTCAACGCCTTGCCATTCTTCTGCATCTTCCGGTACATCTTCTTTACGCATTTGTGTAATGTTAGGCCACAGTTTTGCATACTTCATATTGAAGTCAACCCATTTTTCCATTCCTTCGTCGCTATCAGGTAATATAGCATCTGCAGGGCATTC
>Ga0075477_10000931_pt1 | contig 13295 bp, 10 predicted proteins | sample DEB08_DNA_FD_76338 | JGI IMG/M metagenome (GOLD analysis project Ga0075477, IMG submission 76338) | Aqueous microbial communities from the Delaware River and Bay under freshwater to marine salinity gradient to study organic matter... | ecosystem: Environmental > Aquatic > Marine > Coastal ...
GTGTTCCAGCCCTTGCACGATACGACACATGCGTGACACCCAACACAGGTGTCCAGGTCGATCACAAGGCCCAGTTTTTTGTCAGTCGATGATGGAAGACAGGTCATGATGTCCCCTTACTGCTTTGTTTGATGTTTTTCGGTCCCTGACCAACAGGCGATGTCAGCGTGTCAAACTGTGGCTGCGTACCTTTTGGCGGGGATGTTTTTTCAACGCGCACGCGCAGGTCAAACCACGCGGCCTGTCCTGTGATCGGATCAGAGTTTGACCAACGAAGTCCGTCGCCTTTGGGTGGCAAAAGTTCAGAAATCAAATGGTTTAATAGGAACCCTTTGTTTGCCTCTGGCGCCTCTGGGTCCAATGCCCATGCGCCGCGACGTTTGCCAATCGCGTTCCACGTCCAGATCGTGTTTTCGTTTAACGCGGCCATTTCGGCGACCGGTACAGTGATTTCACCATTGGGTGAGCTGACCTTGGCCCAATCGCCGTCAACCAATCCTTGTTCCTGCATGACTTTGGTTGGCAAATACATCGGGTTCATCCCATGAATTTGACGCAACCATGCGTTCTGACTGCCCCAGCTGTGGTACATCGCCATTGGACGTTGTGTCAGCGCATGAAGTGGGTAGTCATCTTCGTTCTCGACAGTGGCGGTTGGATACCAAATGGGCAGCGGGCTCATCACGCGTTTCAATTGATCCCGCATGTTTTCAGGGGGCTGATGATCCCCAATGCCATTTGCTGCATTGTTGAATTTCTGTAATGGCTCAACATAAAGCTGGAACAGATAGGGTTGCGGGCTGTCATAAAGGCCCGTTTCCACCGCCCAATCCTGATAATCCGTGTTCCAAGGTTTAAAATACCCTGCGTTTTCAGGCACGTGTTTGATCCATACACCACCATTTTCAATGTAGCGATCAATTTGCTCTGGATTGACAGGGCCGCGTCCTGTGTCATCCTCGCTACGCCATCCGGCCAGCGGTCCGATCCCAGGTTTGCGTTCATGGTTGATCATGTAATCGGCGTAATCCGCATATTTCGCGCTGCCGTCCTCATTCACAAACCCGGGTAGTCCCAGACGCGCACCCAAATCGACCAGTACAGATTGGAAACCACGCACATCACGATCAGGTTCAATCACAGGCCAACGAATGGCATCTGCGGCGGCATCGGCTTCGCAAATTGGGCGATCCAGCAGGCTGATACAATCGTGACGTTCAAGGTATGTTGTGTCAGGCAAAATCAAATCGGCATAGGCCACCATTTCCGAACTATAGGCATCGGAATAGATGATGCGCGGAATGATGTATTCGCCGTTCTCATCCTTATCCGTCAGCATTTCCATGACGGAATTTGTGTTCATAGAACTGTTCCAGCTCATGTTCGCCATATACATGAACAATGTGTCGATATTATAGGGATCGCCTGCATGGGCGTTTGAAATCACCATATGCATCAGGCCATGCGCCGACATCGGGTTTTCCCATGTAAACGCCTTATCAATCCGCTGTGGATTGCCCGCATCGTCCAACAGAAGATCCTCTGGACCATGCACAAACCCAAGATGTGGGCCGTTTAGCGGGGCATTTGGTGTCGCCTTGGCGTGTGGTTTTGGATGGATTTCCGATGGCTTCGGATAGGGCGGTTTGAAACGGAAGCTTCCCGGAGTTTCAACCGCGCCTAGAATGATCTGCAATGTGTGCAGGGCGCGACATGTTTGGAACCCGTTGCCGTGGGCCGAAATACCGCGCATCGCGTGGATTGATACGGGGCGTCCAATCATTTCGTTATAGGTATTGCCACGGAAATCCGTCCATTTTTGCGCTAGGCGAATTTCCTGATCAAAGGCGACATGCGCCAATTCTGCGGCCAATGCGCGAATGCGTTTCGCCGAAATTCCACACAGGTCTGCAACTGCCTCTGGCGCATTTTCGGTTGATAGGAAATGTTCGATCATCTTGGTGAACACACTGGTCGCGCCATTGTGTGAACCGCGCAGATCAGGTTCCGCACCCAGATGATCAAAGGCAACCACGTCTCCGGATTTGCGATCAACAATCAGTGGTTTTCCGTTGTCATCGCGCAGGAATAGACCCGTTTCCGGATCTAATAGGACGGGCGCGTTTGTAAAACGCGCCAAATATGTCAGATCGATTTTGCCCGCCTCAATCAAACAATAGATTAGGGACAAAATGAAACGCCCGTCAGTACCTGGCGTAATGCCCACCCATTCGTCCGCCACGGCGTTATATCCTGTGCGAATGGGGTTCACACCGATAACCCGCGCACCGCGTTCTTTGATTTTGCCGATGCCCATTTTGATGGGGTTACTGTCGTGATCTTCGGCCACACCAAACAGCATGAACAGTTTTGTATGATCCCAGTCAGGTTGGCCAAATTCCCAAAACGCACCGCCCATCGTGTAAATGCCAGCAGTGGCCATGTTCACGCTGCAAAATCCGCCGTGCGCGGCAAAGTTTGGCGTGCCAAACATCTGTGCCCAATAACCAGTAAACGATTGTGATTGGTCACGGCCTGTGAAAAACGCCAGCTTTTCGGGTGATTTTTCGCGTAAGGGACCCAACCAGTCCGTCGCAATGCCAAGCGCCTCTTCCCAAGAGATTTCCTCGAACTGACCAGAGCCGCGCTCGCCAACACGTTTCAACGGGGCACGTAGGCGGGATGGCGCGGTGACCTGCATAATGCCCGCGGACCCCTTGGCGCATAATACACCCTTGTTTACGGGGTGATCGCGGTTGCCTTCGATATAGGCGACTTTGCCGTCCTTTAAGTGGACGTTAATTCCGCACCGACAGGCACACATGTAACATGTGGTCTTGCGAATTTCGTCCGATACTTTTGGGGACGTATCAACGTAGGGTTGGTCTTTCACGTGCATCTCCTCGGGTTCATGTTGCCAATCTGATCAATCCGACCATGGACAGACCGACCAATAGCGACAAGCATATTGGGCGATAGTAGGGTTCAAAGTTGGGTGTGAACAGGCGTTTACCTGCAAAAACACCAAGTGACGTAGGGATAGTTAGGGCCGCTGCGCGCAGCATAGCGATTTTGTCCAATACCCCAAAAAATAATAGTGTTGCGAAAGTCGTAATTGTTCCCAAAAACAGGAACATGACCAGCGCGGCGCGCATCTGGCGCGGGTTACGGTCGGATGACAAAACATAAAGTGCAACAACCATTCCGCCGACAGAGGCAAGGCCAGTTGCGATGCCTGCGCCGATCCCTGCGCTAACCAGTCCCGCGCGCGTGTTCAAAAAGGCCAAACGCATGTTCGCCAATTGTGTCACTGCCAGCACCAATATCAGGCACAGGGCCACTGTTTGGGACAGTTCGGCAGAAACGTTTTGTGTAAAATACAGCCCAATCGGCACCGCAATCGCGGACCCCAACCATAGGGTTACGGCCGCGCCTTTGTCCGCATCTTTCCAACCGCCCCGCAACATCATGGCGCTGGCTACAAGTTCAAGCCACCAACAAATCGGGATCAGGGCAAGCGGCGATAGGATCAGTGCCGCCGACGCCATTACAATCGCAGAGAGTGCAAACCCCGTGAAACCGCGAACCAATCCCGCGCAAAAACAGATCACTGCCAGCAGTGTAAATTCCGCTTGGGTTAGGGTCAGCAGCTCTTGCATGTCCTATGACTTATCCGCGGCCTGACAGCGCGACGTAGTCACGCGGTTCGGCACCGTTATACAGTGTCAGTGGGCGGATCAGGATGTTGCCCTCTAACTGTTCGATACACTGGATGATCCACCCTGGCATACGTCCGATTGCAAAAATTGGGACGTACAGATCCATTGGAATTCCGTGCAATTGGTAAACAACACCGGAATAGAAATCCACATTTACGTTCAGGCCGTGGCGGGCATAGGGCTTCATGGCGTCAACCACACCTTGAAGGATTGCATACCATTCTGGTGCCCCCATTTCTTCGCCAAGTTTGCGAACACCTTCACGCATGTGGCGTGCACGGGGATCTTCCGCGCGATATACGCGGTGACCAAACCCTGTTACGGCTTCGCGATTTGCACGCTTGGCTTTAACATAGGCGGCGGCATTTTCTGGAGTGCCGATTTCTTGCACCATTTTCATCACGTCTTCGGCTGCACCACCATGCGCAGGACCCGCCAGTGTCGACAGGGCCGTCACGATGGCACCGTGCAAATTCGCCTCGGTTCCGATTGTGACGCGTGCTGCAAAACTGGATGCGTTTGATCCGTGTTCTGCGTGTAGGATAAAGTCCACATCTGCCAGACGTGCCGCATCCTCGGATGGTTTTTCGCCCTTTAGCATCCATAGCCAGTTGGCTGCGTGAGATAGCGTTTTGTCCGCTGCAACGGGTTCTAATCCATTGCGAATGCGATCATGCGCTGCGATGATCATGGGGACTTGGGATGTTAGTTTAATGCCGTTTTCAATGAAGGCTTCAACCGAAACATCTTGGCTTGTTGGGGTTAGGGCGGCCAGTGCGGATGTCGCTGTACGCAAAACATCCATTGGATGGCCGTCTTTTGTTGCGCGAATGACATCGTAAACGGACGCGGGCAATTCGCGTGCGTCTTTCAGTTTCGCATCAAAATCTGCCAACTCTGCCTGCGTGGGAAGATCGCCATAGATCAGCAAATAAGAGACTTCTTCAAATGTGGATTGCGTCGCAAGTGCGTCGATGGAATATCCACGATAGCTAAGTGTGCCTGCCGACCCATCGATATGGCTCACGGCGGAGCGTTCGAAATAAATGCCCTTTAGGCCCCGGTTGATCTTGACGTTTTCGCTCATTGCTGGCTCCTTTCACAAAACGGAGGCGATATGACGGTACTTGAAACTTCACGCGCATCTGCGCGCAAAAGGCCGCTAAGAGTGGTTTTCCCAGAACTTGGGGATGATGAACGCGTGGCAGAGGCCGCGCGTATGTTAGAAACAGATGGTTTGGCGCACCCAATGGGACTGTCCGATCCAACACCTGAACAAATGGGGGCGTTGGTTGAAGGGCGCGGCATGAAAGAAGCCATTGCCAAACGCATGTTGAATAAACCGCTATATCGCGCCGCTGCAATGGTTGCCGCAGGCGAAGCCGATGTCATGGTAGCAGGGGCAGATAGCCCCACACGCCGCGTGATCGAGGCCGCGTCAATCGCGATTGGGTTGGACGAAGGCGTGCATATGCCGTCGTCATTTTTTCTGATGTGTTTTCCAGATGGGCGCGAATTGATATTCGCCGACTGCGCGGTCAATGTTTCGCCCAATAGCGACGAATTGCTCAGCATTGCCATGGCCTCTGAAAATACCGCCGTGCGTTTATTGGGTGCAGCCAACGTTGCGATGTTGTCATTTTCAACGGGCGCATCGGGCACAGGCGAAAGCGTTGATTTGGTACGCGAGGCGGCAGAGGCAGGCGGATACATCGGTCCAATCCAGGCAGATGCCGCGTTGAATGCAACAATTGCCGCGAAAAAGGGGTTGGGACAAGGGGATGCGAATGTGCTGATTTTTCCTGATCTGAACTCTGGCAACATTGCATACAAGCTCTGCCAAGAATTGGCAGGCGCACAGGCGATTGGACCATTCTTACAAGGCTTCAAAAAACCTGTTTGTGATCTCAGCCGCGGGGCAACTGTTGATGATATTATTGCTGGTGCGATCATTACATCCGCCATGTTTGCCGATTAAAGGTCTGGCCAATTCTCGGCTGCGTCGTTCGTAGCATTTTAAAACCGCGCCTCGTTTGGGCGCGGTTTATTTCGTTCATGGTTTGATTAAACCGCTGTTTGTTTGCGCATGTCTGCCGCGTCGATGCCTGCGACAGCCACTGGTTTCTTCATTGCGTCACGACGGAATGGTTCACCCAATTCTTGGTTGATCATCGCTTCGATCAATGTGGTGATACCGTTTTCCATTTGGTCTTTAACCGCCTGATGCAGTGCCTCGGTCAATTCATCCATTGTGCGTGCAACAACACCCTTTAGACCACAGGCCTGTGCGATACCGGCATAGGACACTTGTGTATCCAATTCCGTGCCAACAAAGTTGTCGTCAAACCATAGGGTTGAGTTCCGCTTTTCAGCGCCCCATTGGTAGTTACGGAACACGATTTGTGTCACCGCTGGCCATTCGCCACGGCCGATCGCAGTCAATTCGTTCACCGCGATACCAAAGGCACCGTCACCCGCAAAACCAACTACAGGCACATTTGGCTGACCAATTTTTGCGCCAACAATCGCAGGTAGGCCGTAGCCACATGGGCCGAATAGACCAGGTGCCAAATATTTGCGGCCTTCTTCAAACGCAGGATACGCGTTACCGATTGCACAGTTGTTGCCGATGTCAGAGGAAATGATCGCCTCGGTCGGTAGGGCAGATTGGATCGCGCGCCATGCCATGCGTGGGCTCATCCAGTCTGGTTTGTCTGCGCGTGCACGCTGGTTCCATGTTGTGCCTGGATCGTCGTCCTCATGATCCATTGAGCTAAGTTGTTGCGCCCAACGTGATTTTTTCTCGGCGATCTTTGCCTTGCGTTCGGCACGACCATCATCGCCTGCTGTCTCTGACAGGCGGTCCAAAATTCCATTCGCTGCTTTTGCGGCATCCGCGATGATGCCAACTGACACTTTTTTAGTAAGGCCAATGCGGTCTGGGTTGATATCAACCTGAATGATTTTTGCATCCGCTGGCCAATATTCCATGCCATAGCCTGGTAGGGTTGAGAAGGGGTTCAAACGTGTGCCCAGACATAGAACAACGTCTGCTTCGCTGATCAACTCCATGCCAGCTTTCGATCCGTTATAGCCCAATGGACCTGCGAATAATGGGTGTGATCCTGGGAACGCGTCATTGTGTTGATATCCAACACAAACAGGCGCGTCCAAACGTTCGGCCAATGCGCGTGACGCATCAATACCACCTTGGGACAGAACAACACCTGCGCCGTTTAGGATCACTGGGTTCTTCGCATTTGACAAAAGCTCGGCTGCCTGCGCAATCGCCTGTTCGCCACCAGATGGGCGTTCGAATTCCACGATTGCAGGTAGTTCTACATCGATCACTTGTGTCCACATGTCGCGTGGGATGTTCAATTGCGCCGGCGCTGATGCGCGTTTCGCGTTCATAATCACACGGTTCAACACTTCGCAGACGCGAGAAGGATCACGAACCTCTTCCTGATAGGCCACCATGTCTTCGAACAATTTCATTTGTTCAACTTCCTGGAAACCACCTTGACCGATTGTTTTGTTCGCCGCCTGTGGTGTCACCAACAACAACGGCGTGTGATTCCAATATGCTGTTTTAACAGCAGTCACGAAGTTTGTGATACCTGGGCCGTTTTGCGCAATCATCATGGACATGTCGCCAGTTGCGCGTGTGTATCCATCCGCCATCATGCCTGCGGACCCTTCGTGTGCGCAATCCCAGAATTGAATGCCCGCTTGTGGGAACAAATCTGAAATTGGCATCATGGCTGAACCAATGATACCGAATGCATGTTCAATACCGTGCATTTGCAGAACTTTTACAAATGCTTCTTCTGTTGTCATTTTCATGAATGCGACTCCTGATGGGCGCGTGAAATACGCGGTTTTCCTTGGCTGTGTTTTAGTGTGAAACTGGTCTAAATCAGTAGGGCCAGTTTGGACTATGACACGAGTCCAGTTTGCGCAATTTCATCTGCGATCAAACTGATGCCTGTTTCGATGTGTTCTTGGCCAATTGAGGAATAGGCCAAGCGGTAATGTGAGTCACTTGGCGCCATGCTGGGAAAGAACGCAGTACCTGGTTCAATCAGAACACTGCGATTTCGTAGGCGGTGTGCCAACTGCGCTGTGTTGACGTGATCTGGTGTTTTCATCCATACCGATGAACCACCAGAGGGCGCGGGACCATCAATCGTGAGGTTATATTTTTCAATCGCGTTGATCAACGTTTCACGACGTGCGCGATAGGTGCGGGCCGTGCGTTTAATCTGACTGTCATAATAGCCCAAACTTAGGAAATAAGCGGCGGTGCGCTGAATATGCCCTGGCGGATGGCGTAGAACGCTGGCGCGCAGGGCGCGCGCCTCGCGAATAAAGGGGGCAGAGCCGACCAAGTAACCCAAGCGCAAGCCCGGAAAAAGCGATTTGGAAAAACTGCCCACATAGATAACACGACCATCTGCATCCAGCGATTTTAAGGCAGGCGAGGGGGTGGTGGTGTTTGCGATTTCAAATTCATAATCATCCTCAACAATCAAGGCATCTAAATTCGCCGCACGATCCAGCAAAGCTTTTCGACGCTCAAGTGGCATAGTGTGGTTGGTGGGGCATTGGTGACTGGGGGTTGTGAATATCACCGATGCATTGTCAGGAACCCCACTGGGTACCATTCCCTTTGCATCCACATCTACGGGATGAATATGACACCGTGATTGGTTTAGAATTTCAAGCAGCGCTGGATAGCACGGATTTTCGATCACCGCTGTCCTGCGCTGTGTCAATAAAACCTGAGACGCGAGCCAGAGCGCATTTTGCGCGCCAAGGGTCACCAGAATCTGATCCTCTTGGGCAAAGATACCCCGCCGCGGCAGTGTGTGACGGGCGATGAATTCAAGCAACATTGGATCGTCGCGGTCAAAGTGATCGCTGGTTAAGGCGTTGAAGTCTTTGGCGCCCAATGCACGAATGGCGCATAATCGCCAGTTCGCGTGATCAAACAGGGTTGGATCGGATTGGCCATAGATGAAACGATATCTGTAACGCGCCCAATCCTGAGGTTTGTTGATTGGATCGCCTTCTGCAAACCGTTGTCCGATGGCTCGCCCCCAATCAACACGATCTGGGACTTGTGTCTTTGCCTCAAATGGGGGCGTTTCTGGTGCGGTGTCCGATACATAATACCCTGATCTATCCTTTGACATCAGATAATCGCTTGCTAATAGTTCGGTATATGCCAGTGTCACTGTTATGCGGCTGATCCCCAAGTGAGAGGCAAGTTTGCGAGTCGATGGGAGCTTTTCACCTTTGCGGAATTGGCCAGACAGAATGCCCTGCGCAATGGTTTGTTGTAACCGCGCTTGCAGGGTGCCACTTTGTTGTGGGTGAAGGATAAAGCTTTCGACAGGTATCGCCATTCCTTATCATACTGGATCTATTACGAATGGTAAACTGGCATTATATCCCTTTGCTTAGATCATCAAATTGAGATTGTGTACAATATGGTTAATTGTATATTTATCCCACATCACAGCAAGAAATATAGTATTTTCAATAGGTTTGGCCTGATTTGTGCGGCTAGACTGTGACTGTTGCACATTCCATCAAATTTTTGGGCGCAACTTGCGCGAATTGTGCAAGAGAACCGACGCGATCGCAGAGGTTGCAGATCATCTGGGCGTAAATCGTGTGCAGATGAATCGCATCTTAAATAGCGAAAGTTTCCAAAAACCGGGTTTGACGAAGTGTATATGCGATCACTTTTCCATCAACGCGCGAATTCTTTTGGAGCCGCTTGCCAAGCTTGAGGCCAAGAAACGGAATCAAAGCCCAGGTGATGTACGTGGTATGTCGGGGCCATTTGAATATGCATTTTTTGGTCGAGATTACTCGGTTAATGAGGGAAACGTGAATCGTGAAATCGTACCCGATGGTCTGCATCTGATGATCCGCTAATCCTTGATGTGGCGTGATTCTTATTGGATTGGGATAGTGCGATTTTTCAACAAAGACGGTGCACAGGTCATGCGTGGGTTTGACCCGATTGCGCGAAGCATGAAACGAATAGACCTGACACCCATGAAGGTGCGTGAGTATCGTGGTTTGTTGTTGAATTCTTCGGAATCGATCTCGTTTCTTTATGCCACACGTATTCCAAACACAGTGATCGGCATCGATCATTTCGGCACCCGAACATGGCCGACGCATGGGTTTTTACCTGAGCGGTATTTGGTGATGAGTTCGGCAAGTCCGATCAAAAAACCGTGGTTCCAAGAATCCTGTAACCGTTGGAGCAGGATACCAAGACAATTTTAGAGGCTGCGCGGCTGTGCGATTTTCGGAATCTCTCCGAAGTGCTGCGCAAATATCATGAGCATCTTAGTTCGGCGGGGATTTGATCAGCCGAACACCTTGGTCAATGAACGATCAACGGCTTCGGTGATTTCGTCGATGTCATCGGTGGTCGCGATCAATGCAGGGCTAAAACATAGCGTATTATTGTACCCGGGAATTGAACGGTTCGTCGCACCAATCAACACGCCTTGTGCGGCGCAATCTGCGACAACCGCTTGGACCAGCTTTTCTTCTGCTGGGTCTTTTGTTGCGCGATCTGCAACCAATTCGGCACCACAGAATAGGCCTTTGCCACGCACCTGACCGATGACAGCGTGTTTTTCAGACAGGGCGTTCAAATTGTCGATCATGCGTTCACCCATCTTAAGGGTATTATCCAACAGGCCTTCTTCCTCGATGATGGCCATGTTTTCAATCGCTGCCGCGGGACCCGCCGTACATCCGCCAAATGTCGAAATGTCGCGGAAATAGTTCATTGGATCGCTTGCATCGTCCTTAAACAATTCAAACACATCCTCTGATGTGACCAAGCATGCAATCGCGGCATATCCAGATGCAACACCTTTGGCCATTGTCACCATATCGGGTTTCACGCCATAGTTTTGGTACCCAAACCATGTGCCTGTCCGACCAACGCCACACACGACTTCATCGATGTGCAATAGGATATCGTATTTTTTGCAGATCTCTTGCACGCGCTCCCAATACCCCTCTGGTGGCGTGATGACGCCGCCGCCTGCAGTTACAGGTTCAAGGCACAAACCGCCAACTGTATCTGGACCCTCGGCAAGTATTACTTCTTCGATGGCGTCTGCTGCACGACGACCATATTCTTCACCGCTTAGATTCCACTGCGCACGATATTCCAAGCAATGTGGCACACGAATAAATCCAGGCGTGAAGGGGCCGTATTGTGCGTTACGCTCGTCTTGTCCGCCCGCAGATAGAGTTGCGATCGTTGTTCCGTGATAATCTCGTTCGCGATATAGAATTTTGTGCTTTTTGCCGCCATAGCGTTTGTGGGCGATTTGGCGGATCATTTTAAACGCTTTTTCGTTCGCCTCAGAACCCGAGTTACAGTAGTAAACGCGACTCATCCCTGGCATCTTTTCGATCAGTTTCTCGGCAAAGATCGCGCCTGGAACAGACCCTGCAGCGCCAGCGAAATAGTTCATCTTGATCAATTGATCACGTACCGCGTTTGCGATGCGCTCGCGTCCGTAGCCAACGTTCACAGTCCATACGCCACCTGAGACAGCGTCAATGTGCTCTTTCCCTTTTTGGTCCCAGACGCGCATGCCTTTACCCTCGACGATGATGCGAGGTTCTCCGGTTTCCAGTGGCTTGTGCTGCAACAGGTGGTGCCACACGTGTGCGCGGTCAGCCTCAATCACATGGGATAGGTCATTTTCACGTAACAAGGTATTCATTGTATAAGCCTCCAGAATCTGCGCCGGGCGCGACAGTAAGTGGTGATAGTTCTGATTTCAAAGTGCTGTAAATTATAGGGCCAGAATTTTCACACCTATAGGTCCAATTCAAACGATTGATTGCCTCAAATGGGGTCTGTGTGAAATTATTTGCCGCAGACCTAGCGTGGGTTCGGTTTCGTGCGGCGATAGCTTCGCGTCAAAAATCTTAAAAAAAGGATTGATCTTATGCACGCAATCGGGTCGGATCATACCGTAAACATACGTCGATGTAATGTATGTTATGGCTTCATCATGGCGCGCGGTGCGCGTCGAAAACAGGGAGATTGATGATGAAATTCACGAAATCACTACTTAAAACAAGCGCAGCGGTTGCATTGGTTGCAAGTGCACAAGCCGCAATGGCAGGTGGCCACGGTGAAATCACTGTAGGTTACTTCTTGGAATGGCCAATGCCATTTGAATACGCCAAACAAATGGGCACATACGACGAAGAAATGGGTGTGAAAGTTAACTGGGTAAGCTTTGACACAGGCACCGCGATGAGTGCGGCGATGGCCTCAGGCGACGTACAAATTTCTGTCAGCCAAGGTGTTCCACCTTTCGTTGTTGCTGCATCAGCGGGCCAGGACCTTCAAATTCTAGACGTTGCTGTGTCATACTCAGACAATGATAACTGCGTTGTTTCATCTGGTCTTGAAATCGACAAAGATAGCGCAGGTGAATTAGCTGGTAAAAAAGTTGCAGTTCCACTAGGTACAGCGGCACACTACGGCTTCCTGAAGCAGATGAGCCACTTTGGTGTTGATGTCGGCAGCCTAGAGGTTGTTGACATGGCGCCCGCAGAAGGTGCAGCAGCACTGGCACAGGGTTCAGTGGACATGTCATGCGGTTGGGGTGGTGCACTTCGTCGTATGAAAGAGCACGGCAACGTTCTGTTGACAGGCGCAGAAAAAGAAGAGTTGGGCATCTTGGTGTTTGACGTCACTTCAGCGCCAGCAAACTTTGTTGCAGAAAATAGCGATCTTGTTTCAGCCTTCTTGAAGGTTACAGCAGACGCGAACGCAATGTGGAACAAAGGCGGCGACAGCGCAGCAGCAATGGTTCCAGCGATTGCCAAAGATTCAGGTATGTCTGAAGAGGACACAGTGGCGACAATGTCAACATTCGTGTTCCCATCAGTTGAAGATCAGCTATCAGAAAAATGGCTTGGTGGCGGTGCACAAGGCTTCATGAAAGGCGTTGCAGACGTATTCGTGAATGCCGGTAGCATCGATTCAGCACTAGACAACTATGCTGGCAACGTGAACACAGGTCCATTGGCTGCGGCAGGCAACTAATCTGACCATATAATCAGGCCGCGGGGCATGTCCCGCGGCCATTTATATACCTACCTTTTAAAATTTGAGCGTCCCTTATGACCACTGATCACGGATTGAATATTAACAATCTTTCAATGCGCTTTGATTTGCCAAATGGCGGATCAGTGCAGGCGTTAAAGAACGTAAACCTACATCTGAAAAGCGGTGAACTGATGTCGGTTCTGGGTCCGTCTGGATGCGGAAAAACCACGCTTTTGAATATTATTGCGGGCTTCTTAGCGCCAACGGAAGGGGAAATCCAACTGAATGGATCAACCGTCACAGGGCCAAGCGCAGAACGCGGTATGGTGTTCCAACAAGGCGCGTTGTTCGAATGGATGAGCGTGCGTGAAAATGTTGGTTTCGGTCCCAAGATGAAGGGCACGCCCAAAGGTGAAATTCGCGAAACCGTAGATCATCTTCTGGATACGGTCGGT
>Ga0075477_10000941_pt1 | contig 13269 bp, 10 predicted proteins | sample DEB08_DNA_FD_76338 | JGI IMG/M metagenome (GOLD analysis project Ga0075477, IMG submission 76338) | Aqueous microbial communities from the Delaware River and Bay under freshwater to marine salinity gradient to study organic matter... | ecosystem: Environmental > Aquatic > Marine > Coastal ...
TTGCACTTATTCTTGCAGGATTTACGCGCGTTCTCTTTCCTTACTGCCGCCGCTGGTTAATCAACCGGCACGTGCGGCGCCGTGAGGCAATTGCGTCTTCTGGACAGACGGTGCTCCGCGCCAGAGTGACTGGCGTACTTCATGCGCGAGCGAAGGAGTAGACTCTTATGAACAAAGTCAAAAGGACAGAAATATTTTCCAGACTGCGAACTGAGAACCCTGCGCCCGAAACAGAGCTCAACTATACATCACCGTTTGAGTTGCTAATCGCAGTGATGCTCTCCGCTCAGTCTACTGATGTCGGTGTCAACAAGGCGACTGACAGACTCTTTCCGGTAGCCAATACGCCAGAGACTATTCTCGCGCTCGGTGTTAAAGGGCTTAAGGAATACATAAAAACGATTGGCCTTTATAACACTAAGGCTGAGAATGTCATTAAGACCTGTGCATTGTTAGTTGAACAGCATGGCTCGCAGGTACCTTCGACTCGCGAAGAGTTGGAGGCGCTACCGGGGGTTGGGCGCAAAACAGCAAACGTTGTTCTGAACACCGCATTTAGGCAAGTAGCAATGGCAGTCGATACGCATATATTCCGCGTGTCAAATCGGACTGGAATAGCTCCTGGTAAAACTGTGCTGGCCGTCGAAAAAAAACTAATCAAGCTTGTGCCTGAAGAGTTTCTGCTCGATGCCCATCACTGGTTAATTCTTCACGGGCGCTACGTCTGTGTCGCACGCAAACCACGCTGTGGGGCATGCACTATCGAAGACCTCTGTGAATTCAAGCAAAAAACCAGCGATTAATGTTTTATCTTCTGTTCTTACGAGTGGATTAACACCTCGCCGAAACGCGAAGCCATCGAGCTTTCGTCGCTCAATGGCTTTTCTTAAAGCCTCTAGAAGCAACAGACTCTAGTGGCTTGCTCGCCCTTTCCGGGCTGCGATCCGCAGGCGTAGCGCATTGAGCTTTATGAAGCCCGCAGCGTCTTTTTGGTCATACGCGCCATCGTCCTCTTCAAATGTCGCGATGCTTTCATCAAACAACGAATCGTCTGATTCTCTTCCAACAACAATAACATTGCCTTTGTAGAGCTTTAGGCGAACTCGACCGTTCACGAAGCGCTGCGACTCGTCAATTAACGCCTGAAGAGCGAGGCGCTCAGGCGAAAACCAGTACCCGTTATAGATTAGTGATGCGTAACGCGGCATGAGATCGTCCTTCAGATGCGCAAGTTCACGATCCATGGTTAGCGACTCGATAGCTCGATGGGCTTTTAGCATAATGGTGCCACCCGGCGTCTCATAGCATCCTCTCGACTTCATTCCTACGTAGCGATTTTCGACGATATCAGCCCGACCTATTCCGTTCGCGCCGCCGATCTTATTCAAGGTTTCAAGGACGGACGCTGGGGACATTGGAACGCCATCAATTGCCGTAATGTCGCCCTTAGCATAATCAAGCTCTATGTAGGTAGGCGTGTCTGGCGCAGCTTCAGGCGCGACACTCCAAAGCCACATAGCCTCTTCGGGTTCTGCCGCGGGGTCCTCCAAAATATCGCCTTCATACGAAATGTGAAGTAGGTTAGCATCCATCGAATAAGGCGATTTGGACCCGCGCTTTTTCTCTACCGCGATGTCATGCTTGGCACAGTATGCAAGTAATTTTTCTCTGGAGTTGAGGTCCCATTCTCGCCACGGGGCAATAACTTGAATACCCGGGGCCAACGCATAGGCGGCAAGCTCAAATCGAACCTGATCATTACCCTTACCAGTCGCCCCATGAGAAATTGCATCAGCGCCAGTTTCTTGGGCAATCTCGACGAGCCGCTTAGCGATTAATGGTCGGGCAATAGATGTACCTAACAGATACTCACCTTCGTAAAGCGCGTTCGCGCGAAACATTGGGTAAACGTAATCGCGCACAAACTCCTCTCGCAAATCTTCGATGAAAATCTCTTTGATTCCCATCGCCTGCGCTTTGGCTCGAGCAGGTTCAACCTCACCGCCTTGTCCTACATCCGCAGTGAAAGTGACCACTTCACAGCCATAGGTTTCGGTCAACCACTTAGCAATAACTGACGTGTCTAATCCACCTGAGTAAGCCAAAACGACTTTGTTTATATCCGACATACTTGCGCTCCTTATAGCTCGCGGCCCCACGTCTGCGCGGCACCTCAACTTCAACCCTATCTGCAGTAACTGCACTGCCAGCCTGAGTATTCTATCACTACTGGGCGTGACATTCTGCTGCACTAGTGCCTAAGATCAAAAGATCAAAGTCAGTCGAGTGTTTAGATGCGTCACCGAATCCGCTACAATGCTTGCGCTTCCGAACACCGACGTCGCCTAGAAAATTCATTCACCCTCAAGGTGTAGATAACGATGAACTCACCCGACCGCTCCCAAGAGACAAGCCCGCGGCGCCTCACTATCGATCAGCCCGATGATTGGCATCTTCACCTTAGAGACGGTGAAGCATTGAAGACGACAGTACCCCACACTGCCGCGCAGTTCGCGCGTGCGATTGTCATGCCAAATTTAAAGCCTCCGGTAACGAATCTGCAGGCGGCAAGTGATTATCGCGATCGAATTCTCAGCGCCAGACCCAGCGGCAATGGATTTGATCCTTTAATGACTCTGTATCTGACTGACTCTCTTGAGCCGAGCGAAGTTGAAGCGGCATTCAACAGTGGTATTGTGCAAGCGGTGAAATACTACCCAGCCGGCGCCACGACTAATTCCGATTCTGGCGTATCCCACATGAGCGCGGTGATGCCTGTTCTCGAACGGATGGAAAAAATTGGGATGCCCTTGCTGATTCACGGCGAAGTAACAGACCATGAGATTGATATTTTTGACCGAGAAAAGGTTTTTATCGAAACATTACTTGAACCCTTATGCCGCGATCTACCAGGCCTCAAGGTTGTGCTCGAGCACATTACAACTCGACATGCAGTCGACTTTGTTAGCACAGCACCGAAGACTGTCGCGGCGACCATCACGGTTCATCATCTACTCTATAATCGCAATCACCTGCTAGCGGGTGCGGTACGCCCTCATTATTACTGTTTACCAATACTAAAACGCAGCAGCCACCAAGAGGCTCTCATTACCGCCGCGACGAGCGGCAGTCCTAAGTTTTTCTTAGGAACAGATTCGGCTCCCCACGCCCGTCACGCGAAGGAGAGTGACTGCGGTTGTGCCGGTATCTATACTGCAGCGGCGGCCATAGAGCTGTACGCTGAGGTGTTCGAACGCGCGGGCGCTCTCGAAAAACTAGAAGCCTTTGCTAGTCATAACGGGCCAGATTTCTATGAGTTGCCACGTAATGACAAAAAAATTACGCTCGAGAAAAAATCCTGGAAAATGCCGCCGAAATTCCCCTTTGCTCAAGATGAGCTCATCCCATTGCGCGCCGACGAATCAATTGCTTGGCAGCTTATTAAATAAAGAGTTAATCATGAGCGATTTTGAAAGTGAAACAGAGAGCGAATTTGAGCACGACTTCGATCAAGAGGAAGATCACGAGGCGAACGAAGCGGCGGCGTTAATGATGTCAGCTCGATTTCGCGGCTATCTTCCGGTTATCGTTGACGTGGAAACCGGTGGTTTTAATTCTGCTACCGATGCCATGCTCGAAATAGGCGCCGTGATTCCCTGCTTTAATGCCTTGGGCGAACTCGAAACTGAGCAAACCTTTTTCCAGAGAATTATCCCGTTTGAGGGGGCGAATCTTGAGGAAGCCGCTCTTAAATTCACTGGCATAGACCCTTTCCACCCACTCCGAATTGCGCGTCCCGAGAAAGAGGTTATGACCACTCTGTTCTCGGTAATACGCCATGCGCTCAAAGCGAACCACTGTAAAAGAGCAATTTTGGTCGGCCATAACGCCCACTTCGACCAAGGCTTCGTGAATGCAGCGAGTGCGCGTCACGACTTGAAACGAAACCCCTTTCACCCGTTTTCAAACTTTGATACCGCAACGTTAAGTGGCTTGGCTTTTGGCCAAACTGTTCTCGCTCGCGCCTGCGAATGCGCAGGTATCGAATTTGACAATAATGAGGCTCATTCTGCACGCTACGACGCTGCAAAAACGGCTGAATTATTTTACGAAATTGTTAATCGCTGGCAACGGCTCGGTGGATGGCCGCTCACACACGATTAGGCAGGCAATCTAGCCGAGCGCAGGGATTACGCTCGACTAGTTATTACTCGGAAGCTATTCAACTTCAACACTTTCGATTAACTTTTGTAACTCACCCTTCTCATACATTTCCACAATAATGTCGCAGCCGCCGACCAATTCGCCTTCGACGAAGAGCTGAGGGAAAGTAGGCCAGTTAGACACACTCGGCAGCGTCGCTCGAATCTCAGGATTCGACAAAATGTCGACATAAGCGAATTTCTTTCCACAGGCCATTAGTAGCTGTGTTGCTTGTGATGAAAAACCACATTGCGGCGCTTCGGGGTTGCCTTTCATATAAAGCAGTATCGGGTTGCTTGCGATTTGGTCTTGGATTGTTTGTTCAATGCTCATGAGGTGTCCTTATTATCTTGTCAGAATGTCGCCTTGGCGCTGCGGTTTCCAAACGCTGCCGGTCACAGGCGTCAGAATCGCCAGCTATCGCTAGTCTCTGTGGCGCTGTAGCGACAGTGCTAAACGAAGTTTACCTTGTATCAGTTCTCCATGTAAGCGAACGGCGGACAGTGTAGCGATAATGATCGGAGATCAGCCCTGTCCCCAACCACCACCCCCGGGGGTTTCTATCGTTAAGCGATCACCCGGGAATACAGCCAGTTCAGCTTTCGCGGGGATTTTTTCCCCGTTAAGCCAATTACAACCGACCTTGCCCTCGCCTCCCCCGCAGAGTCCCCAGGGTGCTATACGCCTCCGCTCTGTAAGCAAACTGAGCTGCGCCTCATCCAGAAACTCGTATTCACGGATAAGCCCCTCGCCGCCACGATTAAGACCTCGCCCACCGCTCCCTCGGCGAATGGCAACTCGGAGCATTCTTAAGGGATAATGATATTCGAGGCTCTCGACTGGCGTGTTCAGCGTATTCGTCATATGAGTATGCACCGCCGAGCACCCAGCGCGCCGAGGCCCGGCACCGGCACCGCCTGCAAGCGTTTCATAATAGTCCCAACGCGAACCCTGTTCTCTCGACGCCCCCATTGCCACATTATTCATCGTCCCTTGAGACGCGGCGGGAATACGAGTGGGCACCGCGGCCGCGAGGGCGCGAAAAATTACATCGACTAGGCGCATTGATGTCTCAACATTCCCTGCAGCAACAGCAGCTGGATACTCGGGATTCAACACAGAGGACTTGCGTGTGATCACAGTCAGATCTGCAAAGAGACCCGCGCACAGCGGGACATCCTCAGGTAGCAGACAGCAGTGACAATAATAAGCTGCGGCCGCCGCTACCGATTCAGGGCAATTTAAGTTGCCACGGACCTGATCGGCAGACTGGGTGAAGTCAAATTGTATGCGAGCGCCTTTGATTAGTATTTTTACCCGTAGAGGCACCTGCCGGTCCCCAAACCCGTCATCGTCTAAAAAATCCTCAGCGCTGTACTCTCCGTCGGCTAGCTTTCCGATAGCGGCTGCTGACAACCGGCGCGCGTAAGCATTGAGACCATCAAGTGCAGCCGAATACCGAGCTGCCCCGTAAGAGTCAACGAGCGCGCGCAAACGATCGACAGCAAGGAGATTTGCGCCTACTTGTGCAGCGAAATCGCCACTCAATACTCCCGGTTGTTCATAGAGCAGCGCATCAATACGAGCACCGCACGATTGAAACTCTCCGCCACGAAGTAGAAGCATCGGTGCAATTAGCACCCCTTCGTCATTAATCGTAGTCGACAACGGCATCGAGCCTGGCGTCTCGCATCCGATGTGCGCGTGATGTGCTCTGTTAGCCACGAAACCAACCAGTTGAGGAAGAGTCATAGCATCCGCTGTAAACACCGGCGCCAGAAGCGTAACATCTGGTAGATGAGTGCCACCAAGATAAGGGTTATTTATAACGAGCATATCGCCGGGTTGCCAATCCTGTGAAGCGACTAATGCCTGCATGGTATACGCCATACTGCCGAGATGGACAGGGATGTGAGCCGCCTGCGAGGCCAGTTCACCATTAGATGCGAAGACCGCGCAGGAGAAATCTAACCTATCTTTTATATTGGGCGAGAAAGCAGAGCGCTGGAGTACTCCGCCCATTTCATCGCAAATCGCTTGCAGACGACTAGTAAAAAGCTTGAGTTCTATCGGATTCACATATCGCCCTGTAGAAATTTGATGAACCGTGTTTTTGCCCGCAAGTTCGGCTGACAAATATTAGCTGAGTTTGCCTCACGCGCACCCTGTCGATAGAATGCCACTGCCTGCCGCACCATCACAAGTTTTACTGTTTTTTGATGACATTTTTCCCTCCTCTTACACGCGGGGATTTACCCCAAGGGCCACAGTCCATGAGTTGCAGACATTTCTTAACCCTCAAAGACCTCAGCAGTGACGAATTTCGAGCGCTTATCGCGCGAGCGTCCGAGCTAAAAGGCAACCCTGCAGCCGCAAAGCGAGCTGACGGCAAGACGCTTGGATTAATTTTCGAGAAATCATCGACTCGCACGCGTGTTGCTTTCGAAGTCGCCATGAATCAAGTAGGCGGCAGCGCTCTCTTTCTGTCCAGCAACGACTCTCAGCTTGGCCGAGGAGAACCTATAGAAGACACCGCCCGTGTGCTTTCTCGCATGGTCGATTGCGTTGCCATCCGCACATTCCATCACTCTCAGCTGGAGTCTTTCGCTCGCTATTCCCAAGTGCCAGTAATCAACGCCTTAACAGACGACTATCACCCCTGCCAGCTGCTTGCCGACATGCAAACCTTCGCTGAACATCGCGGAGACATCACTGGGAAGCGAGTAGCATGGATAGGTGACGGCAATAATATGTGCCATTCTTATATTAATGCTGCTGAATTGTTAGATTTTGAGCTCACCATTGCGAGCCCGGCAGGCTTCGAGGCAAATGAAGCCCTCGTTGCCGCACATTCTAAACGTATAAAACTATGCGAAACACCTCAGGAGGCAGTCGCTGGTGCAAGTCTCGTTGTAACGGACGTTTGGGCATCAATGGGGCAAGAGGATGAACAGGCGTCGCGCCTTGCCAAATTCGCGGGTTTTCAAGTCAACTCACAACTGATGGGCAATGCCGAGCACGATGCCCTCTTCATGCATTGCCTACCGGCACACCGGGGTGAAGAGGTAAGCGCTGAGCTGCTCGATGGCGAGTCGTCAGTTGTTTGGGACGAGGCCGAGAATCGGATGCATTCGCAAAAAGCGCTCATCGAGTTTTTGCTCAATTCTTGATTCTCTTTTCACTCAAACACCCCTGTGGAGCTGATTTTGGCCTCAGGCATTCTCTGAAATAGTCTCTAAATAGCTTCTAAATAGCTTCTGATAGTAACCTCCCGCGCACTGTGCATCCCAAGGCGAGTTATCCACAGCCTATGCACAGTGCGCAAACATCTATTGCACTTGCATTCGCGAATATAAAACACTATCTTGTGTCGTCGTGGCGGGCTTCACCCATATATAGTGATCCGTGCACCGTTTTTGTGCTTTGCGGGGGCGTTACGCACAGTTTTCGCAGCTTTTAATTATTTTTAAAGAAATAGCTAAAGTCTTTGGGGAAAAACACTATATATAGTAGGCGGACTTGATAAATCTCCACTAAAGAGCACAGTAAGCGAGCAGCATAAATTCTCGGCATAGCACAACGCAAAAATAGAAAAATGCCCAGAAAAACCAGAAAAATGATTAGAAAACAGAATAGTAGGCTGCGCAAAGCAGCCAAAAGCATAGAACAATACCGGAGCGCATAATGCAGATAGATGCACAGACCACCGCCAGCACTAAGCCAGCGATTTCCCCCTCAACAGACGCACCTAGCCCCGCATCGACAGCACCTGGCCAGCTGCGAGTCATCAAACGCAATGGCGCAGTGGTAGGTTATGACGCCTCTAAAATCAGTGTGGCGATTACCAAGGCCTACCTAGAGGTCGAAGGCGGAAATGCTGCCGATTCGACCCGCATCCACGAATCCGTAGCCCAGCTGGTTCACCAAATTACAGATATCTTCAGTCGACGCATGCCCTCTGGCGGAACCATCCACATTGAGGATATTCAGGACCAAGTGGAGCTCGCATTGATGCGCAGCGGCGAACATAAGGTCGCTCGCAGCTACGTAATTTACCGCGCAGAGCATGATCGCCTTCGGCAGCAAAAACGCGAGGTTCAGGTCGATAAAGAGGCACAGATTAGCATTACACTCGACAACGGCGAACAAGGTCCCCTCGATGCCCACCGCCTCCGCGTGGTTATCGATGAAGCATGCGAAGGGCTTGAGGGTGTCTCGGCAGATGCGATCTATAAAGAGACGCTCAAGAACCTCTATCCGGGTGTGAAGATGAGCGACGTGCGCACCTCGCTTGTGATGTGCGCGAGAACGATGGTTGAGAAAGACCCAAATTACTCCTATGTGACAGCCCGACTTTTGATGGATACCGTCCGCGCAGAGGCACTCGGTTTTCTGGGCATAGCCGAAGCAGCCACTCAATCGGAAATGCACTATCGGTATGCGGCTACACTAAAACCATACATAGAAAAAGGCGTAGAACTCGAACTCCTCTCGCCCCATTTGCTCGACTATGACTTGGGCAAGCTAGGCGCCGCGTTACAGGCAGACAGAGATCAGCAGTTCACCTATCTCGGTCTGCAGACGCTCTATGACCGCTACTTTATCCACAGCAACGGTACGCGTTTCGAATTGCCGCAGGTGTTTTTTATGCGCGTGGCAATGGGCCTCGCAAGCAATGAAGAGAATCGCGAAGACCGTGCGATTGAGTTCTATAATTTGCTGTCGAGCTTTGATTATATGGTTTCGACGCCACAGCTCTTTAACTCTGGCACCCTGCGCCCGCAGCTCTCCTCGTGCTTTTTAACAACGGTACCAGATGATCTCTTTGGGATTTATTCTGCGATTCGCGATAACGCCATGTTGTCAAAATGGGCGGGCGGTCTCGGTAACGATTGGACCCCAGTGCGCGCGCTCGGTGCACACATCAAGGGCACGAACGGCAAATCTCAAGGCATTGTCCCCTTCTTAAAAGTCGTCAACGACACTGCCGTTGCCGTAAATCAAGGCGGAAAGCGCAAGGGCGCTGTGTGTTCCTACTTAGAGACCTGGCACCTCGACATAGAGGAGTTCTTAGAACTTCGCAAAAACACCGGAGACGAAAGGCGCCGTGCGCACGACATGAATACGGCAAACTGGATTCCTGACCTCTTCATGAAGCGCGTGTTCAATGATCAAGAATGGACATTATTCTCTCCGAATAATGTACCCGAGCTGCACGACTTACACGGTCTCGCGTTCGAAGAAAAATACGTCGAATATGAGCGCTTGGCGGCAGCGGGCCAGATAGACGTCTATAAAACGGTGAAGGCGAGCGACCTCTGGCGCAAGATGATCTCTATGTTATTCGAAACAGGTCATCCGTGGATTACCTTCAAAGATGCCTGTAATGTCCGTTCGCCTCAGCAACACATTGGTGCAATACATTCGTCTAACCTGTGCACAGAGATCACACTCAATACCAACAAAGACGAGATTGCGGTATGTAATCTCGGCTCTATTAACCTTGTCAATCATGTTGATGAGAACGGCCTCAATCGTGAGAAATTAAAGAAATCGATCACGACGGCTGTACGTATGCTCGATAACGTAATCGACATCAATTACTACTCGGTGCCACAGGCTGAGAACTCAAATCTAAAGCATAGGCCTATCGGCATGGGAATCATGGGTTTCCAAGACGCGCTTTATGCCCAGAGAATTCCGTATGCGTCAGAGCAAGCCGTTGAGTTTGCCGATGTTTCGATGGAGGTAATAAGCTATTACGCCTTGAGCGCCTCAAGTGATCTAGCGACGGAACGAGGCAGCTACCAGTCCTATAAAGGCTCTCTATGGGATCAGGGTATACTGCCTATCGACTCGCTCAAGCTTCTCTATGAAGCGCGTGGTGTTGACTTCCTTGATGTCAATATGGACCAACGCCTCGACTGGGACAGTCTGCGCAATAAGATACAAAAAGACGGCATGCGTAACTCGAATGTTCTTGCTATCGCACCCACCGCAACTATCGCAAATATCAGTGGTGTATCGCAGTCGATTGAACCGACCTACCAAAATTTGTATGTTAAATCGAATCTTTCGGGCGAGTTCACAGTTGTGAACCCATTCTTAGTTAGAGACCTCAAGAACCTGGGCCTTTGGGACAGTGTGATGGTTAACGACCTTAAATATTATGAAGGTAGCGTTCAGAAAATTGACAGAATTCCAGAATCAATCAAGCGCATCTATGCGACTGCCTTCGAAATTGAGCCACGCTGGTTAGTCGATGCCGCGAGTCGACGCCAAAAATGGATCGATCAGGCTCAGTCGCTGAATCTGTATGTTGCGGGTGCCAGTGGCAAGAAGCTCGACATCACTTACAAAATGGCATGGTTGCGTGGTTTAAAAACGACGTACTACCTGCGAGCGCTCGCTGCGACTACGACAGAGAAATCCACAGTGTCGGACATGAGTCTCAACAAAGTTTCTGCGCAACCGGCGCCAGCAGCTGTGCCGCAGGCCTGCTCCTTGGATGATCCGGATTGCGAAGCATGTCAATAATTTTAGGCACCACTAGCCTCAAAGAGCCTAATGAAAAGATAGACCAATAGGTTAGTGGTGAAATTAGGGAAATTTGACCGAGTGATATAAAAACTAAACAACGCAATGAAACGTATTCCCGGTTGGGGTATCCATAAGAATCCAGCCAACGAATACGCGATTCAAAAATTAGCTAAACAAGGCCTGCAGCCACGCTGCAGTTGATAGAGGAAATAATTATGTTGTCATGGGACGAATTCGAAACAGAGACGAAACCAAAAGTCGCCGCGCCAATTGTAGAAGCAGAACTAATGGGAGCAACCAAACAGCCCGAAACGTCAACTGCGGCCTCTGACGAGACCGCTCCCAACCCCGAGGCATTCATCGCCGATGAAGATGCCCTGCTCCGAGCACAGAAAGCGCTAGAAGCATTAAATATTGCAGAGGGCTTGGAAGAGCTAGAAGGAACTGCGACGCGGGTCACTGTTGACGATAAAGCGATGATCAACTGTCGAGCAGACTTGAACCAACTCGTACCGTTTAAATACGATTGGGCATGGCAAAAATACCTAGATGGCTGCGCTAATCATTGGATGCCACAAGAAGTGAATATGAACGCTGATATCGCTCTGTGGAAAAACCCTAACGGGCTAACTCCAGACGAGCGTCTCATCGTAAAACGTAACCTGGGATTCTTCTCAACGGCAGATTCGCTTGTTGCTAACAACCTCGTGTTGGCAGTGTATCGCTTGGTAACCAACCCCGAATGCCGCCAGTATATCTTGCGCCAAGCATTCGAAGAGGCCATCCACACACACGCCTATCAATATTGTATTGAATCACTTTCGATGGATGAGGGTGAGATCTTTAACATGTATCACGAAGTACCGTCTGTCGCGAAAAAAGCTTCATGGGGGCTGAAATATACCCGCGAGCTAAGCGATCCCAACTTCACGACGGGCACTAAGGAAAAAGACCAGGCACTGCTAAAAAACCTCATCGCGTTCTACTGTTGCCTAGAAGGTATCTTCTTCTACTGTGGTTTCACACAGATCCTGTCGATGGGTCGCCGAAACAAGATGACCGGCACATCTGAGCAGTTCCAATACATCCTGCGTGATGAATCGATGCACCTTAACTTCGGCATCGATATGATCAATCAGATTAAGTTCGAAAATCCGGACTTGTGGACAGACGAGCTAAAGCAAGCGGCGACGCAGATGATTTTAGAGGCAACTCAGCTTGAAATTGAGTATGCGCGCGACACCATGCCTCGCGGCGTGTTGGGCATGAACGCCTCAATGATGGAAGAGTATTTGCAATTTATTGCCAACCGTCGATTAGTGCAAATAGGTCTACCAGAGCAGTTTGTCGGCGCAGAAAATCCGTTCCCTTGGATGTCCGAGATTATGGATCTGCGTAAAGAAAAGAACTTCTTCGAGACTCGTGTTATCGAATATCAGACCGGTGGTGCGCTGACTTGGGATTAATTTGCGCGTCGCAGGCAGATTCGTGGAACTGCAAACTCGACGAACAGCCCTCAACTTCGCAGTAGCAAGCGCGACCTAGCCATTCCTGCAGGCTAAGTCGCGATAGCGGACAATCAATTTTCGATAGAGGTTATCGCGTGAGCGACAAGAAAAAGCAAGAGGGTAAAACGCTGGCAGAAGATTCGCAGCGAACCTTGGTAACCTTAGACCAGCTCAGTCAAACCATCGAAGTTATGTCGAGTGTTGTGAACCGCCTACGAGCGCAGCTAAGCGAACAGGTAGCCGCGTCGATTAAGCCCCCATCGTCCTCGCAGCCTATGGGTAACAGCAGCACGAGTGAAGATCGGACTGCTCCCGGCTCTAGTAGTAGCGCACAGAACCCTGCGCACCAGAACACTAATCGATCGACGACACCGTGCAATTCCAACGAAAATGGAGGCGCTGAGAAGACCGAGTATCGAAGCAGCCTAGTCGTTGAGTTAACCTCGGACGCGGAGCTAACGCGGGACCCCCGTATAACCCTGCACTGAGACAAGCCAGCTATTCTCGAGTGGGTGAAGAATTCACTTATCGTGTTTAGACGTTAACAAGGCTTACTTTTGTGAACACCGCCCACCGTACAGAGCCAAATTCTATCAAGTCGACTCATACCTACTCGGGCAAAAGAGTGGGCGCTTTAGTCCTCGCTGCGGGCTTTAGTCGGCGCTTCGGCGCGAGTAAGTTGCTCGCTAAATTTCCAGACAACCGGCAGGTCAGCTTGCTAGAGCAGACCCTGACAAATCTGAGCGCTGCATTGCCGTTGATAACCGTCGTTTACCGCCCTGAACTCCGCGAACAGTTTCTCGCTATAGGCGAACGCGTACAGGCCAAGAATCCGGAAACCGCTATTTCATTCAGCGAATTCGACGACGCAGTGTCAGGCATGGGTGCAAGCCTTGCACATTGCGCCAAGTCGATAACTGACTGGACCGCAGCACTTGTCTGCTTAGCAGATATGCCGTACATCTTGCCGTCGACTTATTCACTCCTCGCCAACACTGTAACAACCGATTCGATCATA
>Ga0075477_10000944_pt1 | contig 13243 bp, 16 predicted proteins | sample DEB08_DNA_FD_76338 | JGI IMG/M metagenome (GOLD analysis project Ga0075477, IMG submission 76338) | Aqueous microbial communities from the Delaware River and Bay under freshwater to marine salinity gradient to study organic matter... | ecosystem: Environmental > Aquatic > Marine > Coastal ...
TTTAGCCAGATGCAGGCAATGCGTCAGCCTGAACTTGAGCGTCAACAACAAGCATTAGAGAATCGGTTGTTTGCTCAGGGACGTGGCGATGTAACTACAGCGGCATACGGCGGTACACCTGAACAACTAGCTATGCAGAAAGCCATACAAGAACAACAGTCTGCTGACTTATTATCTGCAATGACTACCGCACCCTCTTTAGCCGGTCAGAATATCCAAAACATTCAGGGACTCTTGAGTGCAGGATACCTACCACAAGCTCAGATGACAGCGGCTATGCAACCTGCAGTCAATCTTGCTAACATTGCTCAAGGAGCACAGCAGGGTATGTCAGAGGCATTGTATAAGGGTGGCATTGCAGGTCTTGAAACACAAGCGGCGGCTGATACAGCAGTTGCAGGACTGGAGCAAGCACGTGTACAATCATTGGCTGATGCTCTGTCTGGATTGTTTGCAGGAGGTACTAAATACAACCCTGCTACTGGACAATTTGAAACACAACAATCAGATTTTGAACGTATCCTTGGGTACTTCTAGGAGTTATCATGGCTGACAACAGTTTAATTAGGGATTTGCTCAAGACCCCAGAGCAACTACGTGCTGAACGCTTTGATCAACTCCGTGAGAGTGCAAGGGCTAGAGCACAATTAATGGGCGGTGGTCCTGCAACTACAGCACTGCCGGGCTTATTGACTGGTCTGGCTCAACAGTCTATGGTAGCTCAAGCTCCAATGGCTGAACAGATGCGTCAGCGTGGTTTGCTAGGTTTATCTTCTATCGCCGGTGCTATCCCTTCAGGGACAACTAGACAAGATGGTATTGTAACTCCGATTGATACACGCAGTATGACTACAGGTACACCTAGAGAGTTAAGTACTTTTATTCCAGATGGTAGAAACCAAGAGTTATCACGTGAGTTAGCTGTCGCATCAATGACACCTGAAGAGCGTGTTCAAGCTCAGACACGTGGAATACTTCAAGCCGGTGGTACTAAGAAGCCTGAAGAGTTATTGAAGTTAGCAGAGCAACTACGTGCGGCAGGACGTTTTGATCTTGCAGAAACATTTGAAACACGTGCTAAAGGTCTAGCAGATGCGGCTAAAGATACAGCAAGACGTAAAGCAGTAGCAGAGCGTTTAGGTAATAGTACTGATCCAAGACTGCGTGAGTTAGCAGTGTTGGCATTAGATCCTGATCAAGATATTCTAGAGTTGCTTGAACAAGAGCGTCAAATTGTAGAAGGTGATAAAGCTAGAACAATTACTGAAGAGCTTGTTGCTGTCTATGATGGTATTGTTAAAGCTACTCCTAGTATCCAAAAACAAATTGAAGCACTTGCTAGTAAATCAGAATGGTTTGGATTGGTTACCAGTGTTGATGTTGAAAAAGCCGGTAGTATTACAGCGGCGGCGGCTCAGTTGGCTGAAGATATACAAGCCCGTGATCCTAAGATTTCCAGATTGGATGCACTGAAGCAAGCTGTGAAGCAATTGTCTGAAGAATTAAAGAAAGCGCAAAACGCTAAGAAACCTAAAAACAATCCTGCACTCAAGAAACAAGATGTAGATACTGAAAGAGATCGAGCAGTAGAAGGGGCGGCGGCCTAATGGCAACACTGGTTGAACAATTCCTCAAGTCTGAAGGAATCAATCTCAACCCACTAGAGCAGATACTAGAAGAGTCACGTTTAGCAGAGCTTGCTGAGGATCGTGATGCTGTAATCCCCTCTAATACAGAGACTGCTCAAGGCAGGGTACTAGGTAAGATTGAGCAACAGTTACTTGATGGTGAGACTGTAAGATTTCCTGATGGTTCTTTTCAGAAGTTAGAATATGATGAGAGCATGGGAGAGTCTAAAGAGTATTGGGCTAACATCGGTGCTCAGGAGTACACACGTCAGTTAGAAGAGCAAACAGGCTTTGGTGATACATTTGCTTACTATGCAATGGAACCAATCCTTGGACTTGCTGAAGCTCTAGAAAATATCGGTATGTTTGATATTAATCTGGATGAAGAGAAGGCACAGTTCTTTAAAGATAGTGCAGAGGTTGCGTCAGCAGATAACCCAGTGTTAGGCACAGTCGCTATGCTTGCCGGTAGTGCAACTGCATTGGGTACAGCGGCACTCACCAGAGCAGGAACAGTAGCCGCTAGAGGTGTAGCCGCATTAGGTGGTGGTACAACAGCACAGCTTGCTACCTCTGGTGCTGTTTCTGGTGGCCTGTACGGGTCTTTAATACCTGAACTGGAGCAGGGTACTAACCGTGGTGCGAACATCGCTCTAGGAGCAGTAGGCGGCGGTATAGCTTTACCTGCATTACGTGGCATCAACATTGCTATGCGTCAAGCGGCGGCAAGACGTGCTGAACGGGAGATGGCAGGGGTTGCGGCAGTCGATCAAACAGTACAGCCTGCACGTACAGAGCCAAGAACTGCTGTCGGTAAAGCAATGAACTCTGTAGGCCAAGGTATGGATTATATTCTTGGTACTCTGCACACCCGTATTGCTAGTATCAGTCAACCAATTGCAACCAAGCTCCGTAAGTTTGAGTTTGATTCTAAAAAGATGACTGCAGATTTGTATGATGAGTCTGCCCCTCTAGTGCAAGGTATGTTAAAGATTCAAGGACAGGCTAAGAATGATCTGTCGATGGCGTTGTTTAACCGTAGGTTTGACATTGCAGAAAACATATTGAGACGTGAAGCTCCTGACCTAGTACCTGAGTTACGCAGAGTTACAGCAAAGATTAACTCAGTCAAGGATGATCTAGTTAAAGCAGGGTACGATCTAGAGGATGCACCTGCAGGGTACTGGCCTAGACTTGTCAAGGACTATGAAGGTTTGATGGGTCAGTTAGATGCTACTCCACGCAACCAAGTACGTCAGGCTTTACAGGACAGAGCTACCAAAGAAGGTGTAAGTATTGAACAGCTTGATCCTCTTACTCGATCTGCTGTCATTAACAACGTACTGACTACACCAATCCAAGGTAAAGTAACTATCAAGGCTTCAAGCTACGGTAAAGGCCGTGTGATCGATGATGTCACTGATGAGCTACTACCCTACTATGCAACACCTGAAGAGTCACTAGAGTTCTTCTATCGGTCAGCATCACACAACATCTCCAAGGCTAAGTTCTTTGGTAAGTTTGATGACCCTGCTAGTATACAAAACTCTGTAGGTAAACTCCTTGATGATGAACGTGCAAGTGGTAGACTCACTGAAGATCAGATTTCTAAAGTAACTGGGATGTTACAATCACGGTTTATCCAAGGTGAACGTAGTCCAAGCTCTTTCATCCGGGCAGTACGTGAGGTAGGCTATGCTACCACTATCGCTAACCCACTGTCAGCACTGGTTCAGTTAGGCGATACTGCAACAGCGGCTATCATGCATGGACTGCGTAACACTATTGCCGCTATGTTTGGTAGACGCTCTATCAAGCTAGATGACATTGGTATGCGTGACCGTATTGTCCAAGAACTAGAGGACACTAGCGGAACATTGAACAAACTGTTCAGATGGTCAGGCTTTAAAGCCATTGATAAGTTTGGTAAAGAAACTTTGATCAATGCCGCCTATCGTAAAGGCAAGGCCATGACTAGCACTCAAGCAGGCCGTGATGCATTCCGTAGAAAGTATGGACGTATCTATGGCGATGATGTTGAAGGCTTGATGAATGATCTTCAATCAGGTAACATCAGTGAGAATGTTAAGTTTCATCTGTTCAATGAACTATCTGACGTACAGCCAATCACTCTATCGGAAGTACCTCAAGCATACCTAGATAGTCCTAACGGTAGGATTGCATATATGCTAAAGACGTTTACTCTAAAGCAGTATGATCTCATCCGGAAGAACATTGTACAGGAGGCCAAAAGAGGTAACATTGGTGCGGCAACTACATACGCCCTACGCTATGCTATCTTTATGTCAGTGGCTAATGGTACAATTCAGACTGTGCGTGATGCACTGCAGGGACGTATCACTAGCGGTGATGAAGCAATGGAAGTCTTCCCTAGTGCTATGTTGTGGGAAGGTCTGTCAGTCCTAGGATTTAACCAGTACGTCTCAGAGCGTTACCTACAGCGTGGTGACATCAAAGGCTTTGCAACTAACATCATCATGCCTCCGACTCCATTGTTTGATGCTATGACTAAAGAGTTTGCTGATGCCTTTGCAGGTGATGAGTCCTCACGTGAAGCGTCCTTTGAGCCTATCCTACGCAACACACCGATTGTTGGATCAACACTGCCTTTACTAGCAATGTGGTACAACTTTATGTTTGGAGGATTAGAAGATTACCTACAGGAACAGGACGATAAGAACAAATAAAGTAAAAAAGCCCCCATTGCGGGGGCAACTCACTGGAGAGTGAAACTAATCAACCAACCCGTATACATCCCCGATCATTATTTTAACAAATGGGATGTTAATAACATAGCCATCAAAAAAATAAACAGTAGCATCATCTTCTGACTCACCCGGCATATGACCATATACAGGTTGCGCTTCAACCGATTCCGCCGATAATCCAAAGACATGCCAAAACCTCACTGATACTACCATCCCCAATCCTCACCATTTAACCCGTGTGCATTGTAGTCTGTTACTCTTTTCTCAAAGAAATTAGAAATAGAACTGCCTCCCAACAATTCCTCCATCCACGGTAAAGGGTTCTCCTTAACCTTCCAGTTAGTCTTAAGTCCAAGTTGGAGTAGTCTGCGGTCTGCCAAATATCTAATGTACTGCTTAACCTCTGACGCCGACAAACCTTCCAAGTCACCCATCTCATACGCAAGATCAATAACTTTATCTTCCAGTTTGACTGCAGTACGGAACATCTCATAGATATCTTTCTTGAAGTCATCATTAACAATTCGTGGATGTTCATCACAGAACTCTCTAAATAGTTTTGCCATTCCTTCAGCGTGTTGGCTTTCATCACGTACTGACCATTCAACAACAGTACACATCCCCGGCATCTTACCGTATCTCTGGTAGTTTAACAGCATTGCAAAGGCACTGAACAATGACATCCCTTCATTCAACACTGAACGTGCAATTGCAAGGGCTGTACCGCTGATAGAATTTACGTCTAATCCGGACATGAACTCCAGTTTTGCAGACATTTGGTGATATTCTAAGAAGGCTGTGAACTCTTCTTCAGGAAGTCCCAAAGTGTCATTGAGCAAAGCGTAAGCTCTTTGATGGATGAACTCTCTACTAGCAAAGGCTGTAAGCATTGCCCTGATTTCATTGTTCTTAAACTTGGGAATATAATACTCCAAGTAGTTTGTCCCGACTGCCACGTCAGTCTGCGTGAACAACCGCAGAATCTGGGTGATATGGTACTTCTCCTGTGGCGATAGTACTCCAGACTTCCAGTGGTTGACATCAGTTTGTAGCTCCAGTTCATCCTCAATCCAGTGGATACGCTCATGCTCTGTTGCATACGTTACTGCCCAAGGATAGCTAAAGGGTTTGTAGGTTACGTTACTCTCCAGTAATGACATTTATTTCTCCAGTTCTGAGTGGTTCTGATAGATAACATTCATCAGATTATTGTTGTGGTACTGTAGTCTTTCTATTTCATGTTGTAAAGTCTGGAAGTGGTCAAAGCAGTCATTCAGGATACGCTTGTTAAACGGGTCACTGTCCTTAATCAGATTCAGGCGTTGTAATAGGTTCGTTGTCTTCTCTTTCATTTTCATCCTCAAACTTGTACAGGTCATTTTCTTTATCTAGTGCCATCTCAAGCAACCGCCTGAGTCCTATACTAACCAACAGCTTTGTTGCATCCGGGTCTGTATCGACAACCAAGGTTGCACTACCATCCTCATGTTCAACATAGTCTGTGACTTCAATTGTTCCTGCTTTGGTTTGCATATTCTCTCCTTTGCATAGGTATACTATGCTATCCATTGGTAGCTTAAAAGCTACAACTTAGACAACATGTTATCCCTGACAACTCACACAGACTTCCTCATCTTCAAAGTCCTTCAATGCATTACGGTCCACTTTAGTCCCAACCTTCTCCGCAGTAACACCTGCAGTCGTTCTGAGATAGTATAGTCCTTTAAGCCCTTCCTTCCATGCCTTGAGGTGTACCTGATTAACAAGAGCTTTATCCGTGCCAGAAGGGAAGAAGACGTTGACGCTCTGTCCTTGACAAATGAACTCTTGTCTTTTGGCGGCATGCTCCACAACCCATGTCTGATCCAGTTCAAACGCTGTCTTGAAAGTATTCCTTTCGTCATCGGATAGGAACTCCAAGTGCTGTACAGATCCTTCATTCTCAAGAATACTTTGCCATACCTTCTTGGTGTTCTGGTTATACTCATCTAGAAGTTCCTCCAAGTACGTATTGCGAACAGTATGACTCCCGGCCCTAGTACGATGGACATAGCAGTTGCTAATACGTGGTTCAATGCTAGCAGAGCACCCACATAGAATGCTAGAATTAGCGTTAGGAGCAACAGCCAACAGATGCATATTTCTAACACCATAACCTACTCCATCAGGACATTCGCCACGCTCCACAGCGAGCGAGTAGGTTGCCTCAAGAGACTGGGCTTTGATGTCTTTGAAGATTGCATAGTTTTCACTTGCCGCCTGCCATGACTCCCATGCTATGCCTTTGCTTTGGAGGTATCCGTGGAATCCCATTGCTCCAAGACCGACTGAACGTTCTCTGTAAGCTGAGTAGACAGCTTTTGATAATTGTTCTGGTGCGTTGTCAATAAAGTATTGAAGCACGTTGTCCAAGAATCTGATAAGGTCTCCAACCATGCCGCTTGTTCTCCACTCATTGTACTTTTCAAGGTTGACTGAGGAGAGGCAACAGACTGCGGTGCGTTCTTCAGATGTTGGGAGATGGATTTCATTGCAGAGGTTACTGCCATTAATTGACAGTCCAAGTTTTCTTTGAGCTTCTGGTAAAGCTCTTCTGGCTGTGTCGATAAAGTTAAGGTATGGACTGCCAGTTCTGAACCTAGCTTCAAGGATGCGTTGCCACAGTCTGCGAGCTTGGACTGTATCTCTGACAATTCCTGTATGCGGGTCTGTAAGGTTCCATTCTGTATCATTAATTACTGCCTCCATAAAAGCATCAGTGATGTTCACTGCGTTAAATAAATTTAAACATTTGCGGTTGATATCCCCGCCTGTTGGTACTTTAAAACTAATAAACTCTTCAATATCAGGATGACTAATATCTAGGTACGCCGCATAGCTACCCTTCCTTGTCTTCCCTTGTTTGTACGCAGTCATCTGACTGTCTACTACTTTCATAAACGGCAGAGGACCGGGAGCTTTGTTGCTGATACCACGCACGTCTCCCCAGTGTCCTCCTACGCCTCCGCCTTTGACACTGAGCCACGCTACTTCAGCATTATGATCAATAAGGCTATCAAGATTGTCACCCACGTAAGTAAGGAAACAACTAATAGGCAGGCCGCTGTTACTTCTGCCATGTTCAGGTGCGTTCGACAGCACAGGTGACGCAAACATAAACCAACCTTTACTAGCGTAGTCATATATACGTTGTGCCAAGTCAAGGTCACCATAGCAGTAAGCCACTGAAGCACGTGCAAAGGCTTCTTGAGGAGATTTCTCATGCTCAAGCATATAGTAGTCATGCATAAGTTTAATTGCTTGATCACTGAGGCGAAAGTCTCTTTCATAATCAATCGTTATCCCAAGGTGTTTCTTCATCAAATTCTCCAGTAAGATAATCCGCTTTGGTTTCGATGAAATCTTCAAACCGATTCACCAAGTCTTCAGAAGATATTTCTAACAACTCCATTAGAGATACCTCATCCAACCGGATTAATTTTTCTTTAAGTTCTTCTAGTGTTATCATGATCGAACCTACTATTCTAATACATTTCTATCAGTTTGTCAAGATAATGTTTAGCTTTTTCAAGATCAATCTTACCGCCCTTGTCATCACATCTGGCTAGGTATTTGATAACGTTACCTTTCAAGAAACCTTTGAATTGTTCTTCAGACATCCAAGACTCCATAGCCTGCCACGGTTGGACAGACTTTGAAGTATAGTGAGCACCTCCGACTTGATACTCATCTGTCATTCTTCTTTACCCGGATAGTAGATGCCCAGTGATTCTTTGTCTAGGTCAAATGAATATCCAAATGCCGCCTCAAGTGTGGCAATGATTGGCCCTAAAACCTCATCCCATGTGCAGTCATCGTCTAGTTCAAAGTTGACTGAGTGCGTCTTACCATGCGCACGATAGGACATACTGACTTGTGCTTGATCTTTATCATCAAATAGATTCATTTGTTTCTCCTTACAAGTTTCATGAAGTGTTCAAGATCCACAACGGCTAGTGGCTTTGATCTGTTTTGTTTGATCACCACTAAAGGTTCATGTTCTCCATGACCACATGCTTGTTCATAGTAATTAAACACAGCTATCTTAGCTAGACTCTTACACTCAACAGAGTAGGGGAACAGTTTCCTTGCGGCAGGACTAAGTTGGACATCCTCACCGCCTGCTCCCATACTTGTTGATCTTACGTCATCAGGTTCTAGTCCCGTAAACGTGGATAGGATATGATCTCTGACTGCCTGCTGTAGCTTCCTTCCTTTTGCTTTTGCTGACTGCGCTTTCATACCGGGGGTTTAAACCTGTCTTCTTTATGACGTAACATATACAATAGATGCCCATTTTCTATTGCCCTTTCCTCACCAAGATGCTCAACTATCACATCCCACATCTCAGGTACTGTCTTGTCCTCTAATAGTTTCCTTGCTTTCTTTGGACCGATTCCTCTAGCACCCTTGATGTTATCTACTGCGTCTCCTACTAGGAACTGCATGTAAAAGTTAAGAAGTCCTTCAGCTTCTGTTATGAAGTATTTGTTTTGCTTGACAAAGTTATAGTGCCAACCAGAGACCTGATCCAAGTCTTTATCCAGTGACACTATAACTCCATCCTCACCCAACTCTGTTAGTCTTATCGCTAACATATCATCAGCTTCCATACCGTCCACTACAAGAGCATCCCAAGAGGATACAAGATACTCCCGTAGGAGATGGTAATGCTTTGGTTTATCAGAAGTTCTGTTGCCCTTGTAGGGTGCAGTCTTTGCTACATCTAGTCTGAAGTTGTTTTTACCTGTGAGAAATAGTTCCCATGTTTGGACTTCAGGAAGATCAAGGAGGAGCAAGTCCTCCAAGAATCCCGCCATTGTTCTGATAGCAATGTCCTCTGACTCCTCATTTGTGGCAAAGCCGATGCGGTAGTTGAGGATGTCTGCATCTACAAGAGCGCAGTTCACTTACAGAATCTCATCATCATCCAAAGCCACTGGCTCTGCATCATCATAAGTTACTAGCTCATCAATGACTAGCTTCTTAAGAGATGGCGATACTCCTTCTTTATTCTTAAAGGTCCAAGAGTATGAGCCTACCATTGCAATAGCTTTAGAGCCATTGCCTACTGCAATACCGTCAAGTGTGTCACCAGACTTATCGAACGGGCGAATAGGTTGGTTAGACTTGCAGGTAATGAAGTACCCTTTGTCTTCTTTCTGACGCACAGTCAGGCCCATGCTTTCAAGAGCCTGCACTGCGGGATCAGACAGGTTACAAAGGTCAACCTGATACTTGCCTGACATTTCATTAGGCTTGTCTAAGTTAGCCCACATAACGTCAGCCTTAATCTTTACACGTTGTGTTTGTTCCATAGCATTCTCCTCTGTTGGTGCTATATAAATATTATAACATAGTTTTAGTGTGTGTCAAACCAATTTTTACCAATTTTTGATTCAGCATCTACTGGGCATCGAAAGCCCAAGGTAGTCCCGGCTTTCTTGGCTGAGTCAACCATGATTGCCGCAACTTGTTCACCATACTTCTCCTCTGTTTCAATTTGAATTTCATCATGCACAAATGCAACCTGCTGTACAGGTAGTCCTTGTTTCTTAAAGGTCTTGTGCGCTTCAATACACCACTGCTTTGCAATGATAGCCCCACATCCTTGTAGTAATGAATTAAGTGCGGCATGTTCACTACGCACCAGTATTCTTCTACCATCCAAGCCCGGCACATACCCTTTTGCCGCCACTTTCGCAACCTTTTCCATAAGGATGCGGAGCTTAGGGGTGTTAGAATAAAAACGATAGAGGATTTCATTCCCCTCTTTCGCCCCGCCTCCAACGATACTGCCAACTTTACTTGGCCCTGCCCCGTACAGCGTTGCATAGATAAGTGTTTTCGCTTGAGGTCTTGTGATACCTGCGGCATCAGCATTCTTTTGATGGATGTCGCCATTCAGTAGTTCCTCCTGCCATTCTTCATCCTGCATGTAGTGCGATAAACATCTCAACTCGATCCCGGAAAGGTCTGTCCCCACTAGCACATGTCCATCATCTACAGTCCATAGTCTACGACAGTCCTCACCATAGGGTTTAGATACACTAGGTATCTGTCCCATGTTGGGACTATGGTGTGTCATCCTGCCTGTCACTGCACCATTGGTAATGATTGCACCATGTACTCTATCGTCATCAGTCACAAACTTCAACCATGAATCAATCAGTCCAACACGTTTCTGCAACATCAAGTACTCAGCAATGAGTTGTGCCTGTGGTATATCAATACCCTCTAGCGTAGTCTCATCAACGATAGGTTGTCCCTTCTCTGTGAACTTCTCTGGTTTCCAACCTAGTCCCATAAGCCTCTCTGATATCTGCTTGCGGGATGCTAGGTTGAATACAGTCACCCTGTCCTTTAGTTGCTTACCTGTTTTCTCAGACCAACGCTCCTCAACAATCGGAGGAAACACTGCCTGCACCTCATCCTCAAGAGCACCCATTCGATCTGACATAGAAGCCCGTAGGCTTTGAGCTTTAGGGATATCCAGTTTGAAACCGTTGTCCTCCTGCTTGCGGCAGAGTACTGCGATGTCATGCTCAAGTAGTATACTCTTCTTGGGATCAGTCCACTTATTAAGTTCCGACATAAGGTAACGGTACAGGTCACAAGTGAGACTAACATCCTGTTTACAGTACGTAACCATTTCATCAGTCAATCCTCCATCATAGTCATCAAAGTATATCTTCTGGTTACGCAGTCTCAGACCCCAAGCCCTCAAGCTGTGGCCGCCTTCTAGTTGTGGATTCAAAAGCCTTGAAAGAATCAATGTGTCTACCGCTTTCGATTTCTGAATCCCAATACTCCATAGCTTCCTTAGCACTGGTGCATCGAAACCAATTATATTGTGTCCGATTATTTGCTCTGCTTCCCTTACCAGTGGAGCAAGAGTTGATGGATCGGTATGACATATCACTTCTCCTGTTGATAGATCCTCAGTTACACAACACCATATCGTACTGTGGGTGCTGTTGGTCTCTATGTCTAAGACTATCCCGGTACTCATTCATCACCTCTTTGATTGTTGGGATGTACGTTTTGAACCATTCATTCTTACGGTCATGACAATCCTTGTGCTTCTCTAGCATACGATGAATTGCTGACTCTGCTTGATGTCGATTCTCAAAGTATTCATAATATTCTAACACATAATCCCTGTGAGGGGAAGCGGTTTGATAACCATTTAATCTTTCCTCACTGTTCACAGCCTTCCCAACCTTCAACCAGTTAGGATGTGCAGGACTACGCACAATGTATACTTCACCATCAACACTGCGCTGATCAATCTCTGTGTGTGACCAAGCATCATCAAGTGCCTTATACCTTCCCGGCTTCCATAATGGATGACTCTTAGGTATCCGTTTACCATTCACATACATACGTGTTGTTGCATCGTATACTGTATCAATCTCTGATGCACAGTCTCGACATCTAGTATAGTATCCTGTAGGACTTGTTGAACACTTCCGGAACTCCTTGAATTCCTTTACCTCTTTACATATTGCACACTGCTGTGTCATAGAGCCTCCTCTAAGTCTTGCTCTCTAATTTCTTTCATGCGTCCTGTCTCTAGTGAGTAGAGTAGATCACATGCCGGTCCAGTGATACCACTGAATCTGTTCTTAAGTACCCGGACATGGGTTGTGTTGCGTTCAACCTCATCCTCTGCCTGTCCATTCCTCTCTAGTCCTAGCACCATGTCACTTAACTGTGCGATAGCACCAGATCCACGTAGCTGTGCCAGTGAGGTAGCCGCACCCTCCTCATGTCCCTTACTGTCAGGACGTTTGAGGTGTGACACCACAGTCAGTGCAACACCTGTCTCCTGCACTAGCATACGGAGCTTGGTCATGATCTCATCAATTGCTTTACGTTCATCACCATTGTTCTGTGCCGATACAATGATACTGATGTGGTCAACAAAGATGTAGTCACAGCCTACAACCTTGGCTAGGTATCGAACTCGATTGACAATATTGTCAACGTCACTACTACCAAAGTGGTCAAATAAAAATAGTCTATCAGTTCCAAGGGTAGCATTGAAAGCACTGTCCTTCTCCTCCTGTGATGCCACAGTATCTGGTAGGTGTAGTGGTTTGTTAGCCGCCAGTGACATCAGTGATAGTCCAGTCTTGCGTGTTGATTCCTCCAAGAACATCAGCCCAATGTTACTGCTTGTGGTCTGTAGTATATGCCAGATGATCTCTCTGAGAAACTGTGACTTACCTAGCCCTGATCCTGCAGTGACAGTCACTAGCTCCTGCATGCGGATACCATAGGTCAGCTTGTTCAATCCTTCAAAGGGATAGTCACAGTCTGCTTTAGCAAGTGGCTTCATCACATCATCATAGAGTGATGCACCAGACACAATACCATCAGGAGTCCATCGCTCTGCCCTCCAGAATCCATTGACAAACTGTTCTGACTTGTTGTCTAACAGGTACTCACATGCATCCTTAGTTCCATTCTCTGGCTTCATCACCTTGGCTTTGTGACTGAACAACTCCGCACACTCTAGCTGTGCCTGCTGTCCTGCACTGTCACCATCAAAGCAGAAGATCACAGACTCAAAGGAATCAATGTAATCATAGTTTGTTTTACAGTCCTTCAGTGCTGACTGCGCACCATTACGCACCGACACTACAGGATACTTTGCACCTAGCATTTGGTATGCCGCCAGAGCATCGAACTCACCCTCAACAATCAGTAGGTACTTACCTCCTGCGGGGAATCGATGCTGTCCAAAGAGTTCCTTTGACTCCTGCCATGATCCTTCAATGCGGAAGTTCTTCTCACCATTGACACGCACCTTTGCGGCAGTGTTGTTCTCACCATAGGGAA
>Ga0075477_10000948_pt1 | contig 13224 bp, 9 predicted proteins | sample DEB08_DNA_FD_76338 | JGI IMG/M metagenome (GOLD analysis project Ga0075477, IMG submission 76338) | Aqueous microbial communities from the Delaware River and Bay under freshwater to marine salinity gradient to study organic matter... | ecosystem: Environmental > Aquatic > Marine > Coastal ...
GGCAGCCTGCTGATGTCTGACGGCATGGCCTATGACTCGGACGCTGGCCGTGGCCTCTGCGGTGCCCTCACGGCAATCCTGCATGGGGCCGCCAACCGAACCAGTGCGGAACTCGCCGGTGCAGTTGGACCGTTCGACGGCTTTGCAGCCAACCGCGAGCCGATGCTCAACGTGATGCAGATGCATCGTGATGCCGTTGAGCAAATTGACTCGGCCTGCCCCGAAGCCCTGAAGAGTGCCGCTCGGCGAATCTGGGACGATGTCCTGGCCGCTGGTCGGCGACACGGCTTCCGCAACGCCCAGGCGACGGTACTGGCGCCCACCGGAACCATCAGCTTTCTGATGGACTGCGACACCACTGGCATCGAGCCTGATATCGCGCTGGTGAAGTACAAGCAGTTGGCCGGTGGAGGCATGCTGAAAATCGTCAACCAGACCGTGCCACTGGCCCTGCGAAAACTCGGATATGACGAGCCTTCCGTTGAGAATGTTCTCGCGTATATCGACAAGAACGACACCATCGAGGGCTGTCCGGAAATCAAGGAAGAACACCTGCCGGTCTTCGACTGTGCCTTCAAGCCCCGACTCGGCAAACGATCAATTCAGTGGCGGGCCCACGTGACCATGATGGCGGCAGCCCAGCCGTTCATCTCCGGGGCAATCTCCAAAACAGTCAACATGCCACGGGAGACAACGCCTGAAGACATTGCTGGCGCCTACACCGAAGGCTGGCGGTTGGGGCTGAAGGCGATTGCGATTTATCGCGATGGTTCAAAGGAAAGCCAGCCCCTCTCGACCAGCACTGAGGGTGACAAGAAAGCCGAGAAGGCAGTGGCAGCGCCTCGCCGCGAGCGGCTGCCTGACACCCGCCGTAGCGTCACCCATAAGTTCAACGTGGGTGGACACGAGGGCTACATCACCGTTGGCCTCTATGACGACGGCCGTCCGGGTGAACTGTTCATCACAATGGCCAAAGAAGGCAGCACGATCGGGGGCCTGATGGATTCCTTCGGCACGGCAGTCTCGATGAGCCTACAGTACGGCGTGCCGCTTGAGGTCTACACCAAAAAGTTCTCGCACACCCGATTTGAACCTTGGGGCTACACCAAAAACCCAGACATCCCGGTTGCCAAGAGTTTGGTTGATTACATCTTCCGGTGGATGGGCACTGAGTTTTTGCCAGGCTACCGGGAAGCCAATCGGACAGGTGGTAGCAGCGGCGCGGAGGCCGCTGCAGGAGATGATGGCGAGAGTGAGCCCAAGCCCGCCGCCACGAGGGCGAGCGGGCAGAACGGCCGGCAGGAAGCCACAAACGGCAAACACACCAGCAGCGGAGAACTGACCAGCAGTCGCGGTCGGCACCCGGGTGGCAATGGCAAGGCAGTTGTGACGGCAAGGGCCGCGACCCTGTCAGCACCGAAGCGGCAGACAGCAGACGGCACGGCGGCACTGCTCGAGCGAGCGGGCCTCAAAATGGCCGAAGATCCGCAGGCCAGTCCGGCGGACCGGCAGAGCCAGTTCGCCAAGTTCCAGATCGACGCCCCCGCCTGTGACAACTGCGGCTCAATCACCGTCCGCAATGGCAACTGCTATCTCTGCCACAACTGTGGCAACAGCATGGGCTGTAGCTAGCGGTTCCGGTTCAACCCCTGGAGTCCGGTTGGTACCGGTGGCGACTTGGCGGCCACCGTGCCGCCGGTCCGGGCGGCTACCTTCCCTGTCCCGTAACGCACACTGGAAGCCAGCACGCATTTCCGTGTGATGACGACGTTTTCCGCCAGACACCGGGGAGTGGTTGGCCCTGAGTGCCACCGGACACACTCAGTTGGGGTCTCCGAACGACCTTGAGTGACTCCGGAAACTTTATTGAAGCCCGGTCGACGATTCGGTCGAAAGAAGCAGTTGGCGTGGCGGAGGCCGCCAGCCAACAAACCAAAAGAATCTGTCGTCGACCCTTTGGCGGAGGTGCCACACTCAATCGCGTTGGTCCGGATCCTTTAGCTTCGGTGGCCGCGCGTCGGTCGGGTCCGCGCCAGTTTCGCAAATTACACTGTTCGCAAGACGGCGACAGCTTCATACAGGCGACCCGGGGTGTCCTCAGGACCCCTGGGTCGTTTTTTTAACCCTGGTCGTCAAGAATCGCCACAGTCTCGAATGCCTTACCCTCCAGCATCTCAAGCGACGCTCCACCGCCAGTCGAGACATGGCTCACCCGGTCGGCATAACCAAGTTGCTCAACCGCTGCAGCTGAGTCACCGCCACCGATGATGGTGATAGCCCCGTTGGCCGTCGCGGCGGCGACCGCGTCAGCCACCGCCTTGGTGCCGGCATCGAACGGAGGCAGTTCGAAGACACCCATCGGCCCGTTCCAGACCACCGTGCCTGCCGCGCTGATGATTTCCGCATACTGTTTTGCGGTTTCGGGACCGATGTCGAGGCCCTCAAAGCCTGCTGGAATCTCACCCGCCTTGACCACCTGCTTGTTGGCCGTGCTTGAAAAGTCATCGGCACAGTGGGTGTCGACTGGCAGGACCAGCTTGTCGCCTCCTTTCGCCAGCAGTTCCTTTGCCAGTTCGACCTTGTCCGGTTCCACCAGCGACTTGCCCGTCTGCCCTCCTCGTGCCAGCGAAAACGTATAGGCCATGGCCCCGCCGATCAGCACATGGTCGCAGATGGTCAACAAATTGGTGATCACGGCAATCTTATCGCTGACTTTCTTGCCACCCAGGATGGCGACGAACGGTCGCTTTGGCTGACCGACAGCCTCCGAAAGATATTTAATTTCCTTGTCAACCAGAAAGCCGACCGCCGTTGGCTTGCCGGCCTCTTTTAAAGCCTTTGGCACGCCATACATGCTCGCTTCGGTCCGGTGGCAGGTGCCGAAGGCGTCGTTGACGTAGGCATCGGCAAGACTGGCTAGGCCCGCGATATAGTCAGCGTCATCCCCCTTCTTCTCCCCCGGGTTGAACCGCACATTCTCCAGCACCAGTACTCCGCCAGCCGCCAAGGCAGCCGCCTTGGTCGCTGAATCGGGCCCACCTGTATCAGTGGCAAGGCCAACCGGCTGACCCAGCAGTTCGGCGAGTCGGGCGGCGACCGGTGCCAGTGACAGGGCCTGGTCAACTGCTCCCTTGGGCCGGCCAAGATGGCTCATCAGTACCGCCTTGCCACCACGGTCAATGATCGACTTGATCGTCGGCAGGGCCATTCGAATCCGCCGGTCGTCAGTAATCGCCCCGGACTCATCCTGAGGCACATTGAAATCGACGCGGACGAGAACGGTTTTGCCGGCGGGATCAAGATCGGCGATCGACTGCTTGGCCATGGGGTGTAGCTCCTGCGGGAAAGTGGACGGCGTTGGAGGACGCTGACCAGTATTTCACAACAGCAAACAACAGCCCGCAAGGCTCTGATCTGGCCACCGCCGCTGCGGACAGAAAACGCAACGCCGCATACTCTCACCGGAAAGGACGTACAGCTGTGCCCGGCATCAGTCAGCTGCCGGGCCTCGTCCGTAGACTTTCACATTCGCAAAGTTGTTCATGTCATCAAAAGAGCCAATGCCAACCTGCCCAGCGGTAAAGGTTCGGTCGGTCGCCTCCATCAGGGGACGGTCCATGTCGTCAAAATAGACCGCAATCCGACCGCTTTGAGCATCTCGCTCAAGCTTTACCACATGCCAATCATCATCCCAGGGCACAGGCCTGGTGTTTTCGGTGAGCGGCCGCCGTGGCGCTCCATCGACGATCATGATCTGGCCGCTGTTAGGGTCGGGCCTGGCCCCAAGGTGGACATAGTAGAAATGCTCGGCATCACGGTAGTTGAAGAACACGCAGCAGTCGCGGTGATTCCCCGTATCAAGGGTACTTTTGACCTCAAACGTGATCACGGTATCGGTCAGTTCGATATTGTTTACGAGGGCAATGTTATGGGGGCTGCGAACCTTGGGCTGGTAATCACTCTTCCGGCGATTGAGCCCCCAGACGGCCCGATTGCCATCGCGGGAGAGCGTCCAGGCCTCCGGGTCGGTAGGCTGCCAGCGGCTGACACCCTCTGCAAACGACTCTTCAAAAACCAGCGGCAATGCCGGCTCGGCACCGCGACTGGAACTACCCGCAATGAGCAATTGCACACAAACCAACGCAAGGATCGAAACCGGCAGCCAGGTCTTTTTCATCAGTCCACTCACAATTCAAGTAAACTCAACGGATCGAGCACTCTGTTTCACACTTGAGGATACCACCGGCGGTAATTCGCTGCGAACAACTCCTCAATCCGTCTCGCCTCAGAAATCTACCAGACTCCAGGGAATCCACACTTCACCAAGAGAACTCTCATCGTAGATGAAGATTCGACGCAGACAATTCTGTAGCACGGCTCTGGTCACTGGCCTTGCCTGGCAGTCGCGCTGGACGGCGGCAGCTGACACGAGTGGCCTTGAAACCCTTGTACCTTGCCGTGCAATCACCCGGGGGCCGGGATACCACTGGTTCGGCTATTACGACAAGCGGGAATTCGACCCGACGAACACCCTGGTTTTGTCCAACAAAGTTTCTTTCGAGGGCCGTTCCCCGACCGCAGCAGACTCAATTACGGTCGGCTTCATTAATACCAAGGCTGACGACATCTGGACGCCGATCGGTACCAGTAACGCCTGGGGCTGGCAGCAAGGCTGCATGCTGCAGTGGGTCGGTCGCTCTGGAAAGCGGGTGCTCTGGAACGATCGCCAGGGAGATTCATTTGTCTGCCGCATTCATGATCTGGAAACTGGCGACACGCGGACGCTCCCACGACCGATCTATACCCTTTCACCGGACGGACGCTTCGGCCTGTCAACCGATTTTCGCCGCATTGATAACCTTCGTCCCGGCTACGGCTATGACGGGTTGGCAGATCCGTTTGTCACCGAACGGGCACCGGAGGAGTCTGGGGTCTGGAGAGTCGATCTTGAGACTGGCCGTGACGAACTGATTCTCTCACTCGCCGAAGTGGCCGCGATTCCCTGGCCTGACGGTGACCGACACGCCTCCGCCTGGCATTACTTCAACCATCTACTTGTCAGTCCCGACAGTCAGCGATTCATCGTGCTGCATCGCTACCGACCAGCCTTCGATCCCAAAACCTTGCAGTTTCAAGGCGGTTTCGTCACCCGGATGCTGACGGCAGCAATCGACGGTAGTGACCGCTCTATTCTTGATCCCTCCGGATTCACCTCGCATTTCATCTGGAAAGACAATGAGGTTGTCACGATGTGGACAAAGCCCGCTGGCCGACCCGCCGGCTTTTATGACTTTGTTGACAAGACCGACAGGATCAAGCCGGTCGGCTCGGAGAAAATGGCGGTCAATGGGCACAACACCTACCTCCCGGCGCCGTATCAGGACTGGATTCTCAATGATACATACCCAGCGGGCCCACAGCGTCAGCAGACGGTTTACCTCTACCACCTTCCAAGCGGCCGGCGATTCGATCTTGGCCACTTCCCCGCCCCGACCGAGTATCGCGGGGAATGGCGGTGCGACACCCATCCCCGCAGCAGCAATGACGGCACAACGATCGCCATCGATAGTCCACACGCCGGTGGCCGCCAAGTCTATCTGCTCGACATTGCCGAGTTACTCCAACGGGAAAGCTGACGGGCAGGTTAATGACTGGAATTCATACAGATTGTTAAAGGCATCCAGCCGTCATGACCGACCATGTGCAACTTCTGCTCAATTCATTCGCCGAACGGCTTGGCCGCGAACTGATCCTGCGAACAGGCACTGCGGCAGATCAGGCGGAGCGGCTCTTTCACGCCCCTTTTGTCGTTGCCGCGCATGGGACGGAGATCGATCCAGTACTGAACTACGGCAATGCCCAAGCCCTTGCCCTTTGGGAAATGAGTTGGGAAGAGTTCACCCGGACACCGTCGAGGCTGACTGCCGAGCCAGTCCACCGGGATGAGCGATCCCGGCTGCTCACTCAAACCCGTCAGCATGGCTACGTTGATGACTATTCCGGGATTCGTATCTCGAAGACCGGGCGTCGATTCCGAATCGAACGGGCGATTGTCTGGAACCTCACTGCCACTGATGGCAGCCACGCTGGCCAGGCAGCTACGTTCGACAATTGGTTGCCGCTGGAACGATGACCACCGATCAACATGGACCACTCCGGGCGTCCGTTCTCTTCTTCCTCTGAAAGACCTCCCCATGCCGAGAAATTTCTGCCTGCTTATTGTTTGCCTTGTCAGTGGCCTCCCTGCAGCCATCACCGCCTCAGCCCAAGCGGGGGAATCTTCAGTTTCCCCAAACGTCATCTACATTCTCGCCGATGATCTCGGCTACGGTGATCTCTCCTGCTACGGTCAGGACAAGTTCTCCACACCCAACATTGATCGGCTCGCCAGCGAAGGCATGAAGTTTACGGGGCACTATGCCGGTAACACGGTCTGCAGTCCCTCGCGAGCAGTGCTGATGACAGGCCTGCACTCAGGCCATTGCCACATTCGGGGCAATGGGGGCGAGGATTCCTTGATTCGGTTGCGGACAACTGACTTTGTTCTGCCCGAACTCTTTAAGGCCGCTGGCTACGCCACCGGAGCTTTCGGCAAGTGGGGGCTGGGCATCACCAACTCCGAGGGCAGGGGCAACCCACTGGCCCACGGCTTTGATGAGTTTTACGGCTGGAAAAGTCAAACGATCGCCCACACCTACTACCCCAGCAGCGTCGTCCATAACGGCAGAGAAGTTCCGCTCGAGCAGGGCACCTATGTGCACGACCTCATCATGAAGCAAGCCCGTGACTTTATCCGCCGGAATGCCGCAGCCGACACGCCCTTTTTCTGCTACATCCCCACGGCAGTCCCCCATGCGGCCATGCAGGCCCCCAAGGAACTCCACGAAAAGTGGCGGAAGAAACTGCCCCAGTTTGACACGAAGATCGGCAAATACGCTGCCGGACCCGATGAACTCTGTCCGGATGTGATCAATCCAATTGCCGGTTTTGCGGCAATGATGGAGCACCTCGACAACGAGGTCGGGTCAATCCTTGAACTCCTTACCGATCTCGGCATTGATACAAACACCCTGGTCATGTTCGCCAGCGACAATGGCGCACATCTAGAAGGGGGGCATGACCCAGCGTTTTGGAACTCTACCGGCGGTCTCCGTGGCCATAAACGTGACATGCATGAGGGTGGCATTCGTTCACCGCTGTTGGCCCGCTGGCCGGGAACGATCAGAGCTGGTTCCACCAGCGACCACCTCAGCGGCTTCTGGGATGTCCTACCAACCATGGCTGAAATTACTGGCCAGCCGATACCGGCAGGAATTGATGGCATCTCTTTCCTCCCAACGCTAGTAGCCGCTCCTGCGCGGCAGCAGCGGCATGACTATCTCTACTGGGAGTTCCACAAGCGCACGACACCGTTCTCCAAAGCAGCTCGGGTCGGTCAATGGAAGGCCTACCAGGAACAAGACCGACCACTCGAGCTTTTTGACTTGGCAGCTGATCCCTTCGAACAGCAAGACCTTGCCGCCGAAAAGCCAGAAATGGTTGCCCGCATGGAGGCAATCTTTCGTGAGGCCCATCGCCCGCTCGCAGACCGTCGCTGATCACTAGCTCGAGTTCCAGTCGAACTTTTCCCTGCAGCTGAAGCAGATCGGGACCGGTTTCTGGAGTTCGTCACACATCAAGGTTTCGCACATCGAGGGCATGCCGCTCGATGAACTCGCGTCGGGGCTCCACTTTTTCACCCATCAGCACGCGGAAGAGGTCGTCGGCTGCCGCAGCGTCATCCATCGACACCCGCAGCAGCGTCCGATTGGCTGGGTCGAGGGTCGTCTCACGAAGTTCCTCCGCATTCATTTCGCCAAGGCCCTTGAAGCGGGTGATCGATAGGCCCTTTTCACCGGCTCGCCGGACGGCTGCGAGCAATCCGCGGAGATCCTCCAGCCCAATCTCATTCTCACCACGCCTGAGGATATACCGCGGCTCCTCGGTACCGGTGCGGTCTTCAGGCAGCAGGGCCTCGATACCAAAGCCCGCTGTCTCAAGCGCTTTCAGCCCGGCATTGATACTCCGCACCTCGTGCAATTCGATGACGATCAGCTGTTCGCCTGGGGTATCGGAATCGGCAGCGCCACCACCGCCCGGTTTGTTCTCGTCAGCCTTCCCCGTTGCTAACTCACCTCCCGTCTCCTGCTCTTTGCCATCGACAAAACTCTCTAAGTCTTCCCGATTGGCAAACCAGTGCTCTTCGACTCCGAAGAAGACATGGTACAGCGGCAGTTTGCCGCTGGTTGCATCACGGCGGGCGGCATGATCGCGCAGACTGATGCCGCGGCGTTCCAGTGCAAGCAGGGCATCCTCAAGACCAGCCAACGTCTGGCAGAGTGTTTTCATTTCATCTCCTGCTATTTCGCGGCCGTCGCCAGGCAGGAACACTCCTTCACCCAGCCCCTGATCGAGCAGCTGGTTCTTCATCTCCTCTTCGGTCTGGACGTAGTAGACCTGCTTTTTGCTCCGGACCCGGAACAGTGGAGGCTGGGCCACGTAGACATGACCGGCTGCCACCAGCTGGTACATCTGCCGATAGAAGAAGGTAAGCAGGAGCGTACGAATATGTGAGCCGTCGACATCAGCATCGGTCATGATCACGACCTTGTCGTACCGCCGTTTACCAAGGTCAGCCTCCGGCCCAATCCCAGCCCCAATGGCTGAGATCATGCTGCGAACCTCTTCGTTGGCGAGCACCTTGTCTTCACGGCTCTTGTAGGCGTTGATGATCTTGCCTCGCAGCGGCAGGATTGCCTGGTATTCACGCAGCCGGCCTCCCTCCGCTGAACCACCGGCCGAATCTCCCTCCACCAGGTAAAGCTCACACTTGGTCATGTCCTTGCTTGTACAGTCGCGGAGTTTGCCGGGGAGACCGCCGCCAGAAAGAGCGCCCTTGCGTTCCCGCAGCAGGGCCTTGGCCTTCTGGGCAGCGGTACGGGCCTCTGCCGCCAGCACGCCCTTCTGAGCAATTGCCTTGGCAGTCTTAGGATGCTCCTCAAGGTACTTTGCCAGAAACTCACCAACGGCAGAGTTGATAATACTCTCAACCTCACTGTTTCCGAGTTTGGTCTTGGTCTGCCCTTCGAACTGCGGCTCAGGCACCCGCACACTCACCACGGCAGTCAAGCCTTCGCGAATATCGTCGCCAGTCGGAGTCAGGTCTTTGTAAATACCCGCTTTTTTTCCGTAGGCGTTGATGCTGCGTGTCAGAGCTGAACGAAAACCCGAGACATGCGTGCCCCCTTCGTTGGTCGAGATATTATTGACATAGCTATGCAAGTTTTCAGTGAACTCGCCGGTGTATTGCAGCGCGATGTCCCAGGTCACGCCCTCATTTTCACCATTCAGTGAGATCACATCTTGGTGGAGAGCATCACTTGAACGATTGAGCCACTCAATGAATTCCTCGACACCTCGCTCGTAGAAGAATTCCTCAGTACGGCCGTTGCCGCTGTCAGTGAAAACGATCTTCACACCAGAGTTCAGGAATGCGAGTTCCTGGAGTCTGCGGGCGAGGATGTCACCAGAGAACTTGGTCTGAGGAAAAATCTGCGGGTCAGGCTTGAATGTCGTCTTCGTCCCGGTACCAGTCGTGGTGCCCATCTTCCGAACTGGTCCAGTCGGCTCACCCCGCTGATACTCCTGCTGCCAGAGATGGCCTTCTCGGGACACCTCGACCTCGCACCATTCCGACAGGAAGTTCACCACCGTGACACCAACGCCGTGAAGGCCCCCCGAAGTCTGATAGGCACCTTTCTCAAACTTTCCCCCAAACTTGAGGACCGTCATGACGCCTTCGAGCGTCGAAACCTCCCGGTCCATCTCGTCAGAGAGCTGCAAATGAATGTCGGTGGGAATACCGCGGCCATCATCCTCTACCGTGACACTGCCATCGACGTTGATCGTCACCGTCACCCGCTTGGCATAGCCCGCCATACATTCATCGATTGAGTTATCAACCACCTCGTAGACCAGATGGTGCAAGCCGCGGGAGGTGTTGTCACCGATGTACATGCCAAACCGTTCCCGAACGTGCTCACGGTCTGAGAGATGCTTCAGATCAGTGCTGGTGTAGCCCGGCTGGATGGAGTCATCAGCAGGCGATGAGGAGGATTCGGCCATGGAGAGCTTTCAGCAAAGGAGATGGGGAGAGAAAAGGAAAGATTGGTGAATCAGTGACCGGCATCTATCAGCAGCCGGCAACGGATATCAGTGATGCCCTCGGCTGGCACCAACTTCTGGAGCGCTGAGAGCACCTCGTGCTTGTGAAAACCGAACTCCTGCACTAAGGCCGAGTGACTCACAAAAACCTCGAGTACCCCGCGCCGGACCATACCCGGCTGGGAACTGCCTTGAAGGCTGGCAGGCGCCACTTTGGACCAGGCCTGTTGCAGGGCATCGCTGCCCTGTTGTCGGTCGTAGCCAGTACGGGCCATCAGCCGAGTGAGCAGGCTGCGGAGCGGACGGGGATCGGACATAGCACCAGATCATTGGTGAAGAGAACATCACAGCACCTCCGACTAGTCGGCAGCTAGCGGCATGACGCAGTAGGCATAGCCGTCGTCGGTGCGACAGACACAGGCGCTCTGACCGTCTGTCAATTCGATGTCGATGCCGGCACCCGGATCAAGCACCCGCAGGAACTCACCGACAAATCGGGGGTCGAGCTTGATTGAGACTGCGTCGCCGGTGAACTCAAGCGGCATCTCGACGTGGCTTTGGCCGCTCTCAGCCGACTGGCCAGACAGCACGAGTTGCCCTGGCTCAAATCGAAAGTCGACCCCCTTCGACTGCTCACTTGTCACAATGGCTGCCTGACGCACAGCTGAAAGCAGCGGCCCGGTCACCACCTTGACGGTCACCGCATCTGGTCGCTCCGGGAAGACGTCACGCCACCGGGGAAAGCGACCTTCAACCAGACGGGCTGAGATCGTTGTCGGTCCAGTCTGCATCAGGATATCGCTTCCTTGGACTGCCAGCTTAACGGGTGTCTCTGCATCGCCGAGACTGCGTTCAATCAACTGCATTGCCCGGGCTGGCACGATCGGCTGGGTCGCTGGTGGCTCACCCCCCTGAACCGTCGCCGGACCCTCCATTTTGGCAAGTCGCCGGCCATCTGTGCCAACCGCAATCACACCCGAATCGGTCAGTTCGATCAGGACACCACCGAGGGCATAACGGCTTGACTCGTTGTCGGTCGCAAAGACCGTCCGCCGGACAAGTTCTCTGACCAGCGGCGTCGCTAATTCGAAGCAGGCATCAGCAGGGAAGGTTGCTACCGAGGGAAATTCGAGTGGATCTTCCGCCGGCAGCCTGAACTGACTACGGGCCGCCTTCACCACCGTTGCCGTGCCGTCCGACTCGATCTCGAAGCTTGTTCCGGGAGGACTCTCGCGGACGATCGCCATCAGCCTGGCACTTGGCAGCAGCACACTACCCGGTGCGGATGTTTCCACTCCCTCGACTTCGGTTCGGATGGCAATTTCGAGATCTGTCGCCGAGAGCACCGCGGTGGGTCCATCGACGTCGAGTTTGACATTGGTGAGAACGGGCTTGGGAGAGCGGGATGGGACCACGGCCGCCACTGTCTGAAGGGCCGCAAGCAAGGGTTCACGCGTGCAACGCAGATTCATTGGGAGCGATCGTCCACAGGGAAACGGTGTTGGGAATGCCGGTCTTCGGACGGACTGGTAAGGCCTGAAATCCACCGGCCCGGCCACGTCTCGGAGACCCTTCAATCTACCCGATTTTGACCCTGTCCGCAGGCCATCCATCGGGGATTTTTCCGCGTTCCCCAAGCTTCCGCAGAACTGCTTTTACTCCTTTTCTAAAAGAGAAAAAACAGTAGGAATCAGTATCAATCGAAATCAGAAGAAGTATTAGGGCAGCCTCCAAAATCCGTCTGGGGAAGGTGCAAAAAACAGTCGTCAGGAGAGAATCTGAATGGTGAAAGAGCCGTTTTGCCCTGTTTTTTCAGCTTTTGAAACTTAGGCCTGAGTTCCTCTCGCTGGTGGAACATTTGCTACTTCGTTGTCCTGAACGTGTTGATGGCAACGGTATACCAGCGTTGAAAAGAGCCGGACCTGGGGGTTGGCTGACTTATCGAAAAATGAATGGGTGAAGTGTGCCCAGCGTCAGCCGGTGGCAGGACTGCTTCAGGTACGGCGTCGGTCTCAGGCCGGTTGGCTGACTCTTCCTGCTGACTCCCTGTAGCCAAGGCGTAATCAACATTTTTTTGACAGGTCAGTTGACCGTGGCCGAAGGCTATTCAAGATGGCTTCAAGGTCACCGGCAAGGGCCGGGTCGGTCTGGAGGAGTCTACTGGTGACCCTGAGGCTGTGGAGAATTGTCGAATGGTCCCGGCCTCCGCAGGCGATGCCAATGGCGTGGGTGCTCTTGCCAGTCAGCAAGCGGACGCAATGGATAGCCAGTCCCCGCGGCCGGACATGGCAGCGGCGTTGAGAACTCCCGAGAATGTCATCTCGGCTGACACCACAATAGCGGGCAACAGTGGAGATGATGCGGCTGATGGAAGGTGGTGACTCGGCCTGATTGGGCGGGGTTGGCAGGAATGTATCGACCCGGGTGAGTGGCAGCACCAGGCCACCAGTCAGTCGCGATTCAAGGGCCGGATGGAGTGGCAGGCAGGTTGGGTGTTCCGGCAGGGTGACCGCCAGCATGGTGGGGGTCTGCAAGATTGCGTCGAGTAGTTGGCAGAGCAGCAGTTGATGCTCTTCTCGATTGGCTGCCTGATCGAGTCGATTGATCAGGATGATGGCTCGTACAGCCCTGGTTTCCGTTGGTTTTTGGCGATGCCTGGTCTGAGTACTTGCTGGGAGACTACCGAAGAACAGCAGCTTCCGCAGTGGATCGAGAGACCCGCTATCACGGCAGCGATGTAGCTCCTTGGCCAGTTGTCGGCCGTCACACCGAGTCAGTTGCCAAGCTACGCCATTCGTATTCGTTGGGCTGGTCGCTTCCAGGTCCTCGAACCGTTGGGTGATCTCCAGCAGCCAGTCGGCCCGCCTTCGGGGTGTGCCACCGGTGGCAACAAGTAGTCTGCCGGGTTGTTTGCCAATGGTTCCGGTGGTGACGATGGCGATAGTTTCAGCGGCAACAATCTGACTAAGGCCAAGATCAATGGCTGTTGTGGGAAGATCCGTGAGCCCGGGAAAAATGAGG
>Ga0075477_10000951_pt1 | contig 13204 bp, 5 predicted proteins | sample DEB08_DNA_FD_76338 | JGI IMG/M metagenome (GOLD analysis project Ga0075477, IMG submission 76338) | Aqueous microbial communities from the Delaware River and Bay under freshwater to marine salinity gradient to study organic matter... | ecosystem: Environmental > Aquatic > Marine > Coastal ...
GGTTTTGTGGTAGTAGATCGTCTGGAGTTGGCTGACTACTGCAAACAAAACGTAGACTTTTCATGTAAAGTCCCGCGCAGCCAGGCCTACAAGAAGGTTTACCAGCGCGACGGTCGCAAGGATATGATCACTAAGCTGTGCTTACGGGATCTACAAACGCTAGACAGTTACCGCGTCATCGAATACTGCCAAACGTATCTGCATCCTGGTGAGCATTACACTTGCAGGACGAGATCAGACGACGTATCTTAGGGGTGGACATCGGGTGCTCTTGAGCCCGTTATCTTGAGAGGGGTTAGTATGGGAGGGGGCTACGGTCCCCTCTCTTTTTTCACAATGCGACCCTTAATAACTCTATTGTGATTGGTGCACGCGCTCACCATACATTGCAGCCGTTACGAGACAAGTCGTGGCATATTTGGTTACAGGTGTTTGACCCATACCATTTGCGTAGTTGAATTGGTTTACTCTACGTGGGGTCATTCAATTGGTGGGAGGGGGGGCAACGGCCCCCCTTCCTTATGTTAAGGAAATGTTACGTAAATTAGCAGCATGACTTATATTCTAGTTTTTCTTTTCTTGCTGGGCAGCATGGCCATCAGCGCTTGATTTTCTCGACTGTCCTACCTGCGAAGTAGGCCCCGAATACTGTGAGCATCAGCATCTCCAGTAGACTTACATAATCCTCTGGGGGGTTGAATCCCTCGAAGACACCATCGGCAACTGTGATCAGCATATAGAATGCACTATATGCGATGAGAGTCCAGGGCCTGATGAGTTTGGTTAACCTGACGTCTGTGGATGCATCTGCCTCCCAGCGTCGGGTCACACCGTCCTGCAGGGCTATCTCTTCGTCTATGATCTTGTGCAGCGATGCGCTATCTATTGTCGGGTCCCTGTCAACAAGGTTCTTGACTACACCCAGGACGCCACGGTCAGGCAGCGCATCACCCACCACCTCTAGCACAGAGGGGGCCTTCTCCCGCAGCCACTGCCCGACCTTAGTGTCTTTGACTTTCTTAGTTGGCATCGGGTGGGGACACGATGTATGCGTATTTGAGGAACTTTGTCATGAGTGCGATCGACGCATTCTCTAACTTCTGCAGGTCCATGACAGTCTGGTAGTACTCCTCCCATTGCGCGTCGGTCTCCAACCCTGCTCTCATGAGCTCCTTTTGCTTCTCAATCAACAGCTGACGGGGCAGACCTAGACCCTCACTCTTGGAGTAGGATACTTTGTACACAGCATCGGCAAAGTTCATAGTGCTCAAGTACGCTAGGTAGCGGAAGTCGTCAGACGTTTCGCCTACCTCTTTCATCTTCTGCTCCCGATACACCTGGCTCTTGCCAATGTGCTTGCCTAGGTCCAGCTCATCTTGGAACTCATTTTTGAATTGACCCATGCGCTCTCGATACTCAAAGAAGCGCCGACGAACATTGTCATCACCGCCATTGTCTTTCACGAAGCGCCGAATGAATGGCATGTCATCCGCTGTGACAAAACCTTGGATGGCATTGGCATCGATGGTTTCCAGCTTCATGTTGTGCTGCAAGTTCTGAGCAGATTCGAAAGCTTTGAGGTTGCTACCTAAGTATGATTCGAGCAGATACCACATGGGGTCTGTATTGAAGTCCATGTCAACACCATACATATCACCTGATACATGCTCACTTCCGCCAGCCCATTCGTTTAAGTCTTCCATCCAGTACTTCAGTACCTCTGGCCCACGCATAATCTCCTCGGAGTCGGGGATCCCCTCATCGTCACGATAGATCTCGCGCCCCGTGAGCATTGCCTTGTTTGCAAAGATTTCTACTGGTCCACGCATCCAGTCTGGGGTCACCAAAGAAACCAAGAACTCCGTCGCGCCAGCGTCAAGAGACTCCCCTTCCGTTGCTTTTGCTGGGGACGGTCCTGCTAGATAGATGGGGGCGATGTGGTGTTTCATTGCAGATGTCATGAACAGGGCGGCATCCAACTCATTGGTTCTACCCATCAGCATCTCTGTCGCAGTTACACCAAACACATAGTTCAAACCATATCCATACTGAAGGGAGATGCCGTACCTCTCCCCGTCTGTGCCGTTGGGATCGAGTAGACTCAGGCGAGAGTAGCGCTCCCAATCTGGGATCTGGTCGTAAGCACTGACACCTAGCTCATCCTTGTAGTCCATAGCAATATTCCACATGGTTGCCAGGCTACCAAGGGCAGCCAATCCACCCGCAGCCTTAAACTTCGGAGACATCTTGGTCAAGCTAGACACAGGGTTTCCGTAAGCGTCAACATCAGCCGCCATGCCCGACCTGGTGAACATGTTGGTCAAGAACTGATTCGTGCCCTGGATGCCTGGGTTAAAGAAATACTTGACTGCACCTACCTGACTGCCTTCGTATCCTTTGCGATTAAAGTTTACACTGATCTCCTTGGCAATATTGGCAGCCATGTCGATAGACATACCAGCCTCCCTGGCTTTACGATAAGCATTAAACCTGATAGCGTTCTCGAAGGTCCCGTTCAGCCCCTCTAGCAGCTCCAATCCATACTTGTTCACCCAGGTTTCGCTCCACTTTATTTTCGCCTCCTGAGTTGTGGCTTGTTCGAGCTGCTCAGACAACTTGCGCAGAGGCTGCATGCTAATCCAGCCTGTCTCTCCACCTGCTCTCAAGAACTCTTGCACCATAGCCAAGTCCTTACCTGTAAGTTTCTTTGGTAGGTTAGTGGCATCCAACGCCACCATGCTCCATGACTTGAATACATCTGCTGGGTTTAGAACCCCCGCTTGGAAAGCAGCTGCATCTACAGGCATGCCGTCCTCGGTACGCAATCCATACCCATACTGCTGCTCTGTAAGAAAGACTGAGTTCTGGACAGCACCGACGTAGTCGCGGAACAAAGCCCATGGTCCAAACTCTGCAGACCAGTTGGTGTGGACTTTGCGAAGCCCCGATAAAACGGTCATGGTATGATAAACCGTACCTGCTGTAGGCTTACTGCCGAGATCAAGCGGCTGCTCCTTCAGCCCCTGCAAAATCATTGTGTTCGGGGTGCCATCACGGTGATAGAATTCCAGATACTTCCGCTGCCCATCGATGTAAACCACCTGGGTGTTGGCTGCATTAGAGTTCCCGTTGTCGGTGATGCGGTGCTGCGAATCAGGGTACTCCGCCATAAGGTTATGGAGACGCTGCATCGCTAGGTTGCGCTGCCCCAAGACATGCACCTCAATATTCTGCATCATCATCTTCGCTAACAGGTCCCCCGTCTGCTCGCTACGACCCTTAGCTTCCATCAAGAACTTGTTGTCCAGGTATGTCTGCCCGCGCACCTTGCTGTATGCGTCATCTGTTACCCTTACCTCGCCTGTAAGAGGATCAATAAGGGTGTTGTCGCCAATGCTGCGACCAAACAAAGCAGTGTAGTTCTCAAACTGATTCTGAAGTGTGTTGTATTGCTCTTGATTAATGAATCCATACTTGAGCAAGGCATCCTGAGTCTTGCCCACCAAGCCATTGAGTTGACCGTTAGCCTCGTCTAGGCGAGTGAGCAGTTCGTCTGGGAGGGCGTCAAGAAAAGCTTGAGACTGCTCGTCACTCATGCCACTTCCCTTCTTCTCAGCCATATACTGCGCAAGCTTGCGCATGCGCTCTGTCTCCAACTGCGTCCGCCCTTCCTTTGCGCTCAGCTCATCGTGCTCGGCTTTGTTCTTATTGTAGATGTGCTGGTTACGTTCGTTAGCATGCAACGCATAGCGATACTGCTCAAACAAACTAAGTGGAGTAAGCCTACTACCTTCAGGCATAACGCCCGACAAAGCCTCTGCGTTCTCATCGATGAGCTTTTGTGTTGTTCTGCGGCCAGTAATCTTATCGATACCCTTGCCAATAGCACTGCGACTGCCACTGCGAACAATATCAAACAGCCCCCCTTTGTCCGTGATGACAGCCAGATCCTGCATCGCCGCTTGCTGTGCCCTGGGTTCAAGCAGTGTCATCATGGCAACGACATCCATCTCTTCAGGGACACGCAAGCCGAGTCCCTCCCGCTCTTGGACACCACGCTGGAAATTCTCTATGCCACGGTACTGATCGACCAGGGATTCATAGAAGGGCTTGTCCCCCTCCAGCTGTTCCCTATACACAGTCTTCCCCTCTTGGGTATACATCAACCCCTTCGGACGACGAGGAACAAGCATCTCTATTGGACGGGGAGTCCGCGCCCCATAGCCTGGTGCTGCAGATGGATCGCTGTACACCCCAAGCTGCTCAGTAATCTCTGGGCCTTCCGCAAACGGATCGCGATCAAGCAGATTCCCATCGTCATCATACCGCATGGGTCGAGGGTCCGCCTCGTAGAGAGACTCGATATTGTTGCGCTGCTGAGCCAGCTCCTCCAGCCTTTCTTTAGCAGCCTTGTATGATGGGCTTTCTTCATCGCGAAGCATAAGCATCAGGCGGCGCTGCTGATTCATCTCGTCTGTAATGATGAGGATGTTCTCCCTGTCTTCAGCGCTCATACTCCGATAGAACTCTGTGTCAGCCAGCTGCCTGCGCAGGTTCAGGTTCTCTAGCTCCAGGATTTCCCTGCCGATCATGAGTGCCTCCTCTGGCTTGGCATTCTGCAGGCGCGACAACAGCCCTTCAGACTGCTTGAGGTATGTCATGTTCTGCATACCCCTACCGAACCTATCCCTAGCTAGTGCACGCGCCCCATTGAAGTAATTAAACCCAGCACCCGCTGTGGTAATCAATCCACCATACGCAGCTCCCGTCGGCAAGGCGGACAATCCAATCTCCTCCACCTCTTTCCAATCCACCTCGCGGCCAGTGGCCTCCTGGTAGGATACATACTGAGCCATAGCTTGAATGCTGCTGGTCACACCCCCCACTGGCACAGCATACCCCATGTTGGTAGCGTATGCACTCCACCACTTCCGCATCTGCGGACCCGCTAGGGTGTGGGTCGGTAGCGATCTCAGGGCATTCATAAAGAAGCGAGAGGACATCCCATCGACAGCGAAGTTCATCCCCGCTGCACTGGCTATGTACCCTAGTTCCGCTGCGACATCTTGTTCGGCAGTATACTCAGCCATCTTCTCAGGGTCTCCGCCTGTGGCCATGATCATATCGCCGTAGCTGTACTCTCTTCCGTCCTTCTTGTAAACCTTAAACTCGTCGTTGTCTTTTACCCTAGCAAACTCCTGCATGGTGAGCATGGCTGTGCTCTCAGCAGCCATAACACCGATGATGCCATTGGTAGACATGTTTAAGGCAGCCAGGCGCCCGCCAGTATATATCTGCAGTGGGAACGTAGCCATAAAGAATGGCGCCCCCTCAGCCATGGTCCCCATGGTTCGTTTGTAATAATTCTCCCAAGACATCTCGGAAGAATCGTCAACAAATTGCATAGCCCCACTGCGGTACTGCTCTGCACGCTCCCTGCGGCTCCTAACATCTTCATCAGGTGCCCCAAACATATTAGCCACCCCGTTGATTAAATCCAACGAGCCTGCACGAATCAGGTCTGGCATGTAGCCCTCAAACTTTGGGTACTTGATCATCTGATTCCCCCACACAGCAGTACCCCATCCTCCCCATTCGATAAGGGGCTGAGTATTAACAGTGCCATCCTCGTCCATATCCACCAGCATCATGGTGCGCTCGAAGATGTCATTCTCAATATGCCGCAGGGACTCAGAGTTCTGTTGGTGCTCAGTCGGCAAGGACATCCGCAACTCTTTAGCCATCGCACCGTACACATCACGAACCAGCTTGTCATTGATGAGCCGCTTGCGCTCAGCGATCATCTCTGGCTCACTATACTCGATCATCGTGCCGCTGCCTGGTTGGTACGAGCCGCCAAACTGGGTGTCCACTTCGATACCAAAGATTTCTTTAGCTACGTCAGGGTACTTAGCTACCTCCCCTGCAATAGCGTCGATGCCTGTGAAGATGTCTGTATCGTACCGTGCGATATCACGCATAGCATTACTCAACACAGACTCATACTCTTGTGGTGCGCCATCACGGGTAGCCCCCAACAACTTCTGTGTCACCAGGAATCCCTGCCTCTGTAGCTGGCGCTGCAGGACTTGGTCAGGAACATTCAAGGGTTCCCGCTGCCGCATGTCACGAAGGTTCGGTGTCATGTCAGCGATGCTGACCTTGCCGTCCTTCAGTTGGTACGTTAGCTCACCAAACTTGCGCCTAATTGGAGTCGTCCCGCCACCGCGCAGAACCAGGTCAGGGTATGTGTCACTATCCTCGACAGATCCCAGCCCGAAGCGTTCTTCCTCCGATACCTGCGGTGACTCCAAAGAACTTTCCGTCCCATCCAAAGCTGAGGTGGAAGGTGAGAGCGGTGTGCCCTGATCTTTTTTTTTTACGTCACCTGGGGTAGCAAAGAACTCAGGGAACTTCGCGTTGATGACTGCGGTATCCTGCTTGTACTCAGGGTTGTTGTAGGTTTCAACATAGTCGTGCAGATCCTGAGCCTTGAGGTGCTGATACTTCCCACCTGGTTGAAACTCAGGGAACTTCGCGTCAATAACATTCCAATCCCCACCATAACTGGGGTTGCTTGCAGTAGCAGCGTAGTCTAAAAGCAGCTGTCCCAACTCTTCTTCTTCCATACTTACCTAGATGTTCCTGTTGCCCTAAAGGGATTGTTTTGCAGCACCTGATTACGCAGCGCCTGCAGAGCTTGCTGCGAATCGAAAACCTGGCCGAGCACAAGGTTGATCTGGCTATCCAGGTCGACGGTGGCCTTCGTGAGGTTCGATGCATCGACCCAAACCAATGCCCCATCTTCACCCTCAACAGCATAGATGTTTGGATTGGGGGTGAAGTAAACACCCTGAATGTTTTGCGTGTCTGTTTGGCTGTTTGCTTTCGTTAGCAACTCGGCCACACCATCGGGGAGGTCGCCCGTTGCCCTAAACAAACCTGTGTTCACATCCCTCTCCAGCAGGTCTGTACTCTCCAGCAATTTCATCGCTTGGTAGTACGCAGAGTTACGCATGTTCGCGTTGATGTCATTCATCGTTGAGCCACGGATACCGCGCAGGGCCTGGTACCTCACGGGGAACTCCGTAGCGTCATGGTCGTCAGTGTCCCTCAGTGATTGAGCAGTCACATCGCTAGTGATAATACTGGGGTATGCCAACTTAGCAATGTTCAAGTCTACATCCCCTGCCAGAGTATCAATGTTCGCAATCTTGAGAGTCGCTATACGCGCACCAGGACGAAGATCGTCAGGGGTTGACCCGCCGCTACGAGACTTATACTTGTACTCAATCAGCTCTTTGTAGTCTGTGTCCCATACTTCTTGTAGTGAACCCATGATGTTCTGAGCCAGAGTTGGCTGCTGCTCCATAGTCTCTTTATCCAAGTCAAACATCTCAATCAGTACTTCATCAGGCATCGCTGCTGCTGTGGAATCAAAGTACTTATAGTTTGGGTCGCGCAGCCGTTCCATTATCTGTTCTGCTGCCATGAGTCGCCACTCATATTGCTCTGACTCACGATTGACTGTACTGAAATCCATAGGGTCCCTCCAGTGCCGAGTGTAATCGCGGCTGATGTCGTCCCAATTGAAGGGGAGGTTCCGAGCCATGCGAGCAGAGACCAAGTTCTCCGCCAAATCCTCCATGTCTCGTGGGGCTACACGCATAGTGCTGGGGGTGAACCAGCTTTTATCATTGAAGTGTCGCGCCATGCGCCCGTCGATCTCAGTGCCGTCCATAGGTTCACCAGTCTTTGGGTCTACATCCATCCCCATGACAGAGAAACTACCATCATTGTTGCGCACAACGTGAGGGTTTTGCATCAAGCCTTTCGTTTGATAGTTCCATTTCTCTTGGAACTCCTGCATACTTGCATTCAACCTGCGGTCTGCAGGTAGGCTCGATTGCATAGTGTTGTACGCTTCGGATTGAGGGTCAATAAAGTTGGCGTAGTCATGCGACGCAGCAATCATATCCTGGTCAACTAGGTACTTGTCCGCCGATTTAATAAAGTTCTCGTACTCTATCTTCATCATACTCGGTGCGACACTGGGATCCATGGATAGAATCTGAGGTACGCGCTCAGTACGAAAGCGGTCCCACTCCTGCGTGATATATGGTTTGAAGAACGGGTGATAGTCCTGATCGATACCTCCAAGCTCCCCCAACGCTTTTGCGCGGGCCTCGTTGGCTGCCTTTAAAGCAGCAGCCTGCTGTTTCCTGTTCGCCGCGTACTGTTTGTTGCGTGCTATGTATGCCTGGGGGATGAGCTCCATCCCCTTAGTCAAGTCAGGTATGGCGATCTTGCCTGTATACCTCATGCCTGTTGAAATTGCGGCAAGGAGAACAGCATGCTCATATAGCCCAGCAAGCCATTCGCATCACGAGACTCAATGAAGTCCTCGATTTTATCAGTCTGCTCTGGATTAAAGACGACCTCACCACCTGTTAGCTCCCCCTCTTTCTGTCCATTCTCCTCGTCGATGATGGCCTTCTTGTTTGTGTCGTGACTAAACTCCCCTTCAGTTACACCGCCACCCTCGGCGATGTAGCCACCCTGCTCAAGCCCATAGCCACCGTAAGGCAAGGTGCCAGTGAAGTTTTGGAATCCGTCGGGATCGAAGGGGAGAAGTGGGTAGGTTGGGGCTTGAATAGATACGCCAGTGCTAATGTTGTTGATATATCCGCCTGGGCTCTGAGCAAACTGACTGTTGTTAATTGCGAAAGGGGTACCCTCTGAACCCTCAAAGGTTTGCAGGGGGCTGCCTGTCACCCTTTCAAACGCGGTGTCACCCTTACTTAGGTAATCCATGTCCCCAAAGTCTGTCGGACTTTGCCCTCGCCTCTGCGCTCTAGCTAGTGCCCGTTGGTCAGGTGTCCCTGAAGCGGCAATGAGTGATGAACTCAAGGTGTTGCCTGCAGCAGCAAACTGTTCCGCAGTGGCAGCTTTAGATCCAAAGTATGCGTCCATACCCGTATTGATACGGGCCAGATCACGCTCCCTGGTGTCAGCGATGTTGAACTCCATGCCACGCTTGACATCCTCCAACCCCTCACTGCGCTTAGTTAAACCAGCTTCCCCCTGCAGCTTCAGCATCGCACCCTCTAGGCGTGCATCTCGCTTGCCCTTCATTAGATCGCTGACTTTACCTACAGCAGCCATCTCCTCACGGGCATCACCAATGCCCGCCATCATCTGAGATGCGAGCTCATCGGCATCAGCCACCCCCGCCTTAGATAGCTCCTCTGCCACCTGGTAGTACGTGTCGCGAAGCTTATAGCTCTGCTGCCCTACGCCAACCTCGTCAGCGATGCGAGACAGGTTGCCTAGCGTGATGTCGTAGTCTGCTTCTCCCTGAGCAGCCAGAGCCTGACCTTCTTTGCCGATCTCTTGATTCTCAAGATACCCCAGTGTCTGCCCTACTGCAAATGGTATTAGTTGCCACATTGTAATTGCAAAAGTAAATAATTATTGTCTACGCCTCGTTTGCTTGCTTGCTCCTGACGCCCCGCCAGACCTACGATTGTATCGTTCATCACGATGATCATAGTCAGTCTCTTCGTATTCTAAATTCAAGGCGTACAATTCGTAGTTTGCGGCCCCTAAAGTGATGACAGCATTCACAGTCTGCCCCCGCGCCTGCTCACCGTTTACTTCTCCTGGCGTAGCAGAATACAAGTAGGTATTACCTGCACCAGGGAGTGTGATCGCGCCCCCAGAAAAATATATAACGTTGGTACCGATAGACTCAGTGGTTGCAAGCGGAGCTAGAGCCAGAGCAGTAGGGATATTATTGTATGCTACGGGGTTGATAACGTTTGTAACGTTGAATTGAAAATAAGTTGTCGCAGTAGTCCCATTGGGGTTGTCTTGCACATTGGCAAAAAAGTATCTGGTAGATCCATCAGCATCTAGGTTGTACGAATCTCCTCCATCAATAAACTGTATCTCAACAGTGTTTATGGCCCCATTGGTCACACCCTGCACCACCCCTACAAGTTTGACGTTAGCTCCCGTCAGCCTCTGATCCAGCCCGACACTGCCATACATAATTCCACCCTTCTCCTCTAAGACGGTGGCAGTAGGGTTTACCGCCTGGGCAGCTACAGTACTATCATTAACCGTCAACACGGACACGCCGTTCACGTTGTTGGTTGACTCCAAAGAAAAAGCTTTGTAAATCTTATTGCTACTCGCATTTTCGTTGAAGGTCACAGCAATAGCACTCCCGCCCTGCGCATTGTAGAAATTAGTACGACCTGCCGTCTCACTATTGTGCTCCCATATAGGCGCCGTCCCAAAGGTTTGGTTGAAGCTAAAGAATAGGCGGTCAAGGAATGCATAGCAATAGCTATAGAAGCTATAGCGTGTCTTCCAATACCCACCTTTATGACTGAACGCTACTGTATTAGGCATTACTAGGAGTTGTATAGTTAATAGCATTTACTATAGCAGTATTCACTTGGTCTTCTGTCAACTGAACGTTGTCGGCAATAGCACCAAATCGGAGAAATGGATTAAGGGATACAGCGGGGTTAGCAATCAAGGTCGAATCAGGTATATTTTGACTGGTATAAACATCAATAAATTTTTGGGTGAGCTCAGGAGACCAACTGGTCCCTTCCTGCATGTCTGCGTAAGGCTCCATAAGAATCATAATCTCCTGCATAGCAGCGCCAGTATCACCTATAACCTGCCAAACAAACCCAGGGGGATAGGCGCCGATAAGTAGGTTCCAGAAATTATCTCCTAAGTCCAGCCTGTCTTTCGTTTGTGAGCCACCTTCGAATACTCCAGGTGTCCCCCAATATCCAGCCTGGTATGACGCAGATTCCCACGGGAATTCAACGGGGAATAATGATTGATCTATCCACGTATATGACCCTGTAGCTAGGTTTACGTCATATCGCCCCGCCTCTAAATTCTTTAGTTGTGCACGAACCCACGGGTATCTTTGCAGATGGAAGCCCGCTGAAGGATTCGAGTCAATCGCTACAATATTAAGATTAGCTGCCTCAGCCATATTAATGTAGACTTGTAGCGCATCAGGCTCTGTCATCATCGTGGCTATCTGGATTCCTCGTAGACCAGCAACTTTAACGAGTGGTTGATATATTGCAAATGGGTTGAGGAAAGCACCATCAGCGTCTGTAGCGCCAGAAGAAATTAGCGCATTGCCTAAATCTTGGGACGTAAGCAATGCCTCACCAGTAATATTCAGTGGATTAGTAAAACCGTCAAGATTCGTTAAAGCTCGGATGCCATCTGGATCATCTCGTAGACTGATGAATTGCTGTGCCAATTTTTGACTAGCAGAAAATTCAGAGGCGGATATAGTTGTAGGATCAACACCGACGTTTGGCATTTGACTCAGCAGCGTCTCTCCGATATCGGCCAAAACTTGCGCAACAAATTGGGCGCCTAGGTCTGGGGTTAGGGCATCAGCAGTCGTGGCATTGTTGGTAATAATAAACTGAATCAGAGGATCAAAATCTCGTGTTACGTCGCTGTATGTCAGGAGTCCATCCTGAGCAATTGTATTGATGCTTGACGACTCCAACTGTGTAGATGTCACACCTGAAATAAGTGGTTCACCCCCATCGAAATTCAAGGTGGCGTCACTCAATGCCTGTACTTGATCCGTTAGCACATCCACTTGATTGCGCAAGGTGGCATTGGCCGATGCTAAATCTGTCAAAATAGACGATAAGTTTACGCCCTCCAATCCCAAAAGCGGAATGAATGTATCCCCTACCGTAGCCAGAAGGGAATTAAACTGATTTAATACATTGTACTCGATAGGTCCTAATGGATACGATGTTTCAGTAAAGCTACCAAAACCACCGACCAGGGTAGTCTGACCATCTGGATCGCTCAGGGTCTGAATGGTAGTACTGCCCAATACAGTCAAAGCGAATTGTTCCAGGTCAGTAATTGCTACCAGTGTTTGGTTCAGCAAAGCTGCAATATTTGGGTCATTGTTTATACCCAGCGTAGTCAGTTGCGCAATGACATTATCAAGATCGCCTGGTAGTTGGTTGATCAGCTGTAGTATTTCTGTTTCTGGACCATTTTTAATACTGGCAATGAGCTCGTTCTTTTTCTGAACGAGATAATGTTTGCGGACTTCGACTGCACCACGCAATGAAAGATTGCCAAACAGCACCTCCCCCTCGCCTAACCTCGCTCTGTAATTGGACGCATCGATATTATTGAGATCAAAAGTCACCCAAGATGAGATCGGGTTATTAGGATTCGGATTGCCATTAATATTTTGCGGAATGCCCGTTATTGTGGTATCACCATCAAAACTTAGCTGCGAATCTCCTGGACCATTCCATGTCCATGGTCCTAGGGTTTCGCGTAAAGCAACAGGCCATATTTCCCTGACATCTACTGTAAACGGATTGAATCCGCCTCCAAGTTGGATACGGGTTGTGTAACTGCTTGGTTCATATGGATCAGCATATCCAGCCGTACCACCATTAGAGGTATCATCAATTATACCTTGATTGAATACAACAACATCAATTTGACCCTTGCCAGAGTTGCCAATACCATCTCCATTCGGCGCTGGCCACCCATCGTTTTCGGTAGGAGAAACCCCATCGGGCGCTGTGCCACCTGTACTTATGATCTCATCCGTGTAATCTGTTGCGGGACCGCCATATGAAGTATCCCAATCAATTACGCCTTCACCTTCCTCACCAAAGCCAGAACCCCCGTCTCCGAGACCTACATCGGTCAAAAGACCCAAATTGGGCTGCGTGTATTCATTAATGCCTGGTTCTGCCAACGCCTCAGTGGTCAACACAGTAATGATATACTCGTCATTTAGCGGATCATATCCACTGACCACACGAACCAGGTCCCCGTAGCCGTAGTCCTCGAACACATCTACGAAGAAGGCGTTCATGCCTGCGTCAGAGATAACCTGGAGCCCGCCCTTGGGGCTGAAGCGATACACTTGCTTGTTGGTTTTGTGAGCAAAGTACACGCTGTCATCGACCTTGATAACACTCTCCCTATTGTTGTCTGCCCCTGCGTGCCCAGAAATTAATTGCTGATTGCCCACGACTTTACTGGTTGCAATCAAGCTCTCTGCCCCTAGCACATCACTAATGATCTGTCTGTTTATAGGGAGCATACTCGCCTTATCCTCTTGCACAACAAAGAGCGAGTCGTTGTAGTTGAGCAGAGC
>Ga0075477_10000957_pt1 | contig 13146 bp, 13 predicted proteins | sample DEB08_DNA_FD_76338 | JGI IMG/M metagenome (GOLD analysis project Ga0075477, IMG submission 76338) | Aqueous microbial communities from the Delaware River and Bay under freshwater to marine salinity gradient to study organic matter... | ecosystem: Environmental > Aquatic > Marine > Coastal ...
AAAAAAAGTCCAAAAAAAGTCCAAAAAAAGTCCAAAAAAAGTCCAAAAACAGTCAATTTTTAGTATTTTTTTTCATTCAGCCTGTTTACCACGCTAAAATTAATATATTAGCCCTGCTTCAAGGTTACGCGTTTACCCACTAATTTCGCTGTTTTTATTAGATGACATTTTCTGACATAATAATACTCTGAAAAGAGTTGTGTGATGGCAGATTAATGCCCTGGAATTAAGCCCCAGTTATGAGAAATTTTTCTCTCACACATATTTGAATACGAAACCCTAATCACTCCCTAAAAAAGCTTAATAAAGCTCTATCAGACTTACCCGCACCTCCTAACCTGTCTGCTTGGTGAAACTTTGGCTCTTTACTTGGTTTAGCTTTAGCCACTCAAATTTTAACAGGCCTAATATTAGCTATTCACTACTCCCCTCACACAGACTTAGCTTTTGAGTCTGTTGCTCATATTGGACGAGATGTTAACAATGGGTGGTTAATTCGAGGCACTCATGCCAATGGAGCATCATGGTTTTTTGGTGCTCTCTATATCCATGTTGGGCGAGGTATTTACTATGGGTCATTCATAATAAAAGAAGTTTGATTCAGTGGTGTGACTATAATAATTATAGTAATAGCTACAGCATTCCTAGGCTATGTTCTTCCCTGAGGACAAATGAGATTTTGAGGGGCTACAGTAATTACAAATATACTAAGTGCTATTCCTTACTTTGGTGAGTCTTTACTTAGATGAATTTGAGGGGGGTTTGCTGTTGGCAACCCTACCCTCCAACGATTTTATGTCTTTCATTTTTGTTTACCTTTTGCTCTTGCCGGTATAGCTGGGCTTCATATTTATTTTTTACACGAGACAGGGTCTAACAACCCTCTCGGTTTAAAGTCAAATGCGGACATAGTTCCCTTTCATCCATTATACACTAGAAAAGATATTGTCGGCATTATTATCTTCTTGGGCTCCTTAATAGCGATTACATGCTTCTTCCCCACTTTACTAAGTGACCCAGCAAACTTTCTTCCTGCAAATCCCTTAGTGACCCCTACTCATATTCAACCAGAGTGGTACTTCCTATGAGCTTACGCTATCTTACGATCCATCCCTAATAAACTTGGCGGAGTAGTTGCTATATTTGCCGCTATTTTAATTTTATATACCCTACCTTACACCCATCCCAATACACGACGTGGTTTTATGTTTTCTCCAGTAAACCAAATTATATTTTGGTTACTTGTAGCAAATTGCTTTCTGTTAACATGGATTGGTGGACGTCCTGTGGAAGATCCTTATATTCTTTTAGGTCAAATTTTTACTACCTTCTACTTCTCATTTTTTATTATCAACCCTCTAATTATGCACACCTGGAATAATTTTCTTAATATGGGGATGAAGCCTTTAAAAACATAATTTTCTTTCTTAGCCTTCCTTTATTCGCCCTTTTACTGATTTTCCCTCTTTCTAAAAAATTTATATGAAACTCGAATATTTTATCATTTATTTGATTATCCGCTCTTTCTCTTGCCTTAATTCCCCAAGAAACAAACAACTTTATATCTAACTATATTTATATAGATCTTCTCTCTTCAGTTATAATTACATTAACCTTTTTGATTACAGCATTAATATTTATTGCTAGACAAAAAATTGTATCATCAAATCAACAACCAAAAATATTTTCAATTACAGTGTATACACTAACTTTTATCTTAGTTGAAGCCTACTCCACTTCTAACCTGTTCAATTTTTACATTTTGTTTGAAGCTTCTTTAATCCCAACCTTAATTTTAGTTTTGTCTTGAGGTCTTCAACCAGAACGTTTACAAGCCGGAACATATTTAATATTGTACATAATTGTTGCTTCTCTCCCTCTTTTATTTTCTATTTTTATAATATATAACAAAAACTTTCATTTAAATCTGTTTCTACCCTTTTGGTCTGCTCCTGTTTCCCCTAAATTCCTTATAGTGTGATGGGGGTTTACCCTGTTGCCATTTTTAGTAAAAACCCCTATTTATTCAGTTCATCTCTGATTACCAAAAGCACATGTTGAAGCCCCAGTAGCAGGCTCCATAATTCTAGCTGGTATTTTACTTAAGCTTGGAAGGTATGGTCTCTTCCGTTTATCAGCTCATTTTCCTCAAGCTACATTAATATGAAGTACACCAATCCTTGTATTAAGTCTTTGAGGTGCTTGTATTGCTAGTATACTATGTTTGCGCCAAACAGATATTAAAGCACTAATTGCATATTCTTCAGTGAGCCATATAGGGTTGGTCACAGCAGGTATTTTAACACAGACCCAATGGGGTTGAGCAGGAGCACTTCTTCTAGTAGTTGCCCATGGTCTAGCATCTTCAGGTCTTTTTGCTTTAGCTAATACAGTATACGAGACTGCTCACAGCCGAAATTTAATCCTTTTAAAAGGCATAATAAATCTTTTCCCTGTGATAACTATTTGATGGTTCTTACTGTCCGCTAGGAATCTAGGAGCCCCTCCTTCTATTAACATACTCTCAGAAATTATTTTAATTACGGCAACAATTTCCTTCTCCAGTTTTACAATGTTAATTATAAGCTTAATAATTATATTAACAACCGCTTATTGTCTTCTTCTTTTTAGTACAACTCAATATGGCCCTATTAGAATATATATTAACCCATGAAACATACATAATCAGCGACACTATTCTATTTCCGCTCTTCATACCATTCCTATTTTCGCTTTTTTTATTAAAAGTGAGTACTTAACACTATGGCTTTAAGTTGTGTCAAGAAAATTTCAAAATCAAATTTCTTTCTTACAGGGTAAAAACTACAATATGTCTACTTGAACTTTACCTCGCCCGCCCCGGCACCCATTCCATATCGTAACACTTAGCCCATGACCTATATCAATTGGTGGGTTTACATTAGGGATAGCTGGAGGTCTGGCTTCCTGATTACACGGACATAGTATAGACTTGATAATATGAAGGACTTTAGGCTTAACTCTAGCAGCAAAAAACTGGTGGCGTGACATAGTTATTGAAGGCACATATCAAGGATTCCACACTAAAAAAGTGACAATAGGGTTTTACTGAGGAATAGGTCTCCTGATTTTTTCTGAAGTGTTGTTCTTTTTTAGGTTTTTCTGGGCTTTTCTTCATAGAGCTTTAGCCCCTACTCCTGAAATCGCCTGTCAATGACCCCCAATAGGAGTAAATCCAGTTAATCCAATTACATGGCCATTGTTTAATTCTGTTATTCTTCTAACAAGGGGTGCCCTGGCTAACTTGGCTTACTTGTACTTAATAATAGGAAAAATCAGAAAAGCAACAGATGCTATAAACGGAGCTATTCTTGCTGGAGTACTATTTTCTGGTATTCAGGGTTATGAATATTACCATGCCCCTTTTACTATTGCGGATAGGGTATTTGGTTCAGCTTTTTATATTTTGACAGGCTTTCACGGTATTCATGTTCTTGTTGGCACTATTATACTCCAAATTCAAAAAAAACGTCTTCAGTACCTGCATTTTTCACCTAAGCACCATGTTGGCTTATTAGCTGCTATTTGATATTGACACTTTGTAGATGTTGTTTGACTTATACTATTTGCTCTTGTCTATATTTGAGGAACAGCCAATATAACAGATATTTGAGATTCTATTAATACTTTATACTGGTCTCTTGCCAGGACGGCTAAATTGGCTTTGAACGCCGTGATGGGGTGTTAAACTCACCCAGAGACTTGCAAAGCATTATGTTAATAGACCTATTTTCAACCTTTGATCCTGCTACATATAAAGTATATAATACATTTCCAGCAACTTGATGATTTACTAACTTTTCCCATCTTCTAATTTTAGTCCCTACCTTATTTACTGGGGGAAGTCGCTTCACAACTACAGTTCGACTTTATATTGGGTACCTAATCCATTGACTTGATTCTAAACATATTTCTCATATAAAAGGAATAACCTTAATTTTAGCTTCAAGTATCACTTTAACGCTATCAACAAATATAATTGGCCAACTCCCATACACCTATCCTATCACAGTTTCGCCTGTTTTCAGTATAACCTTATGCCTTCCAATCTGATTTGGTGCAGTTGCCTCTTCACTTGTGTACGCCCCTACTCATTTTCTAGCAGCACTTATTCCTTTAAGAACTCCACTAGTCTTAACCCCTATTGTTACTACAGCTGAGCTGATAAGAAATTTAGTACGCCCTATTTCCCATTGTGCTCGATTAACTATTAATACAACACTCGGCCACTTATACTTAAAACTTGCCGCTTCGTTTTCAATATATACATTAGCAGCTTCAACAGGCCCATCCTTGACCACTTTCATTCTAGTAGCTTTAACAATTCTGCTTATTTTCTTTGAAGCTATGATCGCCCTTCTTCAATCCTATATTTACTGTTTTTTATTAACAATCTATATTACTGATCACCCACATACAGCTTTACCTGTTCAAGATAAGTCTTTAATTTTTATTAATAAGGAAAAATTCATAAATGGGATAATAAACATTTAGAGTCCAAACTCCCCATTCGATTTCCTTCTTCAATAATTATAATCTAATATGTCCGTCTCATTTTAAGCCTATAAAAATTTATATTGAAAAATATATTTCCCTTATATTAGCTAAATGAGAGGCTTACTATAAGGCCCGTCCAGAAACTTATTCAGATATGCATTCAGTTAGGTGATCTACACCCAGAGAAATAATACTTCAAGTCTGAGAGTGGAAGCCTCTTCAAAATATTCGTCTTTTCACTGAAACCTACTTTGATGCTTACCCTCCTTTAGCAAGTTATTATGCCTTTCTAGTTATTACTATTGTTATCATCTCCTCAACTTCAGCTTTTATAATTTATCAATTCTCTATTAAACTTAATTTCCAGCGCGAGAACGAAATTCTTAATATAATAAGAATAGATTGCTATACGCAAAAAAGACAAGCCTGATTTCCCTCTCCCAATTATAGGCAGAAATGCAAAGCAAATTGATTTCGGCTCATTCCGTGGGTAAAATTTACCCTCTGCCTTAATTATGTGACACCCAGTAAAAGCAGGCTCGACTCTTTTAATTCTTTTATTGATGATAATTCCTCTTCTCTTATTTATTAGATTTCAAGAAAAATCCATTATCTTACTGTGAGACTTCTTTTTGACTCCTTCAAGCCCTATAAATATAACGATTTTATTGGACCAGACTGGACTTACTTTAATGGTAGTTGTTATATTTATTGCTGCTAATGTTCTTTTTTTTACTGCATTATACATGGAAGGGGATCCTTTCATCCCTCGTTTCACAGCCTTAGTTTTATCCTTTATTTTCTCTATATGCTTACTTGTTATCCTTCCAAACCTTATTACTTTACTTATCGGTTGAGACGGGTTGGGGTTATCTTCATATCTTTTAGTACTATATTACCAAACCCCAAAATCTCAAGGAGCCGCTTTAATTACAGCTATAACTAATCGATTAGGTGATTTGTTAATTCTTTTTACAATTGCATGATGCTTAAACTCACATTGAGTTCCTTTATTACCTTGATCAACTCCTTCACACTTATTAATTGCATCTATATTAATTGTAGCAGCAATAACTAAAAGAGCGCAATTTCCCTTTATCAGGTGGCTTCCTGCTGCTATAGCTGCTCCTACTCCAGTCTCAGCTCTAGTTCATTCTTCAACTCTAGTTACAGCAGGAATTTTTATTTTAATTCGATTCTTCCCTTCACTAAAATTAGTGCCAGCTCTTGAGTATATTTTACTATTCGCAGCAGCAATTACCGCATGTACAGCGGGGTTAGCTGCTATAGCAGAATGTGATATAAAAAAAGTTATTGCTTTATCTACTCTTAGACAACTTGGCACTATATCTTACAGTCTAGCTATAAATATACCTCATCTCGCATTTTTTCATTTAATTACACATGCACTTTTTAAAGCTTTACTATTTATAGCCGCCGGCACATTAATTCATTTTCATGACCATAACCAAGATCTACGTGCTATAGGTATGTTAAATAATTCAATGCCTTTAACTACAACAATGATTACTGCCTCTAGCTTAGCATTATGTGGAGCTCCATTTATAGCAGGGTTTTACTCAAAGGACTTAATTATTGAAGCTCAAATTAATAACCCTCTTAACTATTTTTTAATTTTAGTCTTTCTTCTAGCCACAGGCCTTACATCTGCCTATAGTATTCGTTTTATACTTAATGTAGTTTGAAGACCACGACAATCTCCTCCAGCTAGGATATTTCAGCCCGCTCCTAATTTACTTTTTATAGCACCTATATTAGCACTGGCCATAATAACTATTATCGCTGGAGCTTCTTTATACTGATTTATAATAACCCCAATTAATGAATCAATTTTGCCCCTCTCTTTAAAGCTACATGCTATTTTTGCCATAGTGGCGGGCACTTTATCTGGGTGGTTTTTAAATCTGATTCTATTTAAGTATTCTTCATGATTAATAAACTTTACTCTAATTAATCATTTTTTAACTTCATTAGCATTTACTACACCTATCAACGCTCAATTCACTTCACGTATACCTTTATTTTCCGGATCTCATTTACAAAAAAATTTTGAAGGGGGCTGAGTGGAAACTCTTGGTGGTCAAGGCACTTTATTTTCTCTGTCTTCTCTCTCCTTCAAGCTATCGTCTTCAACCGGTAAGTCTTTAGCATCTAATCTTTTAATTTTTACAGCTCTAGCAATTACTTTAGCTATACTATATTGAGAATAGCTTAAATTAGAGCACCACACTGAAGATGTGGGAGTGGAAATTTTTCCTTCTCATAGCTTATGCTATGCACCTTCAATCTATTCTTATATTTACAACACTGCTAGCATTAACTTCCGCGGCTAAACAACGCCATCATATTTTAATATCTATTTTAAGATTAGAAGCTACATCCTTAATTTTAGCCACAATATATAGCTTAAATTTTTCTCTCGCAAGAGAAGATTTTTTAGGTATTATTTTATTAACTTTAGCTGCCGCCGAGACCGCTTCAGCTCTAGGTCTATTATCTTCTTTAACCCGCTTTTCAGGGTCTGATAAACTATCAGCATGCTCATTTGCTGCCTTTTAATAGCGCGCCGGTGGACGGATATCATTGATGATGATAAATACGAGTATTAATTCTCCGCTATTTATTCCCGAATGAGCCCAATACGGATTCCAAGACCCTGCAAGTGATATTATAACAGGAATAATTGAATTCCACGATTATGTTATAAGAAACATAACTGTAGTTTTATTTATTGTAACTTCAGCATACATTTGCCTGTTTAAAGCAAAACGAACCTTTCGATATTTCGTAGAAAACCAGCAACTAGAAACTTTATGAACTATTCTACCCGCTGTAATACTTGTTTCATTAGCAATTCCATCCCTCCGATTACTATACCTTCAAGATGAAACATGAAAACCTGAATTCACGTTAAAAGTTGAAGGACATCAATGATACTGAGAATACGAAATCCCAAACCTGTTAAAATCATTAGATTACCCTATTCCTATCACATCTACCTATTCTCTACCTGTACACGAAAATCAATCCCCTAAAACAGGTGTAACACATCTACTTGAAGTATCAAATCGAGCCATTCTGCCAACTAACTCAATTATTCAAATTCTAGTATCTTCTGCTGATGTTCTTCATTCCTTTACAATTCCTTCTCTAGGAATAAAAGTAGATGCAGTTCCTGGACGAAGAAACGCCTGATCTATTAATATTAAACGTCCAGGAATTTATATAGGCCAGTGTTCAGAGATCTGCGGAGTTAATCATGCTTTTATACCTATTATTCTTGAAGCCGTCCCATACAAAACTCTAATTTCATGATTAAAGGAAATTATTTAATATAGAGCTTTAAGTTAAATAAACTATTTGCCTTCAAAGCAAACATTAGTGAAGTTCACTAAGCTCTGGGAGATCTAGCATAAATATAATGCGATTTACTTACACTAAAAATATAGAAAACTTTCTGATCTCTTTGATGTGTTGGCAGATAAATGCACTTGATTTAGGCTCAAGGTATAAAGAGTTTAATCTTTACACATTTATAATAAGGTAGACTAAATAAAGCCAGTGGACTCATAACCCATCTATGGGAATTTTCCCCCTTATTAGACTCAGTCAAGCTTAATGTACAGAGCTCTTATTAGAACTATCATTCTTTCAGTTGCCGTCTTAATTACCATAGCCTTTTTTACCCTTGTAGAGCGAAAGTTTTTGGCCTACACCCATCTTCGTAAAGGTCCTAACAAACCAAGATTAATTGGGCTCCCCCAGCCTGTAGCAGACGCTATTAAACTATTCTCAAAAGAGCAAATTAAACCTAACATAGCTAACCAGTTACCTTTTTACATTGCTCCAATAATAGCCCTATTCTTGGCTTTAAATCTTGCAAATTTAATACCTAGGCCATACTCTATTTTAGGGTTAGAATTTTCAGCTCCTTTATTTTCAGCTATTGCCAGACTAAATGTATACGCAACACTAGCAGCAGGCTGAGCAAGGAATTCCAAATACGCCTTGCTCGGCACAGTTCGTGCTATAGCTCAGACTATCTCTTACGAGGTAGGTATATCCTTATGTATACTTATAGTTTTAGTTACGTTAAGCTCTCTTAGACTAAATTCTACCTACTCAGAACACTCTTGACCTGTCTTGATTATTCCTATACTTCTACCTATTTGAATTGCAACTATTCTAGCTGAAACAAACCGTACTCCTTATGACCTCGTAGAAGGAGAGTCTGAGCTTGTTTCCGGCTTCAATATTGAATACAGGGCCGGACCTTTTGCTATAATTTTTATAGCTGAATACACAAGAATTATTGCTATAAGTATATTTACATCTGCTATTTTTTCAACAAGGCTTAGATTTTTAGTATTTATACTAAAAACTTTATTTATCGCTATTATATTTTTATGGGTTCGAGCAACTCTCCCTCGAATACGATATGATAGATTAATATACTTAATGTGAATATCTTTTCTACCAGTTACTTTAGGGCTATCGATAATCTATTTTTCATTATTTATGTTCTTAAGGAATAGTTTATTAAAATACACACCTTGGAAGTGTGAGATCAGGTTAAACCTGTTCCTTAATTCCGAAATAGTATAACTATTACATTAGTCTTGTAAACTAAAGATGAGGAACCCTCTTTCGGATATTAGAAGTCCGGGACAAACTAGAGCTTCTAACTCAAGTTAGGAGGTTCAACTCCTCCATCTAAATAAATGTTATTAATTCAGTGTTTATTTTTCTGATCTTTATTTACCTCAACTTTTATTGCTTTGTCTGCCAGAATACCCTTATATACCTGAGCAGCACTTGAAGTAAATACAATTGCATTTATCCCTATGATACTTGACCCTTCTAAGCCAGAAAGTGTACGAGCTGCAATAAAGTATTTTTTTATTCAAGCCTACGCCTCTTTAGTTTTTTTACTTGGGCCTCTTTTATCACACCTTTCGGAGATTACTTTATTTCTAGCTATAATAATGAAACTAGGAATATCACCCTTTCATAATTGATACCCTTCTGTTGTTGCAAGTCTAAACTGATCTTCTACTTTCTTTATCTCCACCTGACAAAAAATTGCCCCATTATGAATTTTAAGAGAAAATATTAATAACTATTTTTTAATTGCGCCTTTAGCTGCACTTAATGCCCTTGTAGGAGGTTTGGGTGGTTTAATGCAAACCGAAATCCGACCTTTGTTAGCATTTTCATCAATTGGCCACATAGGGTGAATTATTTTTACAATTCCTATATCAAATTTAGTTATAAGATTATACTTCACTTCCTATGTGTTACATCTAATTATTTTAATATATATATTCTTTGCCGCCAAAATTTCTACGCCAAAAGACATTTCTTCTTCTTCCTATATATCACCCCAAACTAAAATATTTTTAGCTCTTACCCTTCTCTCCTTAGGAGGCCTACCCCCATTACTTGGATTTATCCCTAAATTCATTGTTGTTATAATTAGTGCACCTTTGATTTTACCTCCTTTATTATTAATGTTAGGCAGTTATATTAATATTTACTATTATATGTCTATTATATGAATATCTTTTATATCAACTCCTCAACCTTTAACTTCTTCATCTTTTGATAAGTTAAGGCTTTTATTAACATCTTTAATAAGATCTATACTCTTTCTATTTTTAATTTGTGGATTGAATATATACCTCTAATCACAAACGGATTGGGACCCTATACTTTATTATAGGGCTTTGGTCTGGAACTTTAGGCACCTCATTAAGAGTTTTAATTCGTCTTGAGCTTATGCAACCGGGAGGATCATTCTTGAAAGACCCTCAACTTTACAATTCTATTGTTACAGCCCACGCATTTATTATAATTTTCTTTTTAGTAATGCCAATTCTCATTGGCGGGTTCGGAAACTGACTTATCCCATTAATACTAGCTACTCCAGATATGGCATTTCCTCGTATAAACGCGTTAAGATTTTGAATTTTACCACCAGCCTTAGCTATGCTTTTAAGGGGTATGTGAGTAGAAGATGGGGCAGGAACAGGATGGACAATTTATCCTCCTTTATCCAATAATGTAGCCCATGCAGGACCTGCAGTCGATTTGACTATCCTGTCTCTTCATTTAGCTGGTGTATCTTCATTAATAGGAGCTATTAATTTTACAACTACGATTGCTAATGCTCGATTAGGGGGCATGCCAACAGAAAAAATACCTTTATTTATTTGATCTGTTCTTATTACAGTTATTCTATTAATTCTTGCTCTACCTGTTCTGGCGGGGGCCTTAACAATGCTAATTATAGACCGAAATTGTAATACTTCCTTCTTCGAACCGACTGGAGGGGGAGACCCAATTTTATTTCAACATTTATTCTGATTTTTTGGCCACCCCGAAGTTTATATTTTAATTCTCCCTGGTTTTGGGGCTATTTCCCATATTATTACACATCATAGAAAAAAGAAAAAAACATTTGGCACTCTAGGTATACAATATGCTATATGTGCAATTGGACTTTTAGGTCTAATTGTTTGAGGACATCATATATACACAGTTGGATTAGATGTAGATTCACGAGCCTATTTTACAGGAGCTACTATAGTAATTGCTGTACCCACAGGAATTAAAGTATTTAGATGAATGGCTACTGCTAGTGGTACTCGATTAAACTTAACTGTTCCAATAATGTGAGCTTTAGGCTTTGTATTTCTCTTTACTATAGGAGGGCTTACAGGGGTTGTTTTAGCAAATGCCGCGCTAGATATTGCCCTTCATGATACATACTATGTAACTGCTCACTTTCACTACGTTCTAAGTATAGGAGCTATTTTTGCTATTTTTGCAGGATTTATAAACTGATTTCCTTTATTTACAGGATTAATATTCCACCAACTTTGAAGAAAAATTCAATTTATTTGAATATTTACAGGTGTAAATTTAACATTTTTCCCTCAGCATTTCTTGGGCGTCGCAGGCATACCACGACGTATTCCAGACTACCCACAATTATTTTTCCCATGAAATTTCGTATCTAGGTTCGGTTCTATAATATCAATATTTGCATTTCTTATATTTGTATTTTTACTATGAGAAGCATTCAGAGCCCAACGAGCTTTAATTTCTTCAGGTACACCTTCCACATCTCTTGAATGGTTAAGAGAAAACACAACCCCGCCCCGAGCTCATTCTTTCAACGAGCTTCCAAAACTTATTAAAATATATACATAAGAGAAATTTTTCTGACATACCTAAACCTCATACAACTGAGATAGTTTAATTAAAACATCAGTTTGTGGCACCGAAGATCAGGAATTCCTGTCTCAGTAGATTGTTAGTTAAAATATAACACTAATCTGTCACATTAGAATTACCCGCCCCGGTACAGTCTTGTGGTTATGGTGTATTTGCACATTAGATTTTCACTCTAAAAGATTATAGTTTATAATAACCATTTTTATGCCTTCTATTAACCAGTCCTTGTTTTGAGCTTATTTTCAGGTTGAAGCTAAACTTTCAGTAATAACAAATACTCCAACCCTTATTTGACATTATCCTACTGCTGAAGAAAAAAAGAAAATGGCGTGTTTAAACTGATACGATTTTAATCAGATATACACAATAACTTTTATAGTAAACCAATTAAAAGAAAAGCCATTACCCTTCCCTATAATCCTCTCCTTTTTTTTTTTAAACCCTAAATATTTCCTAGTTAACGACCTAGAACTAACCCTAAAAAAATGTTGAAAAAAGTCAGATAACGCAAAATCCCCGTCTCTTATTTGTCAAGTTGAAAACAGAGTAACTCCTTCTTCTTGGTTCCTTTTAAAGCAAAATGACCCCGACCTACTTCGATTAATAGTAGTAAGTATAACCCAAGATAAATTATTTATACCTCCTTTCACCGATTTTATTTTTACACCTCTTGGCGTAACGCCCCCCATTATTAAACCAAAACTAATAGAACACAAAAATTTAAATCTTGATCTTACATCGTTTAAACATATTAAAGGCGGACATAACCTTACTCAGAAGCTATGCAACAGCAACGGATTTTTAACCCGTCTAGAGATTTTTATAAGTCCTGAGTGACAAGGTAGGTTAAAAAAACCGGTGGGCTCATGCCCCAACATTGGATCTATTCCCCCTTGCTCCTAAAACCATTTTCTATAATAAAGTTGATTTAAGTTTTCTAAAATAAGTACTTTAAAGGAAGTTAAATCCTAAAAAAGCCAAGAAACACTTGTACCTTTTGCATTATGGTTTAACAATAATAAACAAGACTCAAACTCCCGAAATAAGGAGAGCTGATTACTTTCTGTTATGAACTTAGTAGTTTATATTGCATTATATTTACTAGAAAACAATCAGAGGCTACATACCATTCGCGCCTTATAATAGCTGGCTTTTCATAAAACCTATCAAAGTAGATTAAACATTCCTATGTTATTTTATATGCTTGGGGCCAAGCTGAAGCATAAAATTTTTATTCACCGTTAACAATATTTATTACAATTAGACCTAATATTGGCCTAAAAACTTTATAATTTCTATTTTCCTATTTTTAAATTTCTTAATAACAATAATCTCTGTAATGAAAGCACT
>Ga0075477_10000958_pt1 | contig 13138 bp, 8 predicted proteins | sample DEB08_DNA_FD_76338 | JGI IMG/M metagenome (GOLD analysis project Ga0075477, IMG submission 76338) | Aqueous microbial communities from the Delaware River and Bay under freshwater to marine salinity gradient to study organic matter... | ecosystem: Environmental > Aquatic > Marine > Coastal ...
GCGGCCGCCGTCGCTGCCGGCAGACTGGGTGATCTCGAGGCGGCGCCGTTGCTGCTGCAGATGGCCAGTCGTGGCCAGATGCAGAGTGCAGACGAAGGCCGCGAGTCTGCTGCTGCGGTGGCTGAATCGACTGACGACTGGCGACTGCCCCATCCGGAGCGTGTGATTCCGCACCTCGCGGTCCAGGCCTTGGTGGCCATGGAGGCGGTGGAGCCATGCCTGGAGGCGGTCGGTGGATCTGACTGGCCTGGAGCCTTGTGGGCGCTTCGCAACCTGCACACATCTGCAAGTGTGGATGGTCTCTTTCGTGTGCTCGGCTCGACGCGGGATGAGAGCCTTCGCCGGGACCTGTGGACAACGTTGATCCGTCTCTACCACCAGGAAGGTTCCTACACCCAGGAGAGTCCTGGCTGGTGGGGAACACGTCCTGATACGACCGGTCCCTACTATGACCGCCAGGAGTGGGAGCAGTCGCCACGGATCAAAGACGCGATCGTGATCGCCTTGGCGGAGGCGCCTGAGGAACTGGCGACGCATATCAAGGAGCAGCTTGCCCGGCATGGGGTCGCGATCGATGGCGTCGGGGAGGCGGTGGCTGCGATGGACGACCTGACTGAGCCGATCGTGATCCCAGCCTTCGATCCGGGCAATCCGGCACATATCGGCAACCAACAGATCGATGCGGTGTTGGCAGCGGTAACGCCGCTGGAAGGCAACGCGGACGCTGGTCGAGAGCTGTTTCGAGCCCAGGCCTGCATTCACTGCCACACATACGCCAACGGTCAGCGGCCGAAGGGGCCTCATTTGGTCGACATCGGCAAGCGGTCCACCAAACAGGAACTGCTGATGTCGATCCTCAATCCCGGCAAGACGATTGCCCAGGGCTTTGACACCTGGAGTTTCCTGCTTGACGACGGCCGCGTGTTCACCGGCTTTGTGGCGCTGGAAAGTGCCGAAACTGTGACGATCCGTCAGACCGACGGGCTGCCGCAGGAGTTTCCCCGAGACGTCATCGACGAGCGGATCAAACAGGAGGTGAGCATGATGCCAAACGGCATTGTCAATAACCTCACCCCCGAGCAGCTTGCCGACCTCGTCGCCTACCTGCAGTCACTGCGGTAGTCGAAAAGAGGTCAAGAGGTGGTGTCAGCGGCAGCGATGTGCAGGCGTTCTGCCACCTTTTATGGACTCAAGAAGAAGTTGATGGAGAGAATGTGGTTGCTGAGGTCGGCGCCATCTTCAGCGACCTGGATTTGCTGATAGAGGTAGCCAATTTCCGTTCTGCGGCTGCTCCGGGTAGGTGGCGTTCGGCCTAGTCCGATAAAGAGCCGATTTTGGTTGTATCCGGTGCGTGCACCCCAGTCGGTGTCGTTGAGGTGAAAAAAGATCTCATCCCAGGCAACCCACAACAGATTTGGATACCGCTCGATCGGCTTTTGAAGCCGCAGCATCTGTCGAAACCGCCAGCCAACGTCGTCGCCCAGTGAGACGAATCGCTGTTCGAGCCGGCTTCGCAACTGAATGGTCATGTCGCCACGCTCCCGCGTCAGCGTCCATTGCTCCCAGATTCTGTTTTCGTGAAACGTGAGGTCAGGAAGGCTCTCGCCAATCCATGCGTAGCCCACCCACGCGGTCTGCTCCTCATTGAGCTGATAGCCCAGCCCAGGGCGGACGACGCCTTGAAACAGTTCAAAATCATCACCCAGAAAACGGGCATTGCCGTCAAACCACCACCGGGTGCGAGCGTCTTCAAGGTCCTTGAAGTTGAACTGGCCTTGGGAGAACGCGCCAAGCCAAAGGCCTGTGTCCTGGATTTGCCCGTGTGCTGGTGACTCTAAGACAGGAGCGAGCACACAGCTGACAGCCAATATGCCGATGGTGAGCAGGCAGTGTGTTCGCATAACACTCCGCCTTTTGGCGGGCAGGTACACCGGAGCGAAAACGTACCTCTGACAATCGACACGAATCGTCGCCGAGCATCACTCTCCTGAAGAAGAGCGATCAGGTTTTTATTCAAGATTCTCACACGATCCATTCACTCCTTGGCATTGAAAACCGTTGTAAGAAACGCCACGGGATCGCTGAATTCGCTCCGATCTGACGACTGCTGCCAATAACAGGGCACGCCACAGGCGTTACAGGCCCTCTCGATTTCACGAGCATGGGCAGGATGGTGGAGGTATTGGTTGCGACTGGTGGGCGGCGTGTCGGGGAGTGGATTGCTGACAAACACCGGCGCGTCTTCAGCATCAATCCAGGAGAGCATGTCACACTCTCGAAGGATGGCGCGACCACTTTGGGAAGTGAGGTCGTTTGCGGAGGTGAGGTGGTAAAAGCTCGCCGGGTCATCGTCGCTCTTCCGCCATTCGTCCCGTGCCGGACCAAGAAACGCCTCCCAACGTGTGAGGTCGTAGGTCGCTTGTGTGGCCATGAGCACGACCGCTTGAACACGCGACGACTGCTGCAGAAGAGGGTCGTCACTTTGAGGGTCTGCGAGATCGTCTCGGCAGCCCAGCCAGAGCGACGTGCCAGCGCCTGCGGATCCACCCCAAGCAGCAAACCGGCTGGGATCAAGTTGCCAATCGTTTGACTTGCCGCGGAGAAACTGCACCGCATGAGCTGCATCATGCAAGATCTCTTGGATGGGAGCCTGGTGCCTGAAGCGGTAGTTGATCGCGGCGCAGGAGATTCCCTCATCAAGAAGCCGTCGAACGTTTGCGTCGTCATGCCACTTTGACTTGTCGCCACTTTGAAAGCCACCACCGTGAATAAAGATCACCAAGGGTCTCGCACCCTCGCCGTCTGCCTGCCAAAAGTCGAGTCGGTTCCGCTCGTGGGGGCCGTAGGCAACATCTTCGTGGGTCGGCTTCAGGCGGCTCTTCTGCGAGCCTCTGTTTGGCGGCTGGTTCTGTCGAAGCATACCGCGAGCAAATGCGATCGCTTCATCGCGGGTCAGCGTGCCATCCCGATTGGAATCAGCCTTGGGAAACTTGGAGAGCAACGCCTGAAGCTGCTGCGGCGACGCGCGGTCGATCCGCTCAAGCCAGTTCTGTTGTGCGAAAGTGGGAGAAGCGGCGATGAGAGTGATGGCCATTGCCGCAGACAGCCAGATGGCGTGCCGCATGGAAGGTGCCTTCTGTTGAAGAGAGAGACGTGTTCTGGGAAATGATGATAGGACTAGGACGAAATCACTGGTCTGTGCAGCGGTTCTTGATGCGGTTCCTTTTCCTGGGGAAGCTACTTGGGGTCATTCGCCTTTGTCAGCACGGCGTGGTCAAAGAGCTGGCCGCCGTCGTCAAACGCTTTGATGTCGAGGGTGTCGCCGAAGCAGGTGACGTAGGAAAAGTGGTGGCCGCGACGGACGCGGTGCTGAAAGGCAGGGCGATACGGGCCGAAGGTCTCCAGGTGGCCGCCGGCGCCGCCGGTGATCATGTAGACCGTGCCGTTTTTCTCCACGGGCTTGCCCGCCCGCAGCATCCAACTTCGCTCGTAGGAGTGGATGTGGCCATTCCAGACGACGTCGACGGCGTGCTTGTCGTAGAGGGCAACGAGCTGCTTGGCGTTGGTGTCGCCGAAGGTCATCTGCGTGAGGGGCTTTTTCCAGTCGTTGCCGTAGTCGTCATCTGAAGAGAACGGCGGGTGGTGATGCATGCAGATCTTCCAGCGGGCCTGTGAAGCCGCGAGCTGCTCGTCGAGCCACGCATACTGCTCGCTGCTTGGCGAGAGATCCTTGTTGCTGTCGAGCATGAAGAACTGAATTTGTCCGCGACGGAACGTGTAGTAGTACTCCGGCTCCGGCAGGTGCATGTAGTTGTAGTAGTGGGTGGCGTTTTGCTCATGGTTGCCGAGCACGGGGTAGACCACCACGCGACTGGCGAGCGGATCCATGTTGGGAAAGTAGTGCTCGGTCCAGTGCTTCTTGTTGGTGCCGGTGGTCACAAGGTCGCCGCCGAGCAGGGCGAACTGAGGACGAAACTCCCACATCGCCTCAGCAACCCGTTTGACAACCTCCGGCTGCGACTGGCTGTCGCAGATCACCGTGAAGGCAACCGGAGCATCGGGGCTGGCAGCCGTCTGGAAAGTTCGCAGGTCGGTTGGCAGCGTGATCGCTTCATCCGCGTCTGGCGACTCACCCTCTGGGGGCGAGAGCGTGCTGTAGTAATACAGCATGTCAGGCTGCAGGTCCGTGAGCGTCACCTCGTGGATCGTGCAGGGTTCTGCTTCGCGAACTTCCTGATCACGGCCTGCATCAAGGCCGTAGCGGACGATGCCGCGGCAGGCGTGGGCGGTTTCCCACATGATCGTCATCGAGTTGGCGGTGCCCCACTGCAGGTAAGGCTTGATGATCATTTCGGGCGTTGCATCGATCGGCAGGGGCATCTTGGCCGGCCCTTCCGCCGGGAGCGCAACGAGATCGGCCCCGTGCTCAAACTCGTGGGCCACCCAACTCGGCTCGGCACACAGGCGAAACAGTTTGACGCTCCCAATGCGGCCCTGATGGACGTTGGACTCATTGACGTCGCGGTAGCCGCCGAGCCAGATGCCGAGGTCGCTCGGCCAGAGGATATCGCCTGACTGGGCGTCGGAGCGGGCCGCGGGCTCACCATTGACGTACAGGAGAAGTGTCTCGCCATCGTAGGTCGCCGCGACATGGTGCCAGCGGCTCTTTGAGTAGGGCACGGTGCTGCGGAGATACTCCATGGTGCCGTCTTCGTCCGAGCCACCTTCGGTGGCCAGCCCGACATAAAACCGCTCGTTGTCGTAGCCCAGCACCAGACCCTTTTCCGCGTTGCCGTTGTCTTGCAGTGCCGAGAACACGCCGCCCCAGGTCATCGGATGATCGATCGTCACCCAGGCTGAGATCGTGAAGTCGCGTTGCGGGAGAAGTTTTCGCGCGGCATCGCCCTCGGCCGGCACTCGGTGGCATTCCTCGAGACCGGCAAACCGCAGCCCGACGATCGTCTCATCCTCAGGAAGGGGCTTTCCGCCGAGGATCACGGTGGGGCCGAACTGTGGGGCAAGCAGGGGACGGCCAGCTTCATCGGCAGAGACATGCTGCTTGGCGAAGGTGTAGGAGAGCACGGGATCGGGCGTGGGCTCGTGCGCAGCTGCCACGGAAGCCGCCGCCAGCAAGACACCACAGAGGGTCACTGAGAAAAAGCGATCGCTCGCCATCGATGGTCTCCTCGATTGCCGCCAAAACCACACCAGTCTTCCAGCACCGGAAAACCCAGCTTACCGGTCAAAATCCTTCACCGGTCTTATACAGATTCCCAGTGAGCCATGATTGTGAGAACTGGATGAGCCGGTCGCCTCATGGAGGCCTTTCATGGGGAGACAGCCGTCAGGTCGACCGTGTCGCCCAGTTCCTGTTGAAGCGATGTCAGTCGCGTAAAAAGAGTCCGCAACTGCGTGGCATGCTCGGGCTGGCTGGCGAGGTCGACGGTTTCCCCTGGATCATCGGTGAGGTGGTAGAGCCGGACGGCCTTGGCCTCGGGGTAGACAATCAGTTTCCAGCCGTCGTGTGTAATCGACCGCTGCCGGTTGAGATAGCCGCCATAGATCGATTCGTAGGGAGGTGGCGGAGCCGTGTCGCCCGCGGTGAGCCGGGGGAGCAGGCTTGTGTAGAAGACATGCTCCGGCCGTTCAGCACCGGCGAGTTCGAGTGATGTAGCCATCACGTCTTGGAGGTAGATCGGCGTGGCATCGGTGACGCCTGACTTCACGCCTGGCCCGGCCACGATGAAAGGTACGCGGGTGCTGTGGTCGTACGGATTCTGCTTGCCGAGAAGTCCGTGATGCCCGACGGCAAGCCCGTGGTCGGCGGTGAAGAAGATCCAGGTGGAGTCAGCTTTTCCAGACGCGTCGAGGGCGTCGAGGATGCGTCCAATCTGCTCGTCGAGGTGCGTGACGAGAGCGTAGTACTCGCGGCGATGCACCTTCACGGCTCGTTCGGTACGCGGAAAGGGGGCAAGCTTCTCATCCCGCAGTCCACGGCCAGCTCCCATCTGCTCCGCATAGGGATACTCCGGCAGGAAGGGCTCCGGGAGGGCGATCCGCTCCAGCGGGTAGCGATCGAGAAACTCCTGCGGTGACTGCCGAGGGTCGTGTGGGGCGTTGAAGGCCACGTAGAAGAAGGCCGGTTGGTCACCCTTGCTCGCATCGGCAAGAAAGTCGAGCCCATCGTTGGCGGTGACCTCGCTCCAGTGGGTGCCACCCTCCCAGAAGCCGCCGAGCGAACGGTCGGTAGGACTCCAGGGATCCTCGCCTTCGGCGGGCGGCCGCGAGTAGGCCGACGGGGTGTCTTTGGGCATGCCTGGCCGCACATGCCGGGCCACATCAAAGCACTTCGCGGCGTCGGTCCGGATATGCCACTTGCCGGTCATGTAGGTGCGGTAGCCCGCACGGCTCATCAGTTGCGGCCAGAGCACGCCAGCTTCCCGCTGGGCATCAGTCTTCTGGTAGATGCTGTTGGCGTCCCAGACACTCCGGCCGGTGATCAGCATCGTACGGCTTGCCACACACACCGCACCACTCCACGACCCCATGTTGTAGGCATGGCTGAAGGTGGTGCCGCGGGCGGCCAGACGATCGAGGTTGGGGGTGTCGATATCGGTGTGGCCGAAGGCACGGATCGCCTCGTAGGTGAAGTCGTCGGCGAAGAGAAACAGGATGTCGGGCTTGCTGCCAGCAGGCCCCTCGGCGGCGACGGCACGTGTGGCTAGCGGCGACGCATCGTCACCCAGGAGCACGGCCAACAGTCCGACAACACACACCGTCCAAAGCAATCGCATCACAGACTCCTCCTGGATCGTTCCCCCTTGATCTCCTCCAAAGGCTCTTCGTATCCCCAAGATGCTTTGAGCCAACCCAGAGCATACAGGCTGCACAACTGTGTGAGACGGTTTTGCTGAGGCGGCAGCAGACCAACGTGCGGTTGGGTAGCATGCGGACTTACTTCTGTCACCACTGCCACGCTCACACCCACATTCTGTTCGGGAGGCTCGCATGTCCACGCCACGCTCTTCGCATCGTTTCGCCGGCCGGGACCATTCTGCTGCCCAGCACGGTGTCGTCAGCCGTCGCAGGTTTGTGGGGCTTTCGGCTGGGGCAGGGGTCGCAGCCCTACTGTCACCGACGTCTGGCCCATTGGCGATCGGGCGTGCCATGGCCGATCCCACTGCAACGGATGCCCTGGCGGGTCGGCTGAAGAAGACGCTCAAGCTTGGCATGATCAAGTTGCCAGGAGCAACGCTTGCAGAGCGGTTTGCGGTAGCAAAGGCCGCAGGCTTCGATGGCGTTGAGATGAGTTTTCCCGGTGGCGATGTCGCTGAGACAAAGCAGGCGATTGCCGAGAGTGGACTGCCAGTCGACGGCAGTGTGTGCGCGGGACACTGGCAGATCAGACACACCAGCGGTGATGAGGCCAGCCGCCGCCAGGCACTCGACTCGCTGCTGCAGGCCTTGCGGGACACCCATGCCGTGGGCGGCCACAGCGTTTTGCTGGTTGTGGGGAAGGGGGAAGACGGCCCCGAGGAAGAGATCTGGGAACGCTCGGTGGAAAACATCTCCAAGGCGATCCCGCTCGCTTCCGAACTAGGCGTGCAGATTCTCGTGGAGAATGTCTGGAATCAGTTCCTCTACGATCACGACGGGGCTGCCGACCAGACGGCCGAAAAGTTTGTGCGGTATATCGATGACTTCCGCTCGCCCTGGGTGGGCATGCAGTTCGATATCGGCAACCACTGGAAGTATGGGCCGACCGGTGACTGGATCCGTGCCTTGGGACATCGCGTGTTGAAGCTCGACGTGAAAGGGTTTTCACGAACAGCGAACAGCTTCACGCCGATTGGCGAGGGCGACATCGATTTTGCAGACGTTCGCAAGGCTCTCCGCGAGATCAACTTCCACGGCTGGCTGGCGGCTGAAGTTGCCGGCGGCGATGAGGCGTATCTCCGCACGGTTGCCTCGCAGATGGATGCCGCCTTCGGTCTCTAGAGGGGCGTGTGGTCCGCGGTAATGGGCTGCGGCTACTGGGCTGCAGTCATTGGGCCGGACTGTCGGTGCTGAGGAAGTCGGCAAGCGTCTGCAGGTTGGCGACGGTCGCCCGCATGTCAATCACGGGGCCTGCCTGCTTGTGATACCGCAGGCCGTCGTTGCTGACCCAGCCGCCGCGGGCATCGAGTCCCGCGATGACGTCGCGTACCTTTTTTTCGGAGACACGCCGCGGTGACCGCGTGTGTGAAGCCAGCCGTTCCTCAGGGGAGAGACTGCGGAGCTGCTCATACTCACGACGCAGCGAGGACACCTTCGAGGCGACAGTGAAGCCGTAGTGCGTGGGGAGATCGTCGTCGTCGTAGGTCAGCGTGTAGTCGCGGGTAAAATAGAGTGGCCGGTTGGTCTTGAGTTCGTAGAAGCGGGCCAGGCTGCCGTCTGAAAGCGTCGATGCCTCGAGGTAGTCAAGCGCAGTGGGGATCGGCTCGAGGTATCGGGGAATGCCTGTACGGCGATAGACGTCGAGCAGCGTCGCGATCACTCCCTGGGATTCACCCCCTGTGATCGCTGCCGGCTCAAACTTACGAGCCCAGATGGGATGCATCTGGGCGTTGTACTGCTGGGCCCACGCAGGCTGTGGCGGAGGCATCTGAGCCAGCAGGAGAAAGTCAGCGGCTCGCAGGGCTGCCTCACGGTAGCGGGGCTCGCCATACACCTCCTCTGCCAGAAAGAGGGTCTCCAGCACATCTGGCATCAGGCCGTCGTTGAGTGTGGGCTGCGTCCAGTATTCCTGATGACCCTGGTACTCCCGCGACCAGGTCTCCGGAAAGCTCGCCTGTCGCTTGGGAAACTTGCCCGCGGCCGCGGGCGAATCCGACCAGACTTGAGGAAAGCCTCCATTTTCAAACTGCCCTTTTTCGAGCAGGCCGGTGAGCCCGGCGATCGCCGTCTGATGCACGCGGGCGTCTTGAAAGCGAAGGGCTCGGTCGAGGTGGATCAGAAAGCGGAGGGCAGACTGGGTTTTGTCGTCGTCGAGGCTCGACTGGTCCTTCTGTTTGGGCTGCGGTGGCTCCACCTGATAGGCCCACTTCTTTCGACGCTCTGCCGCAAACTCGATGCTCGCCTGCCAGCCGCCCGACCGCATCTGACCCTGCCGCAACGCTTCTGCGGCAGCGAGGGCAGCGTCGCGAAACAGCGGCTGACCGGTGGCCTCGTAAAGCCGCACGAAGGCAGTGCCGACCGACGGTGTGCCGGGCGGCTGAATCCAGATCGTGTCTTTCTCGACAACGCCCTCGCCCTCGCGGAGTGTCAGGTCACTGCTGTATCGCCAGACGTAGCCGCCATGGCTCGCCACCTCGGTGCTGAGGAACCGCACGGCCCGCTCGGCTGCGTGCTGCGCATCGTTGCGGAGATCCGCCTTGCTCGACGCGGGCAGGACAAGAGCAAGCACACCGGTAATGACGACGAAGTGTCTCAGTAAGAAACGCATCCGAACTCCCTGTGATCGGCTTGTTTGCCGCCGGCATTCTCTCAGCTGGAGATCATATCTCGGAAATGTTTGGAGACGCATTGGAGCGAGAGAAAGGTGGCACTCCATGGGGGCGGCACATCGGGAGATTTTGGTCGCTACCGATTTTGGGGAAGCGAGCGTGGCTGCAGTTTCGCACGCATCAAAGCTTGCACTAGAGTCGAGTGCTCAGCTGCATCTGTTACATGTCTTGCCACATCATGAGTGGTCGCCAGGTGAGCTTGCCGATGAACGCCGCCACGTGCTCGAGCGGCTCGGCACGGCGATCACCGCCGATGTGGAGTTGGCACTGAAGACGGTCAAAGAGGTCGTCGTAGGACATCCCGCCGACGAGATCGTGGCCTACGCGCGGCGGCGAGGCTGTGATCTCGTGGTCGTGGGCACCCACGGCCACAATGCCCTGCGGCGGCTGACGCTCGGCAGCGTGGCCCAGCAGGTGCTCCGCGAGTCACCATGTCCGGTGGCCGTCATTCGCCCGCATGGAGGAGGAGGCTGGGAGGCCGATGGCGGGCCGGTGTTTGTGGAGACGCCGATCAGCCTGGAGTCTCCAGCGCTCGATCTGATCGACCGTGGGCGGCGGCTCGCTGCGACGGATGTGCATATCGATCCGGTCAGTGCGACCCGGTATTCCGTCCGGCTGCGGATCGACGGACGGTTGGTGGAATACTGTGGGCTCGAGTCGTCGGTGGCGCATCACCTCATCAACCGACTCAAGACACTTGCCGGACTCGACATCACCACCTCGTTCCGCCCTCAGGAAGGCCGGCTCCGCCTCCCGGTTGAGATTGATGACACGGAGGTGCGGATCACCACGGCACCGGTCGCTGGTGGCGAGGCGGTGTCGCTACGGCTGCTCGTGCGGAGTCGAGTGTTTTTGCCGCTGGAAGACCTCGGACTGTCGACGACACACCTCAACGCCATTCGAGACATGGCGCAGACCGCCGAAGGACTCGTGGCAATCAGTGGGCCGACTGGCGCCGGGAAAACAACGCTGGCCTACTCGATGCTTGAGTCACTCGCCTCGGTCGACCGCAACATGGTCTCGATTGAGGATCCGATCGAGATGGCCGTGCCGTTCATGCGGCAGCTCGCCGCGGATGAGAAGCATGGGCTCACCCTCGCGGCGGGCCTGCGGGCGATCCTCAGGATGGATCCGGACGTCGTGTTTGTGGGGGAAGTCCGTGATGCTGAGACGGCCAATGTGGCGATGCAGGCGGCAAACAGTGGCCGCTATGTGCTCTCCACGCTGCATGCCCGCTCGGTGGCATCGACGGTGGCAGGGCTCGTTGGCATGGGGCTCGATCGACGCACGCTGGCGGCCAATCTCACGGGGGTGGTGAATGTGCGACTCGTGCGGCGACTCTGCACGGCCTGCCGGAAGCCCGCAGCCCCTTCCGAACACCTGCTCGCTCGATGCGACCAGGCCGGTGTGCCGAGGCCGAGCGAAATCTTTCGCCCCGAAGGCTGCCAGTTCTGCCGGGGCACCGGGTATCGAGGACGGATTGGGCTCTACGAGGTGGCGAACGTCGACACCGCAATGGCGGCCGCCATCGTCGAAGCGATGGACGAGCGTGCCTTTGAAGCAATGCTGCGAAGCAGTGGTGTTCCGCCGCTGATCGACGATGCCGTCAGGAAGATCGCCTCAGGCATTGTCGGTGAGCGGGAGGCCACCAGCGTGCACTGGCTGGCCTGAGCTACGACGCCATCTCCGGCCGCTGTGGCCGTTCCGGCCGGCCGCTGCCACGGCCAGGTCCGCCTTCACCGCCACGTCCGTTTCCACCGCGTCCGCCGCCACCACCGCCGCCTTCACCGCCACGACGGAAGAGGTTGGCCATGCCGCCGCGAAACTCTGCTTCTGACACCTTGCCATCGCTATCGGTGTCAAGCGTCATCAGGCGATCAGCCATCGGATTGCCTTCAACTTCGCTGGCAGTGAGTGAGCCGTCGCTGTTGGTGTCCATGCGGGTGAAGAGCGTGGCGGGATCGAAGCGGCCTTGCCCTTGGCCGCCACGCTGGCCGCCTGGCCCACCGCCACCTGGGCCACCACGCGGCGGGCCTGCTGGCTCTTCTTCCACCTCGGCAGGAGGCTCCGTCTGCACCACCTCATCCCCCTTGTCGGTGACGCAGTAGAGGTGCCGGGAGCTCCGCATGATCAGCCGGCCGTCGCTGACAGCAGGCGTGCCACGAAACTCCTCGGCGTCGCTCGCGACCTCATTGACTGCCACCTGTTCGGGACCGTCGTCGGAGAGGGCAAACACGAACATCTGTCCGCTGCCGTTGAGCGTGAACAGGTTGTCACCGACCACGATGGGCGACGGATAGTCGAGCGAGCCGAAACGTCCGCCGGTCGCTCGTGCACCTCGCAGTCGGGTTTGGCCAACACGCTTGCCCGTTTCGGCGTCAACGCGGGTGAGAATGTTGCGAGCGACGAGGTAGATGCCGGTGTCATGCTGCACGGCCGAGGCGAAGGCGGTGGTGTCGGCTCCATTCCAGATGGTGTTGGTGGCTGACACATCGCCGCGGCCTCCTGCCTCAACGGCAATACTGCCGCCGCCACGACCGGTGAAGGCAAATACACGCGTGCCGTCAAAGATCGCGCTGGCGTAGGCGTGTTCGGCGTCGGTGGCTTTTGCGAACCAGCGAAGCTTGCCGGTGGCAGGGTCGAGGCCCCAGAGTTCTCGGGCGACACACATCACCAGATCGGTGCGGTCGTCATTGATCTCGATCAGGGTGGGGGTGCCCCACATGCCATCAAGACCGGCAGCCTCCTGCCGCCAGACTTCTTTGCCGGTCTTCGCGTCGAGGCCGATGACGGACTGACTCTCCGATGAGGCGGTCACGATGACAGTGCCGTCATGCATGATCGGACTCGACGAAGATCCCCATCGGGTGGGATCTGACTCCATGCCCACCTCGGCCTGCCAGATCGGTTCTCCGTCGAGGTCGTAGGCATGCACGCCACTCTTGCCGAAGAAGGCATAGACATGCTCACCATCTGAGACGGGCGTGTGCGAGGCGTAGCCGTGGGCGGTCACGCCAATGCCGGAGTAGGGATCTTCAGGCAGGGCAGCCTTCACATCTGCCTGCCAGAGTTTCTCGCCGGTGTTGAGGTCGACACAGACGAGGTGGCGGACGAGGTTGTCAATCTGGCCAGGATCGTCTTGCGAAAGGCCGTAGCCTGAGTAGCAGGTGACGAAGACCTTGGTGCCGACAACGATCGGGCTTGAGGCACCAGGGCCGGGGAGCGGCGTCTTCCAGGCAACGTTCGCGTCGGGCGACCAGGCTGTCGGCAGGGGTGTTGAACTGGTGGCTACTCCGAGGCCGCCAGGGCCGCGAAAGCGTGACCAGTCCTCTGCCGCAGTGGCACATGGAGGCAGCGAGGCTGCGACGACAAACGAGGCTGCGATCAGCGAATGAGCGAAGAATCGCATGGAGGTCTCCCTGGAATCTGAAACACAAGCCGACGCGGGACGCCCGCTCAACTTCAACGGCATGACCGTCGCGAAGTTGTGAAAGGCTACCACTGGTGTGGTTTCTCAGACAACGACAGCTCTCGTGGGCTGTCGGAGCGAGTGATCCCTTTTCAGGGCAGGGGCCGGGGCCGTATCGTAGAAA
>Ga0075477_10000970_pt1 | contig 13101 bp, 10 predicted proteins | sample DEB08_DNA_FD_76338 | JGI IMG/M metagenome (GOLD analysis project Ga0075477, IMG submission 76338) | Aqueous microbial communities from the Delaware River and Bay under freshwater to marine salinity gradient to study organic matter... | ecosystem: Environmental > Aquatic > Marine > Coastal ...
CCGTCGCGTTGAATGCGACGAACTCGCCCAACAAACCATCGATCTGGTTCATGAGCAGTCCAGTGTCAACATTTACCGTGGCGGCAGCGGTACCGCTGCTGGCAACCTGCGTCCCGTTTTTATAAATCTGAATCCCGGTCGGTCCTGCTATGTAGGCAACCAAGAATGTGTCGCCAGCGGCGGCGAAGCTTGATGCGGTAATAACATTGCTCCCCACAGTCATCGTCGCATTCCCGTTGACATCGCCTGCTTTCAGGTTGATGTTGTTTGACCCGCTCGACTGAGCATAGAAAGCCTTGCTTATGAGGCTGTTGACTTTTGCCACGAAGAAAAACGCGAACGTATCCTGAGTGCCGCCGCCGCTGCCCACTGGCGTGTCAGAGTTGCCTGAGTTATGATTGAATCGCAACACATCATCCACGCCGTCGAACAGGAGTGCGTCCCGATTGTTGATGGCATTCGCACTGACAGTTGGCTGCAAGGATGCTGTTGGCTGTTCGCAGTTGACCCCCCTGCCGCTCTTGTCAGCGACCTGTGCTACAGTGCCGTTGGTTTCCGTTATCGTGGAGGAGTCATCGCAGTCAATCCAGCAACTCACCTGCGACAGATCGACCGGAAGAAAGGCGACTACCGGACGGCTGGCAGTCCAATCGCCGTTGCCATTTGCGTTGACGGCCCGCACACGATAAGTGTTTAGCACCATATTGTTTACATTTGTGATGCTGTGCGTGGTCACGAGGCCAAGGCTTGTGACGGTTTCGCTACCACCGCTGGGGGTGGCCCCTAGATCGTAGCCGGTCACTGGGCTGCCGCCATCGCTGGCGGGTGCTGACCATGTAAGTGTAATGTCTTTTGGCATGTTAAGTCTCCGGTACTACAGTGCTTAAACAGTTACGTTGCTGGGTGGGAGTTCTTCGTCCGGCTCCTGCGGCTTGTTCGCTTCGTACCAACCGTCGATCCCCTTGAGCGTGTCTATTCTTGCGGCCATTTCCGCTTCGTTTGTGAAAAGTTCACAGTTCGGCTGGCCGGTTGTCATGTGGGAATGGTCGGGAGCAAGTCCGTAATGAAACGTGCCGTCTGTCAGGTCGTAGCAAATATACCACGATGCAGACTCGATGCTTACAGCGTGTGCCATTGTGATCTCCTAATTAGGGAAGGCTGCGGTCGGGGGGGTGAAGTTTGAGGTGTAGCGGGCTACGCCTTTTGTAATCCTCAAATCGTCGTAGTGGCCTAGAAAATCTCTTGCGGTGTAGAATCGGTCACGACCTATGGTGAGCGGCAGACCGACAGGTGATGGCGCGTAAGAGGTGCTGGGAAGCGTTGTTGATGCGCTTTCAACCCCGTCAATGTAGACCTTCAAACTTGTGCCGCTACGCACTCCAGCAATATGATGCCAATTTCCATCGTTCAGGTTCGCACCAGACGAGGTAGCAGTGTAGTCTATTACCCTTATCCGTCCCTCTCCTGATCCATTAGCGTAAAAATAGGTCAGTTCAATCATGTCTTGTGCGCTATAAGCACTGCGTCTATGTTGAAACATCGGCCCGCCGCTGGTGGTGCTGGTGGTCTTTATCCAGCCCTCCAGCGTAAAGTCGCCTGTCAGTGAGAGACTTGTGCCGATTGTCGCTTCAAGATAGTCGCCACTGCCGTCTAGGTAGATTGAACCAGACCCAAACTTTTTCGTTGCTGTGTCGATCTGCGTATTGCCATTTGCGACGATTGTTTGTCCTTGCAGAGACTCGTCGGCTAGGGAATCTTGGAGCAGCAGGCTGACATCAGCAAAATCGGGGTCGCCGTTGGTGGCGGGGAATGCGGTGGTCTGGGGAGTGAAGTTGGCGGTGTAGCGGGCAACTCCCTTAGTGACGCGAATATCGTCTAGGTATCCGCTGAATGGTGGCCTGTTAAGGTTGAAGTCGTTTCCGACGCGAAATCCATGAGTGGCAGTCAGGTTGCCTGTGTCGGTATTGGTGCGCTTGAGAACCCCGTCGATGAAGAAGCGACAGACTCCGCTGGAATCTCTGGTACTCGCAATGTGTACCCACTGATTAGCAGGAACGGCAGAAACAGCAGGGAATTGCGTCTGTATGTAGTGCGTTATCCCATTGGCATTCATAAAGATGCCGTAGCGATCAACTCCATAGCCGTCGTGTGCGCCCATCACGCCCATCCAAGGAGTGCCGGTGACTGTCCCGTCCCAGTACATCCAAAATTCTACAGTAAAAGGCGATGTGCCAAAGACGAGGGATGAGTCAGGGGAAGCGGTAATCCAATCCCCACTCCCATCGAAACTAAAACTGCTGCCAAACTTGGACGCGACAGTGGTAGCAGCAGTGTTGCCAGAAACAGTAAGCGTGTGACCTTGAAGTGATTCGTCAGCCAGCGAATCTTGCAGAAGAAGCACAACATCGCTGAAGTATGGGTCTACGGTCGGGGCAGGGGCAGACGTTGGGAACGCAGTAGTTGGCGGCGAGAAGTTGGTGGCGTATCGCCCAACTCCTTTAGTCACCCTGACTGAATCAACAAGCATAGCCCCACTTGCAGTGCCGCTTTCGTTGCGGCCCAGCCTCAATACGGAGGGCGATGTGTAGTTTGTGGTGTCTGCCCATGTGCCTTGGCTCACGCCATTCAGAAACATTTCTGTCGTGCCGCTGATCCTGCAAACAGCAACATGATTCCAAGTATTGGCTGCCGGTTTTGTTGCGTTAATACGGTTGCCGCCATTAACGTAATAAAGGAGTTGTGCGCCGTTTATGTACAATGCCGGTACAGGGTAAACGTAGGCAGTCCCAGCGGGCCGGAAGTCGAACAGCATTACTAAATCGGCAGCGACGTTGATCGCGTTCGGGTACTTAAACCAGCATTCCAATGTGAAGTCGCCAGACCCGAAGCCGAAGTCTGTGCTGCTTGCTATGCTGACATAATTAGCATTACCGGCAGGCGAGGAGATTGAATGCGTCCCGACCTTGCTGTCGGTTGATAAACCTGCTGTTCCGTTGTAAGTGATAGTCTGACCAACGGGCGATTCGTCAGTCAGCGAATCTTGCAGAAGCAACACAACATCGCTGAAGTATGGGTCTACGGTCGGGGCAGGGGCCGCAGTTGGGAACGCAGTAGTTGGCGGCGAGAAGGTGGAGGTATAGCGGGCCACGCCCTTGGTGATGCGAAGCATGTCAAACTGACCGCCCCATTCGTTGTCGGTATTGTTGGCGTACCAGCCTTGCACATCCCCCAAATGCCCGCCGCTGAACGAAAGAGTGGTGGTGTCGATGAAAGGAGTGCCTTCGGAAACTCCATCGACATAAAGAGTTACAGTGCCGCCACTCCTCACTACGGCGACATGATGCCAGTTTCCGTCGCGCAGATCGGTTGTTCCACTGACAGTTTTCGATGTGCCTTGAATATTGCCGCCAAATGCTGCGACCCCCGAACCGTATGCTGCCCCAACCCGCAGGGCAAGACTGTATGCCCCCTGACTACTGCTGGCAGTCCAGTGTAGAAACGAACCGTAGTAATCCTGCGCACCGACCTTGAACCAGCCTTCGATGGTGAAGTCGTCTGGAAACTCTAATACTGAGTCTACCGGCAGCACGGCCCGCACCGCAGTTCCATTGCCGGTAACATCGAATCCGTTCGTCCCAGTGTATGCCGCTGCCGACGTTACAGTGATACCGGAGGGCCACACTACAGTCAGACCGTTCGATGACTCGTCGTTGTAACTTTCTTGCAGCAGCAGCGATACATCGCTGTAGTATGGATCGGTTGGCGTGGAAACGTCAGTCAGGTCGGCAGAAAATTCCTGCGGTGCGGAGGGTGTGTTAATGACGTTATCGAGATCAATAGCGAGGCCGGTCGGCTCAGTTGGTTTGTCGCCTAGGACAGGATGAGCCGAAGTCGGCGGGTTAAAGTTTGTGGCTGGTAAATACCGGGCGACTCCAGATGTCACGCGAATGTCATCGTAGAGATTGTTCATCGACGTGCTTCTGTTACGATTAGTGTTCCATCGCAAATTCGTTTCGTTGCGATTGACCGTGTCGCCCCCGCCAATCTCCTGCTGCCCGTCAAGGTAAATGTCTGTCCAGTCTGTCACACCACCGTAATTCGGCACATGATTGATCGCTAAGTGATACCATCTGTTCAGTTGTAATGAAGTTGTTCCGGTTCCAAGAAGCCAGCCGCCGGTCAGTATTTGCAATCGCTTAGTGCTTATTTCAACCCTCAGTTGCCATTCGGGAGGTTGCCAAGTGTAAGCGGTCGCGCTGCTAATCAGGCAGTCGTTGCTGTCTGTCGGATTAGAACGCATGTAAAACCAAAACTCTATTGTCCACGGGTTAGACGAAGCACCCAGTGGGGCGGTCGGAAAAACCGCCTCAATGTAAGACACGGTTGCACTGCTGCAAGAAAAACTTGCCGAACCGAACTTTTTCGTTGTCGATTCTAACTGGGTTGTGCCGACAGTGTTAATGGTCACGGGCGGCTGAGAGTCGGGCGCGAACGAGTCGCTCATGCGCAGCACCACTTTATCCCATTCGGGGTCGTAAAGTGTAACACCCTCGCTAACGTGTGCTGCGAAATCAGATGGGCGAGAGGGGGCATCGCCGGGAAACAAGTCGGCGGCAAAATCCTGCGGCTCAGTTAGCCCAAATGGGATTCTGTTCGCGCCGTGATAACAGACAGCGATCCTTGTGGAACCGTGGTAGGCTGCTACGATATCAGTGATAGAGAAGGCAGGCATTTATGTCAGAAAATAAACGGTATTGCTGTCGGGGCTAACGAGATTGTTGTAGTCTGCCTGCGACATAACAACTATGTTAGTTACCGCAGTGCCACCGCCAGCCTGAGTTGTGTCGCTTTCGACCTTGCCATTGAGTTCCGTCTGGAGGTTGGTAATATCGCTGATCGCGTGGGTGTGGGCTGAAGGGGCAAACGTGGAGGGGATGCCGGTGATGCTACCCCATGCGATATCTTCCCCTCGCCACACAGCAGCAGCAGCATCATAGGTCAGCACTTGCCCATCGGTGGGAGTGATGCTGGATACATCTTGTGCGGTGCTAAGGTAAAGCGTGGACGGCCCCCAAGACCCGTTCCAAAATCTCGCAACTTGACCAAGACTTGCGCCGCTTGCACCTACATCGCCCAGCGCGATTTCGGAATTAACCCAATTCTGTGTCAGTGAAACGTATCGGAGATATTGCCCTGTTGCTGGACTAGAGACCGTTACATCAGTGAGGCCAGCAATGTTGGTGGAGCCGCCAGAGGACGGCGTGGCGGCAACCCATGCCGTGCCGTCCCATGTGATTACCTGACCAGAGGTTGCACTACTCTGTGTCAGGTCGCTGATTGCATGCGTGTGAGTGGATGGTGCAAACGTGGTTGGCTTCCCGGTTATGTAGCCCCACGGCGGCGACATAACTTCAGCGATGGTTCTCGTGGTCGTGCCGTCCGTTATGTTGGTGAAGCGAACGTCGCCATTAACGTGCAACTTTTCGGTGAAGCCGCTGGCGATCCCGATGCCAACTTGACCCCCGAAAAACGATGGTGCGTCACCAGAGGCGTACAATTGGTATCGGTTGCTAACTCCACCAGAACTTACGGTCGAGTAGAAGCCGCAGCAGAAAAACCCGTTATTATCGAGCGAGTTGTCTGCCTTGAAGCCGACGACTTGCGCGCGCCTTGCATTGGAGTGCCAAACGCTGCTTTCGGCTAGGTAGCCGATCACGCTGCTGCTGGGCTGCCAATGCCCTGCATAGTCACTGATGGTCGCCCTAGCATATTCTACGTCATTCGATGTATTGTCTAGGTAGGCATCAAGCGAGACACAATAGTCCGTGCCGCCTGACGAGCCGAAGGTCTGATGGCTTTCGCCTTTATAAAAGTTGTGCTTAACATTGCTGCTGATGAAGGCTGGGCGAAAGACCGCAACGTCGTTGTTGCTACACGATAGTGCCACCTCACCAGTAGTTAACCAGCCAAGGCCGGTAGTGGTGTCACCGCTAAAGGTCAGGACGTTACGATGGCCGTCAAGTACCAGTACGCTGCCGCTCATCTCAACGTCGCCGGTAAATGTCGCACCGGCTAAGTCTGCCTTTGCTGCGAGGTCTGTCGCAAGATTTGTGATATCTGACTGCGGGTGAGTGTGCGACGATGGGGGGAACGTGGAGGGGACGTTGCTCAGGTCGGTGTAACTTCCGCTCGTCGCGACAGTCGCCAGCGACGATGAGTCTGCCTTTAGGTTTAATGCCCCCTGAAGAGAAGTAACATCGCTGATGGAATGGGTATGTGCAGTCGGCGTTCTCGCATCGCTTAACCGGGCATCGTCGCCAGCGCATATTGTCTGGACGGTCGTCCCAACAAGACCCAAGACGCGAGCGTCGGTGAAGTAAAGATTGGTTGAACCTTCTGGAACAGCGTCGGTCGAGCCGGGGCTGCTTGCGATCTCCACATATGTCGAGCCACCCCATCTGTATGTTTTGTTTGTTCCGGTGTCTACATATATTTTCCCAGTGTCGCCGGTCGTCGGGAATGTCGCAAGCGTTCCTTCGATAACATCATCGACGTAGGAGGGTAGTTGCGCAGACGGCACAGTACCATTAACCAGCGTGGCGTAAGTGCCTGCTGGCTGCGCGCCAATGCTGGCGGGCGTGATCGCATCACTGCCGCCGGTGGCGTGGGTGCTGGCGTGAGCAGAAGCAGTGAACGTAGTAGGCTTGTTTTGAATATTCGCCCACGGGGGCGACAACACATCCGTCATTGAGCGGGTCGTTGTGCCGTCCGTTAAATTCGCAGCCTTGATGTCTGCCAGCGTTTCAATGTCGCCCTGCTGGATCGTGCCGCCCGTGGTTGTAATTTGAAAAAGTATGCCCTGCCCCTGCGTCTTGCTCCAAACTTGCAGCGGGGAGGCTGTGGCAACATCCATCTTAATGCAAACGCCGTAACTCTGATCAACGTAGAATCCGTATCCGCTGGTGTTGTAGAGGTTGAGTTTGCCAGCCGTGGAGGTGCTGCCGCCAACCTGCACGGCACTGGCATTGTTTACAGCGTCGAGAGTTCTGGCATCACTAAAGTAAAGATTGCTTCCCTCAGTGATGTTGCTCGTCGTGAGATTGCTGATCGTCCCGCTAAGGTCGTTGTATGTCTGAGTTATTGCGCCGGAGTTAAGCGCGATCTGTAGTGCATTGGCAGAAATCCTGCCGCTCTCAGTATTGAGATCGGCCTGAGTAGCCGCACCGATGTCGGCAGCGGAAAGGGGATCATTGCCTGTTTGATAGTGATGCCGACCGGCGTGACTGCCAAATGCAGTGCTAAGACCAGACAGGCTGGTGTCCAGTGCCGCAATGTTTACTGCGTTGGACGCAATGTTCTGGGAGTTTACTGTTACATTCTGTTCAACAGCGTCAACGGAATTCCCAACGGAACTCGCCAAGTCGAGGAATGCAGCACCAAGTTGATCTCGCGTCAGTTGCGCGATATTGGCGGCAGAGGCGGCAGTTGTGCTTGCTGTGGTAGCGAGGCTAACGGCAGAAGAGGATTCAGTGGCTGCGGTATCAGCAGTGGACTGAGCGGCTGCGGCGGCGGCTGCATTTGCGTCAAGAGTTTCTTGCAGACCGTCGAGGTCAGCGATGGTGACGCTATCGGCTAGGTAGGGCAGATCGTTGTATCGCCTGCTTCCATCGCCAATTTTAACCTTGTTAGTATCGGACTCAAAATATATTTGGCCCGCTAACGGAAGTTCGTTTGCAGTCTGGAGCTCAACCGCAGTACCTCGCCGCTGCTGGACAAAAGGCATTTATCATTCTCCGGTCGCGATTTTGTTGTATTGTACTGATAGGCTGGCGCGATGCTGGCCGTATTCGAGCATGAGTGTTGTTAGATCTTCGATGTCGAGACTGTGCGGCACACCGTCCCGGTCGATGACAGGAGGCAGGTCGGCACCGAGGGCCGCGGCCTCCTTCGCCAAAACGAAATTTCCTGTTAGCAGGGTTACGTCAGCCTCGGACAGCCCGAGGCGGATGCCGTCCGAGCTGGTGAATCCATCCTCGATAGCCTTGGAAAACCACTCCTCCGCACTGTCCCTTGCCTTGATGGCAGCGACGGCCGCGACGGCTTCCTTATTAACGAGCAGCTTGCCCATGTTTAATCTCCTTGCGGCGGAGGGCCTCCATAGCCATCCGCTTCGTCGGGGTCCACTTCCAGAGTAATCCAATCCCGCCGGTCAGCCGGCAGGTCGCCAAGCTCCATGATTGCATATGGCCGCCCCTCGGGGACGAGCTTGCGAGCCATATCATTCACGTCGATGGCAAGGTCATCGGGGAAAACGATCACGTTGATGCCCCCGTTTATTGTGTTGTTATGAACTACGATCTTTTGGTGGTTTGGCATGTCTGCCCTCCTAGCGAACTACAATGATGTCATGGGCATCAGGGACGTTTGATGGTTCCGTTGTGGCTGTGCCCTGAGTAAAAGCAACTTCAAAGTACGCTTTGTTTTTGGCAATGCATGTCATTTGGTACGCATTGACTACTGACGAGTTTTGGAAGCCGTGCAGCACACAGTACTTATCGTCCGGCATCGGGTTGAGAAAGGTAAATCGATAGTGATTCGTTCCGCTGACAAGCTCGACTGAGCCGACGTTCTGATGTCGGATGAGCTCAAAGTTTGCTGCTGGCTGCTGAAATGACATGTAGCCAATCCACGGAGAATTAAACTTGTTTGGCCCAACTACTGGCAGCTCGACAGCACCCGTCGATCCGTTAACGGCCCAATGATAATCGTCCTCCGGACTGTGAAAGTTTGTGACCGTTCCCGTGAATGAGTAGTGGTGAGGGTCACGCCGCGAAGCGTAAATGTTAACGAAGTTGTTCGACGGCCCGCTCAGAAAGTTAAACAGCGGGCTGTTAACTGCGGTTGTGGAATTCAGCTTGTAAATGCCATTCACATTGTTTTGGTTGGTCGACTCGTTGCCGGCCGAGGCAGCTTGCCCGATTGATGAGTCTGCGGCAAGATCGCCGATGCAGCGGTTCCAGCTCAGTGCGTCACCCTTGTTGTTCGTGTCAGGATTGATGCTTGAACTGACGTATCCGTAAAGATTCCGGAAATAAGAAAAGACGGCACCGGCCCCCGACAAAACGTATGTCGTGCCCTGCACGCTCGACTTGAGCGATGCGTAGCAGACCACGCCATATCGTGGCACTAATTTAAGCTCATCAATGGTGATGGGCTGGCCGGGGATAGGCGATGGGTACTGGGCGGTGTATAGCGTCCCGTCGGGAGAAAGCTGGAAAACCCGAGCACCTGCGGAGCTGTACTGGATAGTGCCCGGAGTGTCTGAGTACCAGCCGCTATTAGGGTCATCGATCCAGCTGTACGATGGATACGCAGCTGAGCCGCCCGAAACAAAAATGCCGTCGGTGAACTCTCGGCCGGCATTGATCAGTGCGGCACCTTCAGTGGCGTTGCGGGCACTAATCATCTGGGCCCCAAAGTCGGTCAGCGGCAATTCCTGCCCCTGATACCGATCGACCGAAACTTCCTCAGTGTCATCGCTGACGATCGGGCTCTGGCCCTCTGGTGTAGCACTAACAACTGAGTTGACAACTAAAGCTGGGTCTGTCGGGCCTGACCAAATGATCTTGTTGCGAGTCGTGAATCCGGACTTCGCGGCGGGAATGTGGCCATTCCTAACGTGCTCGTCAGACACGGTGTTGGAGCCGGGCCCGAGCTCTTGAATCTGGCTCAGTGTCGCCCGGCTCGTCTGTGTCTCCGACTCATCGACTACCGGGACGATGTCATTCGGCGTGAGGGATGAGATTGCCGGGAGGTCCGTGATCTTGACTGCATCAGCCATTTATTGTGCTCCTTCTGATTTTCTCTGTTCGTATACCTGACGCGATTGTTCTGGAGTCGATCCGCCGATGAATTCCGCAAGAGCGGCCCGCGATTGCTCGGCCCTGCTGCGAAGCGAACCCATCTCCTCTTCGCTAGCAGGGATGGGCCCAGCATCCTTTGATCGCATGTAGCCAACAGTGCCGGCTACGGTGCCCAGTGTCCCAAGTAATCCCGGCCTATTCGCGATGAAGTCAGCGGGGGCGGTCGCCAAGTACGTTGCGTAGCCGGCTGGCCCAAGCCCTCGAGACTCCAGAAACTTTTGCGTCGTGTTGGTAAATTTGTTCGGGTCACGATTGCTAAAAAATCCATAGCCCGTTTTGACGGGCGGAGCGTCCGCGTCAGTTACACCGTCAGTAACGCCCTGCGGCTGCCTCTGCATGTCAACCACGGGAATGTCATCGGCGACGTTGATCGGCTCAAAGGTTTCGTAACCTAAATTACCGCCGATGTCGGTCTGCGATGTGGCTCCGGGCAGCTCGAGATCATCGACGAGGCCCTGCAATGCACTCCCGTCGCCGGCAACTGTCGTGCCCGTCATGCCGAGGGCGTCCATAAGCTGCGAGTCATCTGTTGGCAGATTCCTTGCCGACTGTGATGTTTCGCCGCCAAACACCTGAGCCGCAGTCGGGCTGTCGTTGTCCAACGCTGCGACACCGTCTGCAGTCTGGCCGACTGTGCTTTCGCGAGCTGCTTCCGCAGCTTCCTTCTGAGCCGCTTCGGTCTTTGCAGCCTGAGCCTGCTCAAACTCCTTGACTGTCTTAGCGTCAGCAGCTCGCTGGGCCCGCTGGGCTGGGCTGTTGTAGTTTGCGGCTGCTTCTGCCCGCTGTGCAGCAGCCGCTTCGCCAGCTTCTATTGCTCCAAATTCCTCGTTGACCGGCGCAGCAGCTCTTCCGGCTGCAGCGTTTCTTTGCTCGAACGAGGCTCCTAATGGGCCGATCTCCCCCAAAGCCTCGGCGAGATCATCGTAGTCCGTTCCAAGATTGAACCTTGCAAGGCTCTCGGGATTGATGTCCATCCGCGAAAGGTCAGGCTCTGTTAGGCCGGGAGCACCACGCACAGGGATTTTCTCGGATTTGCTTACCGACAAGTCTGCCGCGACATCCGGGTCAAGGTCGCCCACTGTCATGCCAGCACCAACAAGCTCTTCCTCTGGCGTGAAATCAGGGCCCGTCGGAGGATTGCTTTGAACCGTCCCATAGCCCGGCATTGATTCAGCAGAGTCTTCTAGTGCCTGCCGTGTCCAGCGATCAGTGCGAAAAGCCTCGGGCTCCTGACCGAGGCCCCGCACCAAAAAATCTTGGGTGTCGGGGTCCAGCTCATCGAATGCAAAAGGTGTGTTCCCAGCCAAATCTGCTGGGGCAGCAGCATCGAGCGGATCAGGGACGCCGCCCGGCCCTGTCGCATCGTCGAGCATGCGAAAACCTTGCTCGCCGAAGTTCGCCATTGCCGCGTCGATGTTGTCTGCATTGCGGGAACTGGCGAGCCAGAGTGCGTACAGCTCAGGATCAGACTGCTTGATTGGCCCCTCGAGCAGCTGCAGCAGCTTTTGCTGGGCCGGCTTGTTGGTGGCTATTGTCTCGACCCACTCGTCATACGAGCTGGGCGACGGTATTGCGCGTCCCAGCGGGTAGACCGCAGACGGCACAACATCTAGTAATCGCTGGAAGGCAGACGCGGACATTAAAACTCTCGTGTCGGGGGGTACTTATTAGTTATGGCCCGCGTATCACAATTTACACACGGAGCTAGCCAACTCTTAGCCGCTTTTGACGTAAGCTCCGGAATGTCTTTGGATCACCCGCTAGGCCAAGCAAGACCTCCCGTAGCCCCGGCTCGATTGCCATAAGAGCGGACGCCATGCTGGCCGTCACGGTGCCATCGCTATCCATTTGTGACTCGCGGTCATAGTCGCGGAGTAGGCCGACGATTTGCCGAAACGGCCTGATGGCCCGTTTAGCCGTGGAGTCAAGGCTAAGGCCCCTTTTCCTACACAGCCGGACAATCTTATTGCTCGTAACGATAGCCTTATCGAGCTTCTTCCGAAGAAAGCATGCCTGCAGTGCCACAGCAGACTCCTCGGCACCACGCACCCGCATCGCCCGGCCGTCGTGTACGATGTAATGGTTACCGATACCACCCTCGTGCCCGACCGGCGTCAGGAGAGTTCGGAACCCCGGCGCGAATTTGACCCGCCTTTTCATTTCTTCTTAGCAGGCTTCTTGCTCTTCGACTTGGAGTCGGCAGCACTTTCGATCTTGTGCATGGCCTCGTCGCTCATGTCCTCATCGTCGAGCTCGATCGGATCAGGTGAACCGTGCTGCTCCTCATGAAGGTCAGCGAGATCATCGCGTTCCTCGTCAGCCTCTTCCGACGCTGAGCTTTTCTTCTTCTTCTCGTCTACGCCACGCTTGTGCTCAGGCTTCTCTCTCTCCAGTTCGGTAGCGATGGCGTCCTCAAGCATTTCCACCAAAGCACTTTTGGTGAATTTCTTGAAAGCGTTCTTACCCAAATCGATCTGCATGTCTCTCTCCTAAATCAGGGCACTCATAATCTCAGTCTTTCGCCGCTCGGCAGCGATCGCTTCTTTGATCTTGCGTTCGTAGTCTCCGAGTCGCACGTCCTTCTCCCGCTTGAAGCTGGCCATTCGCTCCCTGTTGAGCGTTTCGTCGCGATCCAGCAGAAGGTCTTGCAGCCAGTTTTTCTCGCCGCTGTACCGCTCTTGGAATTGCAGATCGGCGGTGCTGCTGTCGGCGTACTTGTTCAGCATTTCCTGCTGGGCTTGTGCATAGCCCTTCGCCGCCTCGGCCTGAGCCATCAAGCCGGATCGGTAAGCCTGCATCTTTCCGCCGGCACCGACGCCCCGGCCAGCCTGCTGATTAAATTGTCTCTGCTGCCCTTGGAACTCGGCTTGGGCCATCGCCTCGTTGCGGCCCACGTTGAACAAGTTCTCGTCCTGCTTAATCGGGCCCGAGAATGTAGTCGAGTATGTTGTGTTGCTGCGGTATGCAGTTGGCGAATTTGTTTTGGCTGTGCTCTGGCTGCTAAACATCAGATGAGCCCTCCGAGAAAGCTAAGGAGCATCGCGGTTCGTTTTGCTTCCTCGTTTTTCTTTTCCGTTTCAAAGTTTTGGCTCATGTCTTTGACGCCCTCGCTCAAGGCAGTGCGGGTGTCCTCGCCAAAGACGGCCACGTTTTTGTCCATCGCGAATCGGTCTGTGGC
>Ga0075477_10000976_pt1 | contig 13074 bp, 11 predicted proteins | sample DEB08_DNA_FD_76338 | JGI IMG/M metagenome (GOLD analysis project Ga0075477, IMG submission 76338) | Aqueous microbial communities from the Delaware River and Bay under freshwater to marine salinity gradient to study organic matter... | ecosystem: Environmental > Aquatic > Marine > Coastal ...
AAACAGCCCTGAGCTGACAAACAGCCCTGAGCTGACAAACAGCCCTGAGCTGATAAACAGCCCTGAGCTGTATAGAGAGACAGCCTCGAGCAGGTAGCCGATTACCTGCAGGGTAGTAGAAGTCGTACCGCCCGGCCCCAGAATAGGGTCAGCGGTAACGTTACAACCGGGAAGAAAGAAGGATCCCTGAAGATATGGCAGGCGAGTACCAGAATTCATCTGAATACATTCAGCACCACCTGACTAACCTGACCTATGGTCGGTTTGAAAACGGTGAATGGGGCTGGGCCCACGGTGCAGAAGACATCGCGGAGATGGGCTTCTACGCTATCCACGTCGACACGATGTTCTGGTCGGTTTTTCTCGGCAGCCTTTTTCTCTTTATCTTCAAGATGGCTGCCAACAAGGCCACGGCCGGTGTTCCAGGCGGGCTGCAGAATTTCTGTGAATATGTCGTCGAGTTCGTCGAAGACAATATCACCCAGGTGTTCGGCAACCGTCCGAATGCCATTATTGGCCCCCTGTCCCTGACGATTCTGGTCTGGGTGTTCCTGATGAACCTGATGGACCTGGTGCCGGTTGACTTTATCCCCCATGCGGCCGCGCTGGCAGGGATTCCCTACATGAAGGTCGTGTCGACCACCGACCCCAACGCAACGCTGGGTATGTCCCTCGCTGTTTTCTTCCTGGTGCTTTACTACAACCTCAAGATGAAAGGTCCGATTGGCTTCGGCGCGGGCTTCTTTACGCACCCGATTCCCAGCATCTGGGCAGCACCCTTTAACTTTCTGCTGGAAATGGTAGACCTCATCGCAAAACCGCTGTCACACGGCCTGCGACTGTTCGGCAACCTTTATGCCGGTGAAATGATTTTTATCCTGATCGCCCTGCTGTATGGCGGCGGTCTTGTCCTTGGTTTGCTTGGCGGTGTCATGCAGTGGGCGTGGGCAGTATTCCACATCCTCATCATCGCATTGCAGGCCTTTGTATTTATGATTCTCACGATCGTGTACCTGACCCAGGCGCACGAAGTTCATGACGATCACTAACTTTTTGAACGACTAATTCGACTTAAGCAGGAGTAACTCATGGAACAGTCGCTTATCTTCATCGCAGGCGGAATCCTGATGGGCCTCGGCGCCATCGGCTCTGGTGTCGGCATCGGTATCCTCGGTGGCAAGTACCTTGAAGGTGTTGCCCGCCAGCCGGAGCTCCAGCCAATGCTGATGACCCAGCTCTTCATCTCGCTGGCACTGGTAGACGCGGTACCCATTATTGCGGTTGGTATTTCTCTCTACATGATTTTTGCCGCATAACCCGAGGCATCAGCAACCAGCAGAGGACTGAACTGTGAACATTAACCTTACGCTGATCGGACAAGCGATTGCCTTTGCTGTCTTCGTGCTTTTTTGCATGAAGTACGTCTGGCCGCCGCTCACGACAATCATGCGGGAGCGACAGAAGGCAATCGCCGATGGCCTGGACCGGGCTGCAGAAGCGGAGCGTCAACTGGAGCAGGCTAACGAGGCGGCCGACGTCGAACTCGAAGAAGCCAAGAAGCAGGCAGCGGAACTCATTGCTCAGGCTCGCAGCCGAGCCACACAGATTGAAGAAGAAGCCAAGGCCAAGGCATCGGAAGAAGCGGATCGCATCATCGCTGGTGCCCAGGCCGAGATTGAGCAGGAAATTAACCGTGCGCGTGAAGAACTGCGTGCCCGTGTTGGTGAACTTGCCGTCGAAGGTGCTGAGAAGATTCTTGAATCTTCAGTCGACAGGGCGGCGCATGAAGCAATGCTCTCCAAGCTGGCTGCACAACTCTAGGATCAAACATGGCTGAAGCAGAACTCTCAACCATTGCTCGACCCTACGCCAGGGCTGCGTTCTCTTACGCCCTGGATCAGGCCGATGGCCTTGTGCACTGGGCGAAGATGCTGCAGTTGCTGGCTGCTGCGCTGAAAGAGCCGGTTGTCATCAATGCACTCGATAACCCGTTGCTGACGACCGACGCTGAAATGGCGCTGCTGATCGACATCATGGGTGAAGATCTCAGTGATGACGGCCGCAATTTTGTTGGTGTTCTCGCCGAGAACAATCGCCTGGCACTGCTGCCAACGATCTCAGAACAGTTTGAACTGCTGAAATCGAATCACGAAAAGACCCTGGACGTTATGGTGACCAGTGCCTTTGAAGTCAGCGGTGAGGACCAGGAGAAACTGGCGGGAGCCCTGCGCGAAAAGCTGCAGCGGGACATCAACATCGATACTTCGGTAGACAAGGCCCTGATCGGCGGCGTCGTGATCAAGACAGAAGACACCGTCATTGATGACTCGGTTAAAGGCCGTCTGGATCGATTGTCCCACGCATTGAGTTGACAGGTTCGACTCAGCAAGAAGATACAGGCCTTCAGCGCAGATTAGAGTCAGAGCGGTCGGCAACAACGAATTTAACTTTCCTTTGAGGAACAGGATATGCAACAACTGAATCCTTCCGAAATTAGCGACATTATCAAGCAGCGGATACAGAAGCTTGATGTCTCATCCGAAGCCAGAAATGAAGGCACCATCGTCAGCGTTTCTGACGGTATCGTCCGAATTCACGGCCTCGCCGATGTGCAGAACGGTGAGATGATCGAATTCCCGGGCAACCTGTTCGGGTTTGCACTGAACCTGGAACGCGATTCCGTTGGTGCGGTAGTACTGGGTGACTACAAGACCCTGAAAGAAGGCCAGACCGCCCGGTGTACGGGGCGAATCCTTGAAGTCCCGACCGGTCCGGAACTCCTTGGCCGCGTCGTTGACGCGCTGGGTAATCCGATCGACGGTAAAGGACCGATTAACGCATCGTCCTCGTCGCCGGTAGAAAAAGTTGCACCCGGTGTAATTGCCCGTAAGCACGTTGACCAGCCGGTACAGACCGGACTCAAGTGTATCGACTCGATGATCCCTGTCGGTCGTGGTCAGCGAGAGCTGATTATTGGTGACCGCCAGACCGGTAAGACCGCTATTGCCCTCGATGCCATCATTAACCAGGCGGCTTCAGGCATTAAGTGTATCTACGTCGCGATCGGCCAGAAGAACTCCTCGGTGGCGAACGTGGTTCGGACCCTTGAAGAACATGGCGCTATGGAAAACACGATCGTGGTTAACGCCAGCGCATCTGACCCCGCACCGATGCAGTATGTTTCAGCCTACTCTGGCTGTGCCATGGGTGAGTACTTCCGGGATCGAGGTGAAGACGCCCTGATCATCTATGATGACCTGACCAAGCAGGCCTGGGCCTATCGCCAGGTATCGCTGCTGCTGCGTCGTCCGCCAGGCCGTGAAGCCTATCCCGGTGACGTTTTCTACCTGCACTCCCGCCTGCTCGAGCGCGCTGCGCGAGTAAACGCGGATTACGTTGAGCAATTCACCAACGGCGAAGTCAAAGGCAAGACTGGTTCATTGACGGCACTGCCGATCATTGAAACGCAGGCCGGTGACGTGTCAGCGTTTGTACCGACGAACGTGATTTCTATTACTGACGGTCAGATCTTCCTTGAATCTGACAAGTTCAACGCTGGTGAACGCCCTGCCATGAACCCGGGTATCTCTGTATCCCGTGTTGGTGGTGATGCGCAGGTGAAGTTCATGTCGAAGATTTCCGGTGGTATCAAACTCGCGCTTGCCCAGTATCGTGAACTAGCGGCGTTCTCGCAGTTTGCATCAGACCTCGACGAAGCAACCCGTCGTCAGCTCGAACACGGTGAACGAATCAACGAGCTGATGAAGCAGAAGCAGTATGCGCCGATGTCTGTCGCTGAGATGGGTGTCGTGCTCTATGCCGCCAACGAAGGCTTCCTGCAGGACGTTGAAGTTAACAAAGTGCTGGATTTCGAGGCAGCGTTGCTGTCTTACATGAACTCACAACATGCTGACTTCATGAATGAGGTTAACACCGAAGGTGCTTATACCGATGATGTTGTTGAGCGCATGCACAAAGCTATCGAGACCTTTAAGTCGACCCAGACCTGGTAGTAGATAGAGAAAGAGCGATAGCTTAACTAACGAGGTTGTTATGGCGAGTGCCAAAGAACTAAGAAAGCAGATCGGCAGTATCAAGAATACGCAGAAGATCACCAGTGCCATGGAAATGGTTGCGGCGAGCAAGATGCGCAAGGCCCAGGATCGCATGTCCAAGGGTCGGCCCTACTCTGACTACATGCGCTCTGTGATCGGCCACGTGGCGAACGCATCTCCTGAGTACCGTCACCAGTTCATGGAAGAGCGGGAAGTTAAACGAGTTGGTTACATCATTGTCACGACAGACAAAGGCCTGTGTGGCGGTCTTAACGTCAACCTGCTCAAAGCCGTGGTCCAGGATCTGAAGAAGAAATCAGAAGCAGATATTGAATACGACCTCTGCCTGATCGGTAACAAGGGTGCTCAGTTCTTCCGAAGCTATGGCGGTAACGTCGTTGCGGCGAGCAGCCACGTCAGTGAGACACCGCAGATCAGCGATCTGATTGGTTCGATCAAAGTGATGCTGGATGCATTTGAAGAAGGCAAGGTCGATAAGATTTACCTGGCAAATAATGTCTTCGTCAATACCATGACGCAGACGCCGACGATCAGGCAGCTGGTACCGCTTGACCCGACGGAAGATTCAGACATGAAGCATCGGTGGGATTACATCTACGAGCCGGATGCGCGTCAATTGATCGAAGGCCTGATGATCCGCTTCCTGGAGTCTCAGGTGTACCAGGCGGTTGTTGAAAACGTGGCCTGCGAGCAGGCAGCAAAGATGATCGCGATGAAGAATGCGACAGATAACGCTGGTGACCTGATCGATGAGCTGGAGCTCATCATGAACAATGCCCGTCAGGCTGCGATTACGCAAGAGCTTTCAGAAATCGTTGGTGGTGCTGCCGCGGTATAGCGACCGTCACAGTAAAGAAATTGAATTTGAAGCCCGCGAAGCGGGTAAAGAAATAGATAGAGGAACGAAAAATGGGTAGCGGAAAAATCGTATCGGTTATTGGTGCGGTCATTGACGTTGAGTTTCCCCGGGAAGAAGTACCCAAGGTATATGACGCCCTGAAAATTGACCAGAATGACATCACGCTGGAAGTTCAGCAGCAGCTGGGTGATGGCGTTGTGCGTACGATCGCCATGGGTTCATCTGAAGGTATCGCTCGAGGCCTCAGTGTTTCAAACACCGAGGAGCCGATCAGCGTGCCGGTGGGTGAGGCGACCCTGGGCCGTATTATGGACGTTCTGGGCAACCCCATTGATGAACAGGGCCCTATCGGTGAATCAGAGCGTATGCCGATCCACCGTGAACCGCCTTCGTTCGAAGAACAGACTGGTGGCCGTGATCTGCTCGAGACCGGCGTCAAGGTTATTGACCTGATCTGCCCGTTCGCCAAGGGTGGTAAGGTTGGCCTGTTCGGCGGTGCTGGTGTCGGTAAGACCGTAACCATGCTTGAGCTGATCAACAACATCGCGAAAGAGCACGCTGGTCTTTCTGTCTTTGCTGGTGTGGGCGAGCGTACTCGTGAAGGTAACGACTTCTACCATGAAATGCAGGACGCCGGTGTCGTCGACAAGATTTCGATGGTGTTCGGTCAGATGAACGAGCCGCCCGGAAACAGGCTCCGGGTTGCACTGTCAGGCCTGACCATGGCAGAAAAATTCCGCGACGAAGGTAAAGACGTACTGCTCTTCGTTGACAATATCTATCGTTACACCCTGGCGGGTACTGAGGTATCGGCACTTCTCGGTCGTATGCCGTCAGCGGTAGGTTATCAGCCAACACTGGCTGAAGAGATGGGTGTCCTGCAGGAACGCATCACGACAACAAAAGACGGTTCTATTACATCAGTCCAGGCGGTATACGTACCGGCGGATGACCTGACTGACCCGTCTCCGGCAACGACGTTTGCTCACCTTGACTCAACCGTTACGCTGTCGCGTGACATTGCGGCTCTGGGTATCTACCCGGCTGTTGATCCGCTTGACTCAACGTCTCGTCAGCTCGACCCGCTGGTTGTGGGTGAAGAGCACTACAACGTTGCCCAGGAAGTGCAGGGTATTCTTCAGCGCTATAAGGAGCTGAAGGACATCATCGCGATTCTGGGTATGGACGAACTGTCTGAAGAAGACAAGCTCACGGTATACCGCGCGCGTAAGATCAGCCAGTTCTTCTCGCAGCCCATGCACGTGGCGGAGGTATTTACCGGCCAGCCCGGTGTGTACGTCCCACTCGCAGATACCATCCGCAGCTTCAAGGGTATCCTTGAGGGTGAGTACGACGATCTGCCGGAAGCTGCTTTCAGCATGGTAGGCAGCATCGAACAGGCGATCGAAAAAGCCAAGACACTTTAAGGTATCACCTCATCCTCCAAGGGTAAGCACTATGGCCTCAACAGTATTTTGCAGTATCGTCAGCGCTGAAGAAGAGATCTTCTCCGGCGAGGTCGAGATGGTTGTCGCAACGGGCACCATCGGTGAACTCGGTATCATGCCGGGGCACACCCCGCTTCTGACTGGTGTGAGGCCAGGGCCGGTGCGCCTGATCCTCGAAGGCGGCGAAGAAGAGATCTTCTTTGCCTCCGGCGGGTTCATGGAAGTGCAGCCGACTTCGATCCACATCCTTGCAGACACCGCGCTGCGCGCTGACGACCTGGACGAGGCCGCAGCGGTAGAGGCCCAGAAGAAAGCAGAAACCGAACTCGCCGACCAGAAGGCCGATATCGACTTCGCCCGGGTTGCGGCAGATCTTCAGGAACAGGCCGCCCTGCTCCGCACGATCCAGAAGATCCGCGACAAGAAGCATTGATAAAAGCCGGCTTACAGCCGGCTTTTGATTTTTGTCATCAATTCTCTGACATAGTTGGTTATTGCGCAGGTCAGTGAGCCGTTATTTAATGCGGCATTCAGCGACGAAGCGGTAGCGATCTATCAATGTCAGACCATCTTGAAATTGCCATTCTCGCTGCAGGTATCGGCAGCCGCATGCGTTCCAACAAGGCCAAGGTCCTGCAGACCCTCGCCGGCAAACCCCTGCTCGGCTACCTGCTGGATGCGGTAGATCAGCTCGACCCTGCGGCAGTTCATGTTGTCATTGGCCAGGATGCAGAAAATGTCAAAACGACCTTTGCCCACCTCGAACATATCAACTGGGTGCACCAGGCTGAACGACTGGGTACCGGTCATGCGATGCAGCAGGTTTTTCCCCATCTCAAAGGCACAGGTCGTGTCCTGGTTCTGCTCGGTGACTGTCCACTGATTCAACCTGAGACCATCCGGGGCCTGGTCAACCAGGATGCGGATCTGTCCGTCCTCACGGTCGATATGGATAACCCCTTCAACTACGGTCGCATCATCCGGCAAGGAGAACAGATCCGCCGGATTGTGGAAGAGAAGGACACCGATGCAGCGCAGAAGCAGATCAAAGAGATCAATACCGGTGTGATGGCAGCAGACGTCCGCAGCCTGGGAACCTGGCTCAGTCAGCTCACTAACGACAATGCCCAGGCTGAATATCTGCTGACAGATATCGTCGAACACGCCAATGCTGGTGGCAAAAAGGTATCGGGCTGGAAAGTCAAAGATCCTGTTGAAGTGACTGGTATCAATACATTTGCCCAACTCGCGGCACTGGAGAGAGCTTTGCAATCAAAACAGACTGAAGAACTGATGCTGTCGGGTGTCCAGGTCATGGATCCGGCACGACTCGATATTCGCGGAAAAGTGACGGCGGGTAAGGGGGTTCGACTTGATGTGAATGTCATACTCGAAGGTGACGTGACACTGGGTGACGATGTCGATATCGGTCCGAACTGCATCATCAAAGACAGTATCATCGAGCGTGGTGCCCTGATTCGCGCCAACAGCGTCATTGAGGAGGCGAGCGTGGGCCCGGGCGCAATCATCGGACCCTTCGCGAGACTTCGCCCCGGTGCTGAACTCGCTGAAGATGTGCACATCGGGAACTTCGTCGAGGTGAAAAAGAGCCGCCTCGGCAAGGGCAGCAAAGCCAATCACCTCGCCTACATCGGTGATGCCACCATCGGCGAAGGGGTGAACTATGGCGCCGGCGCCATTACCTGCAACTACGATGGTGCCAACAAGCACCAGACTGTGATTGAGGATGACGCCTTTATCGGCACCAATGTCTCCCTGGTAGCGCCGGTGACGGTGGGTGCCGGCGCAACGGTCGGCGCAGGTTCTGCGGTCTCGAAAGACGTGGGCCCGAATGAACTGGCGGTGGCACGCGGCAAGCAGGTGGCCATCAAGAACTGGAAACGACCCAGGAAGGGTGACAAGTAATGTGTGGCATTGTAGGTGTTGTTGCCCAGCGTGAAATCAGTGAAATTCTGCTCGAGGGGCTGAGGCGTCTCGAATACCGGGGCTACGACAGTGCTGGTCTTGCCATGATAGGTGCCGACGGTGCCATGCAGCGCATCAGGCGACTAGGCAAGGTCGCTGAACTGACCCGTGCCTGTGCTGAACTGTCGCCACAGGGTATGTCCGGTATTGCGCATACACGCTGGGCGACCCATGGTGAACCCAGTGAATCCAATGCCCATCCCCATGTTTCACACAATATCGCCGTGGTGCACAACGGCATCATTGAGAACCACGAGGAAATACGGGAAGAGCTGATATCCAAAGGCTACGTCTTTGAATCTGAGACAGATACCGAGGTCATCGCTCATCTGCTGCACAGCGAGAGCCAGCACCATGATGATCTCCGCCACGCCATGGATGCTGTCCTTGACCGCCTGGTCGGTGCCTATGCCGTTGCTGTTCTGGATGAAAATCAGCCGGGCCGAATTCTCGCGGCTCGCCTCGGCAGTCCGCTGGTTGTCGGCATAGGCATTGGTGAGAACTATGTCGCTTCTGACCCCCAGGCCTTGAGGCCCGTCACCGACCGCTTCATTTTCCTGGAAGAAGGTGAGCTGGTTGAAGTGACGCATTCGGGTGTTGCGATCTTCGGCCACCACCAGGATTCGGTCGAGAGCCGGGCTATCACCCTTGACGATCATCATGATGCCGCCGACAAAGGTAACTACCGACACTACATGTTGAAGGAGATCTTTGAGCAGCCTGAAGCGGTGAAGCGCACAATCTCGGGCCGTCTTTCAGAACGGCACGTGCTCACACACGCATTTGGTTTCAATGCGGAGGAGATCTTTCGTCAGGTTCAGGCCGTGCAGATCGTTGCCTGTGGCAGCAGCTATTACGCCGGGATGGTGGCTCGCTACTGGTTTGAAGAATATGCGGGCCTGCCCTGTAACGTTGAGATCGCAAGTGAGCTGCGTTACAGAAAAGCCGTTGTGCTGCCCAATACCCTGCTGGTTACCATATCCCAGTCAGGTGAGACCGCCGATACCCTGGCTGCACTGCGCGACGCACGTGGTGATCAGTATCTCGCCAGCCTGTGTATCTGTAATGTACCGAACAGTTCCCTGGTGCGCGAAAGTGACCTGGCCCTGATGCTGGAAGCGGGTGTCGAGATCTGCGTTGCTTCCACCAAGGCCTTTACCAACCAGCTCGTTGACCTGTTAATGCTGGTAGCGGCGGTGGGTCAGTACCACCAGCTGTCCGATGAAGAACATTTTGAGCTGGTTACTGCACTGCATGGTCTGCCCTACCTGATCGAGAAAACCCTGGAGCTTGACGGCAGAATCTGTGCCATCGCAGAAGATTTTGTCAGCAAACATCATGCGCTCTATCTCGGTCGTGGCAGTCACTACCCGATCGCGCTGGAAGGTGCGCTCAAGCTGAAAGAGATTTCCTATATTCATGCTGAAGGCTATCCCTCGGGTGAACTCAAGCATGGACCACTCGCACTGGTGGATGACGATATGCCCGTAGTGGCGGTTGCGCCGGGTGATGAGCTGATCGAGAAGCTCAAGTCCAACCTTGAAGAAGTGAGAGCCAGGGGTGCCGAGTTACTGGTGTTTGCCGATGAGCATTCACCCATTGAGGAACAGACGGATGTCAAGGTGCTGCGCATGCCCTCATGTCCGGCGTCTATTTCTCCCATCCTGTACACCATCCCGGTACAATTGCTGGCTTATCACGTCGCGGTATACAAAGGAACGGACGTCGACCAGCCGAGGAACCTGGCCAAGTCGGTGACCGTTGAATAACGGATGGATGTATCACATCTGCTGGACTCTCTGAATGATCGACAGCGTGAAGCTGTCGCGGCCCCGCCAGGCAGTGCCCTGGTGCTTGCCGGTGCCGGCAGCGGCAAGACCCGCGTGCTGGTTCATCGTATCGCCTGGCTGATCGAGACCGAAGGATTCTCACCCTACAGCATCCTCGCCGTGACCTTTACCAACAAGGCGGCAGCAGAGATGCGCGGCCGGATCGAAGCGCTGTTGTCACTGCCAGTGCGAGGCATGTGGGTCGGAACTTTCCACGGCATCGCCCATCGCCTGCTGCGGGCGCATTACCAGGACGCCGACCTGCCGCAGAACTTCCAGATCCTGGATGCCGATGACCAGCTGCGCCTGGTCAAGCGGGTCATGGTCAGCCTCGATGTCGATGAGAAGAAGTGGCCGGCGCGCCAGGCCGTCTGGTGGATCAACAGCCAGAAAGACGAGGGACTCAGACCGCAGCATATCGAGGATTACGGCGACCTGTTCCTGAAAACCCAGCTCTCGATCTACCGGGCCTATGAAGATGCCTGCAAACGCGGTGGCATGGTGGATTTCGCTGAACTGCTGCTGCGCGCCCATGAACTCTGGCTCAACAAACCGGAGGTGCTGGCTCACTACCAGAATCGGTTTGGTGCCCTGCTGGTCGATGAATTCCAGGACACCAACACCATCCAGTATGCCTGGCTTCGCGTTCTCGCCGGCAACAAGGATAACCTGATGGTGGTGGGTGATGATGACCAGTCCATCTATGGCTGGCGCGGCGCCAAGATTGAGAATATCCAGCAGTTTACGACTGACTTCCCGAATGCAACAACGATCAGGCTGGAGCAGAACTACCGCTCGACCTCGAATATCCTGAAAGCGGCCAATGGTTTGATTGACCAGAATGTCGGCCGTCTCGGCAAGGAACTCTGGACGGATCTCGGCGACGGTGACCAGATTCAGCTGTACGCAGGTTACAACGAGATTGATGAGGCGCGCTTCATTGTTGAGCGCATCAAGAACTGGTTCGGTTCGGGTAACACCTACCGTGAAGCCGCCATCCTGTATCGCTCCAACGCGCAGTCGCGTGTCCTCGAAGAAGCACTGCTGCGGGCACAGATGCCGTACCGCATTTACGGCGGTCAGCGATTCTTTGAGCGGGCAGAGATTCGCAACGTGCTGGCCTATATGCGACTCATCAGCCATCGCGACGCCGACGCCGCGTTTGAACGCGTCGTCAATACGCCGACGCGCGGCATTGGTGAGAAAAGCGTGGCTGAAATCCGAACTCTCGCCCGGGCATCCGGCACCTCGCTCTGGCAGGCAGCAGAAACCATCGTTAAACAGGAATTGCTGACAGCGCGCGCGCGTAACGCGATTGCAGGATTCCTGGCGCTGATCGACAGCCTTGATGAGAAAACTGCCGAGGCAGATCTTGGTCAGCTGGTCGAAATCGTGGTTGAAGAAACCGGCCTCAAGGATTTTCACGCCAAGGAAGGCGGTGAACGCGGCCAGGCCCGGGTTGAAAACATGGCGGAACTGGTCACTGCGGCCAAAACCTATGATCCCTCGATGGATTACACGTTCCAGGAAAACACCGAAGAAGAAGCGCCGCCCCTGTCACTCCTGGATGAGTTTTTGAACCATGCTGCGCTTGAGGCAGGTGAGGGCCAGGGTGATCCGAATGAAGACTGCGTTCAGCTGATGACCATGCATAGCGCCAAGGGTCTCGAGTTTCCCCTGGTGTTTCTAGCCGGGATGGAGGACGGCCTGTTCCCGCACATGATGTCGATGGAAGAACCGGGCAGGCTCGAGGAAGAACGAAGGCTGTGCTACGTAGGGGTCACCCGGGCGATGCAGCAGCTGTACCTCACTTACGCGGAATCCAGGCGCATCAACGGGAACGAAACCTTCAATCGACCCTCGCGTTTCATCAGCGAAATGCCGGATGATGTCATCCGGGAAGTCCGCCAGGGCAGCACCCTCGTGAGGCCGAGGTCCATGGCTGGCGCTGGTGGCTCGGGTTCCTCCCGCGGATTTGCCACGGCAGAAGTCTCGGGTACCGGTCTGCGCCTCGGCCAGCGCGTGTTTCATGAGAAATTCGGGGAGGGAGTCATCCTGACCTATGAAGGTGAGGGCAGTTCTGCCAGAGTGCAGGTGAATTTTAATGACGCTGGCAGCAAGTGGCTGGTGATGGGTTACGCCAACTTGAAACCGGTGGGATAACAACAAGGAAAATCTGATGCGAAGAATGACTGGCCTGATGGCAATGGTACTGCTGCTTGCAGGTTGCGGCTCCGGTAATGAGACCACGGCTACGGGTGCAGCGGCCGAGCCACAGAAAGTTTACAAGTGGCGCATGGTCACGACGTGGCCGAAGAACCTGCCCGGCCTTGGTACGGCGCCGGAGCGGATGGCTGAAAACATTCGTGTCATGAGTAACGGTCGCCTCGACATCAAGGTCTACGGCGCGGGTGAGGTTGTGCCAGCGCTGGAGGTATTTGAAGCGGTGTCCCAGGGCACCGCGCAGATCGGGCATGGGGCGGCCTACTACTGGAAAGGCAAGGTACCCATCGCCCAGTTCTTTACCGCGGTACCTTTCGGTCTGATGGCGCAGGAGATGAATGGCTGGCTGCTGCATGGTGGCGGCCTGCCCCTCTGGCGTGAACTCTATGCCCGCTACAACCTGGTGCCCATCCCGGGCGGTAACACGGGTGTGCAGATGGCGGGCTGGTTCAACAAGGAGATTAACTCCCTCGAAGATCTCGAGGGCCTGAAAATGCGGATTCCGGGTCTTGGTGGTGAAGTGTTTGAGCAGGCCGGTGGCACGGCAGTGAACCTGCCCGGGGGCGAGATCTTTACCAGCATGCAGACCGGTGTGATTGATGCGACGGAATGGGTTGGCCCTTACAACGACCTGGCCTTCGGTCTGCACCAGG
>Ga0075477_10000987_pt1 | contig 13033 bp, 19 predicted proteins | sample DEB08_DNA_FD_76338 | JGI IMG/M metagenome (GOLD analysis project Ga0075477, IMG submission 76338) | Aqueous microbial communities from the Delaware River and Bay under freshwater to marine salinity gradient to study organic matter... | ecosystem: Environmental > Aquatic > Marine > Coastal ...
CTTGCACTTCGTAAATGTTGTAACCCGAAACAGAGTAAGAGCGTGTGGCTACACCATCAGAGAAGACTGCCGCCGCAGTATCGGGTACTCGTAGGATGACGACACCAGAGCCGCCTGTTCCACCCGGATATTGATATGGCCCACCACCACCACCTCCTCCCGTTAAGGCAGTTCCATTTCCTGCTAATACCGTAGTTGGGTATAAGCCTCCTGTGCCACCGCCCCCAGCACCTCCGCTTCCTTGCGTTCCAAGAGCGTTGCTTGCTCCACCACCACCGCCGCCTCGTTGGACTGCCGATCCTGTTATATCGGAGTAATTTCCTGCGCCACCAGAGCCGGCAACAGAACTTGTTGCGTTGCCACCCACAGCACTAGCACCACCTCCTCCTGCTGCTGTTGAATTCGGGCCACCAAATCCAGTCCCGCCATCTGAACCTTGAGAAGATGTTCCCGATCCTCCGGCTGTGTAACTTCCAACTGACCCACCACCACCTGATCCACCGGGTTGACCAGCTTCGATGGGTTGACCGCCACCTTTACCACCACCGATTGATGTAATAGTAGAAAAGACAGAGTTACTTCCATTTGTTGCGGTTGACGGAGCAGCATCAGTAGTACCCCGAGACCCACCAGCACCTACTGTAACGGTATAAGCAGTTCCAAATGTCGCAGTAAAAGCAGATTCAATCGCACTACCGCCACCTGAAAGTTTAGGTGAAGGAGTGGGGCCAGACGAGGTGTAGTTTGTGCGATAGCCACCAGCACCGCCGCCACCAGCCCAATGCTGGTTTCCGCCACCACCACCTGCGATGACGAGGTACTCTACTTGTAAGCCGGCAGAAGGCCACAACCCCGCCTTGATGTAACGGGAAGCTTGCTCCAAGGTCCAAATGCCAGGAGCCGCCGACGCTGTCGGTGGTGTTTGTACCGCCTTAATGAACCCGCCTAGGTAGCGATCAGACATCGAATTACTCCAAATTAAGCAACAACGGCAATCAGTTCTTCAACGGTACTCGCAGCAGCAATCGCCGCTTCTTTTGCGGCGCAGTCCGACACAATCTTCGCACGTTCTGCAACCACCTCAGCAGGAATTGCCACATCACGCTCGGCCTTGCGGATCACATACCAGTCGGTCGCCGCTAACGCCTTGTTCGCATTGTCTTTGGTCTGGGCAATCCACTGTGATTTTAACCCTTTTGTGACCAAACGCTCCTCAGAATCGACCATGGCAGGCTCGCCGTTGACTTCACCCAGCACCTGGACGTATAGGGGGTTGCCGTCTTCATCAACCTCTTCCCGATCCTCAAGGATTTTCTCGCTTGACGTAAAAGTAATGGTCGGTGCGCCGTCAATTAAAGAAACAGGCTGTTGCTGGACCCAGTAAAAACGCTGATCCGGTTGGGGCTGAACCACAATGTCCGTGATTCCCAAAGCCGCCTTGTCTTCTGCCGACATCCGTACCGTCCACTTTGCCGTGTACTGCGTACCATTAAGCTCAAACGGCTGATGCGGCTGAATTGTTTTTACTATTTCACCGTTTTGTACGATTGCAAACATGAGTTACTCCTATCGAGCGAGAGAATTCTTAAAGGGGTTTTCTGCGAAGGCGGCGTAGATGTAGGTCACGCCATTTGTATTCCAAGCTGGATTTGTAGCCCTTGTTTTGAACCCGTTGGAAACAAAATCGTGGAATCCAAAAGTGCCTTCAGCATAATTGGCATTTGGCGTTAAATCTCCATTGACCACATTAAATGGGTTTTGTCTTTTGTTATCTGTGATTGCCCAGTCACCAGTTGTGCTTGTGGGTTTTAAGATAACCAACGCTGGCCTAAACCCCGTGTAAATAAATGGGCCGTCTGCCGATCCGTTCCCGACAAATGACCCAAACTTGCTAAAGCCTTCCACCTCTGCGAAACAGTAACCGACATAGGTCTCAGTATTGCCGTTTGTATCTCCGTTATTACCAAGGCCGAACACTGAAGATGTTGTGTCGACCGTACTCCACGCAGGATTTACAAGCGTTAAAACAGCATCAGTTGAATTTAATACCAAAGTCTGCAAATCGCTTGTGATGCCTTGGAAATAAACCATCCACCGATATGCCTGATTCCTAATTTTTACAATAACCATTTTTGGCGCAACACCCAAACCATGCCCAATAGTAGCCCCATCAGCTCCATTACCCGTATAAGTAACAATGGATATACCCGCAGTCTGATTCGCTGAGACTGTGCTGGTTATTGTTCCGTCTGTGTTAGATGAGCCAGCACCGTTCGCTTTCCAGTTCCATGCGACAAAAGCCTCGCCACTATTGTTAACATTCCCGCCAGTATCAATAGAAAAACCATCAGAATCAAATGCTGTAACAACGCCATACCCAGCACCAGTATCTTCTGCAATCGTTAGATTAGTAATTAACCTATAAGTAGCACCACGCACAGCATCAAATAGAACATGATTCCAACTTGCACTAGAACGGTCTTTTATCCACACAAAATCTGGTTGAAATCCAACACCAGTAATTGAGCGTGAAGTTGCATTACCCGTATACAACACCGTATTAAAGTGGTCATCGCCCTGCACCACCGTTGGATCTGGTAGGTTCGTTGTGACAAGTGCTTTGAAACCTGATGGGGCGGTGTAGGCGAAGGGGCGTTGTCCGAAGTTGGCTGTAAATGTATGGGTTCCACCAGCACCGCCTGTTGTCATAGCTGGTGTTATTGCGCCTGAAACATTAGTGTATGCAGCATTAGTACCCGAAGCAGGATCTCCCGATGCTTGCCACACTCCGTTTTTGCTCCACCAGACTTTTCCTTCATCTATATCAAGTGCTACACCAATAACATCATCTTGAGAATATGTATCACCGTAAGAGGTCTGAACACCGTTATTCTGTTTAATGCCACTTGGAGAATAATAGAACCACCCTGTACTGGTATTTTGCGGTAGTGTACTTGCGTTATCCGATGTACAAATACCAATTTGAAAATATCCAGCGGAATTGGTTGGCACAATCTCCCAATACCATTTTCCAGAAGCAACCGCCATTGTTCCTCTAGTGGATGTAAGCTGAGCAACGGATACATCAAGGTTACCATTAGTGTAGGTATTTGTTGTAGTGACATTCAACGGATTCAGCGTACAGTAATTCCCTCTTACCTCACCACCCGCACCTGTGTCATCTCCATAGCGTGTAGGTGAGTCCACAAGAGAATCGTTACCAGCACCCGCAGTTACAGAGAAGTTGTTCGGTGTCCAGTCGTTAGAACCCGCCGCATCATAGCCAAGCGTGGTTGTGCTTGTGTTATCAGAGAAGTCTAAGTGAAACCCGTTAGTGCCGTAGGTTCCAGCGTAGCGGATAGGCTTCCATACGCCTGTGGTTTCATCCGTTTCACCGAAAGACGATGGCGTTAGTGCTTGACCGTCTATGAAATGGATGTCGGCTAGGTAGCCGTCATAATCACTTGCGCTTCCATTATAAGTAGAAATGTAATGCGACCCTGCGCTGTTAACGCCCAAATCAGCATTTTGAGTTGGGTTATTTAGTGTGACAAATGAAGTAACTTCTGATCCATTTACATAAACTTTGACACGATTATTTGCCGTTGCTTGCGTTGTATCTAATGCAACAACAATGTGATACCAAGCAGATACATCACGATAAACCGCTGTTGTACTTCTCCAAACGGTAGACCACCCACCGATTTCAAGCCTGTCGTTGCCTTCAAAGGTAATTCCTAAAAAACCAGCATCACTTAAAGCACTATTTCCGCAAAAGAAATAAAAAGACCCAGTTAATTTGCTTCTTTTAACCCACCCACTCCAAGTCCATGTTTTGCGGTTTCCAGCAGAAAATGTACGAGACAGATAAGCAGAGTCAGCAGAGTTGAACCGCAGAGAGCGTGAGATTTGGTACGTCGAAGTAGGCCACACACCCTGACCTTGATAATCAGCCTGTTGATCTAACGTCCAGACGCCTTTAGCCGAACTGGAATTAACCGTCGGCTCATCAAGGGTTATAAACCCACCAGGGTAGCGGTTGCTCATCAGTTAATCCTTACGAAATCTCTTCCCAGCTCGCAGTAACAACCAAGTCACCGCCCGTACCCGCCGTGGCACCAATCGACTGGTCTTCAAGCAGGTAAAACGAAGTGCTTTTATCAACCACAATCAGCGACGCATCCGCAGGGACAGCAATCGTAGAAGCCAGGGCATAAGACGTACCACCAAGATCATCTTCGCTGTAAACATTGATTGAAATATCCGCAGCCGAAGCGCCATCGACGTTAGCCACAACAATGGCGTTGATCTTATAAACCTTACCGCTTCCAGCCGCATTATTCACAATCGAAGTTGCGCTGGTCGTCGATAACGAGGTTGATGAGGTATTGCCATAAATCGTGGCAACGTTAACGATATTAGGATTTGCCATTTCTTACTCCTTATCCGAAGACTATTGCCATGGCAATGGCTTTGCCTGTTGAAATGCCACTGTTGGTGACAAACGATAAATTACCCGCACCATCTGTTTGAAGAATCTGCCCGGTTGATCCGTCTGCGTCAGGCAGAACAAATGTCGTTGAGGTTGCTACAGATGCCGGAGCCTGAAGGCCAATGTAGTTCGTCCCGTTGTCCGTATCCTCATAAAGCTTTAAGTCTGCCGCAGCAGCCGCTGTGCCCGAGACGTTGACAGAACCCGTGAAGCTTGCAGCACCCGCATCATCAAGCGTTGCACCCGTGGAGTTCTGGATAACCTTGCCTGTTGTGCTGTCGAACCTAACAAAAGCATTGTCAGTCGAGGACCCAGGCCCGGTAACGTCTCCGTTACCCGTTCCAATCGTTGTACCACCGACCGTGGCTCCAGAAGGAAGGTTTGTAACCGTGTTAACGACATTCGTGCCGTCAACGTACAAAGACATTGTTGCCCCGTTTGGAACCGTGACACCCGTTCCTGCTGAGGTTTTAACAACAATGCTCTGACTTCCGGTTGTAGCGTTAATCACTACATACGGCTTCTCAATCGTCGGGACAACCAGGTTTCTGGTTGCCGTTAAAGAGCCCGTTGAAGTGACATTAAGTACGAAATTACGAGCGACCTGGGTAGTATTAGCATCGGTCAGGCTGATTGTAAGGTCAGCGTCCGACGTAAAATTAGGGTTCCCGTAACCGACAATCGCTTCTTCAAGCGCCGTCCCAAGGTTAGTGTTGGTTGTTATGCCCCAAGTACCCGACTGTTCGCCCGTTGCGATCAGCTCGATTTTTAGGTTGCTTGAATATGTGCTTGCCATTTTTTAACTCCTACGCAGCCAACCGAGTCCAGGTCGTTTCTTGGGCGTCATCCACAGCGGTCCATTCCGTCGAACCCGTTGATATTACTTCCCAAGTTGTCGTCTGATCGTCGTCCACCTGCGTCCATATTAATAGGTTAATCGTTCCAACCTGCCCCGTTCCGGCCACTCCGACCGGGATCACTGTATCGTCGATTTTAACCGATACATTGCCAACACGACAGATACTTGTTACACCCGTTGGAACAACAACCCGGCTAAATCTCAGTGCTACCGTGCCTATTCCAACTGTTGCTTCAACGCCTGTTACCGTAATGGATCTGTCGTAAGACGGGACTGCGGTTCCAACCGCTCCAACACCTTCAACGCCCGTCGCAGCTATTGAGCTGTCAATTTGTAGTGAGACGGTTCCCACCGCGCCCGTAGCGTCCACCCCTGTAACCGTGAACGACACCAGCGGAATCACATCGCCAACTGCACCTGTACCCTCAACCCCTGTCAGTGTCTTCAGAACAAAAGGTGTGATATTGCTCACACTTCCTGTCGCCGCGACACCGGTTGGTACAACCGCCGCAACCAGCGTTACATCCCCTACAGAACCTGTTGCCCCAACTCCCGTTACCTGAACACTATCGGCAACCGAAATCGCAACCGTTCCTACTGCACCGGTGCCCTGTACCCCGTTTGGTATGGAAATATCGTCAACAAAGACAATAAAACCACCAATCAGGTTCGTACCCGAAACACCGGTGGGTACTACTGTTACTGCATAATCAGGGGCACCAACAGCCCCTGTACCGCCAACCCCCGTTACATTGACAAGGGTGACTTCCTCATTCCAAGCGCCCGAACCCCAAGTCTCTCGGCCCCAGCCGACATTCTCAAAGTCCTCGCCCCAGCCGCCAAGACCGTATGGTGGTTCACCCCAGCCAACGTAAGTGACAGCCACATTTGATTCCTATCCGTTAAGCAATACGAATAATTGCGGTTGCCGCAGCCGCCGCAGGGAATTGGATCTGGAAAGTACCGGAACTGACCTGCTGGTCACCGCCAAAACTAAGGACAGCAACCGCTTCATCAGAAGCCGAATCGTTATAAATCAGACCACCACAGGTCGTAAACGTCGCAGAAGTCCAGCTCGTATCCGCAAAGTCACAAACCGCCGTGGTGCTATCCGCTACAGGAGTTACAGAAGACAGTGTGTTTCCACCCGTGGTATAGCCGCTACCATTAGGCAGCTCGTCGCTGTTACCCGTAACGTCGGAATAATTGGTCGTTGCAGCGCCATAGGTGCCTGTTCCCGCAGCCGTAGCCTTAAGAAGAGCAAGTTTGAACGTGCTGCCACCAGGATTGCTGAAGTTGTGAGTAGCTTTAAGAACTTCAACCTTAAAACTTGTCGGCATTGCCGTCGTAATAGAAATTGCCATTTTAAATCTCCAAAAGTTTTATGAGTTCAGGATGCCCTGCCTCGCGTAACCGATTCGCCAACGTGGTGTTGTGCGACGCAATAACTTCCTTAAAATAGGCCACTAAAAGAACGCGAATCCTGTCTTTATAGGCCTGCGCTTGTTCTCGGACAAGCGGATGAGAGTCCGTACCTACGTAAATAATCTTATCAACCGCTGATTCCGCAATCTCTTCCGGCGTAAAACCCCTGTTATCCACAGACCGGATGGTAAAATTACCCAGAAGAACGCCACCTTCTACGCTCATGGCCCTGGAGACTCCGATTTCATCTTAACCCTAATCATGCCATCCCTGTACTCATCACGTCTACGTCGGCCTGTCTGCTCAACACCCAGACCTTGGATGGCTGTTTTATAACTATTTTCAAAATACTGGAGCATTTCCAACGGACCCTTGGTGTAGCTGTAAGCTTGAATCAAGCAGGCATAAAGAAGCGCTTCTGGCGCATTCGTGCTAATCCAAGTGGTTGGGTTAATGGACGAAAGCTGGGCCGGACGGAGAATGTAGCCGAGCTGAACAGAATAGTTGCTGTCTGGCGTAGGTGCCAAAGCAAAGGTGTTTTGATCCCAGACAGAGTAGTACTTCGGCACACCTTCGTCAGTGTAATCCGGCCAGTACTCACGCATGAAAGAGTTGTCACGGAAATCAAGGAATTGACGATCTCCATCCACAACAATCATTAAATATCGGTGCGTCAGGATGTCGCTGGGCGCTGTAAGGAAGCGATTCCCCGATTCCAGGGTCGCTGTCGCTTCTTCTTTAAAAACATCCAGGTCAATATCCCGTAAAATACGGTTTTCGGCCATCGTAATAAAGGTATTAATGACCGAACTGGAGAAGACATTACTGTCTACTTCCGTATAATTCCTGATGTTGGTAACAAGTTCATCGTAGGTCATGATATGGATATAGTGACAGTGCCAACACTGCCGACTCCTTCGACTGGTCGTTGTTCTGGGTATGGCTGCATGCCAATACTACTAAACGCTGCATTTCCTGGCAGACCTACAAAAACCGTTGTAGGCTCTATTCTATCAGGACGCGGGTCTCTTAGGGCAATAGCATCGCCACGGTATTTAAGCGGCTCAAGCTGGGGTTCCTTGGGCTCGTAATCTTCCGGGCAGACCATGAACCCACGCCAGTTCTTCTTAAGAGTCTGGTATGGGTATCTTTGGCCGCAATAGTCACACAGGCCAAAGGAATTCTTGCCCGTCGCAAAGGCCAAGTTAAACCCCCAGTTCTGGGACAAAGGATACGCTTGCCGTATCCCGATCTTCTAAAGCAGCCCGTTGGAAGTCTTCTTCGTAAAACGCTTTAAGCGCTGTTACGCGCTCAGGTGCAAATTTGAGTGCCAGGTAATAGGCTAAACCGGACACCAGGCAAGGCAGGAAACGGAAGTTTACGTCCGCCGTGTTTGTATAAGCTCCCGCGTCCTGTATCCGTCGAATTCGGTAATAAACAAGCGTGTAAGCTTGGTCAGCCGCAGGGTATAAAAATACTTTAAAGGTATTTGCTCGTTGAACGTAATATTGGGCTGGTCTGGCTTGAGTACTTTTGTCTGGAACATTTAGATACTCTTCCCTACTAATTCGTTCAATCGTAATGTCCTGGTTTGTACCGCTGGATGAGTCCCGAATAACAGCAGAAAGCACATTAACCGTGTCAGAATCGAGCGTAACGTCAGCGGTTCCTTGCGTTAAAGACGCTGTTTTCTGCTCGATTGTCCAAAGATTAAGGCCTCGATTAGCCCAATCCAGGAAAACAAGGTTTAAGGAACGACGAGCGGACGAGAGCTGATAGCCGCTCGTTGGCCGCATCCCGCACCGCTCAAACGCCTCCTCGACGATGTCGTCGATATTGAGGTCAAATGTGGTCGTTCCCGAGGTTGCCATAAATCAGCACATCCCGCCTTTTTTCATCTTCTTAGCGTAACCGCCACCCATCATTTTCTTGACGGCACCGCCATCTTTCATCATTACAGGGCCGGTTTTGTTGCTAGTCTTTGAAACCATCTTGTTTTTAGGTCCAGAACTAACACATCCACCGCCTTGAGTTGCACATCCCATTCCACGTCCAGCCATGGTTAACTCCTTTTCTTGGGTCTTTTGGCCGTAAAGGCCGATTGTTTAAAAGCTTTTGCTGTAGGAGCGCCTTTAGCGCCCACTTTACGCATTTTTTCGCCTGATCCAGCAGCGATACGCTTGCGTTTTGCGTGAATGTTGGCGTATAAGCCTGGTTTTTCAGCCGACATGTTTGTGCTCCGAAATCATTCGATCAATCTTATATTCCAAACGATCAAACCGATCAATGATCTGCTGCATATCTGCTCTGAACTCTGCACGGGTAATGTGATCCCGTGCCATTTCTTCGCGTGTTCGGTTCAGTAAAATACTGAGTCGATTGATTTCATCAAACTTACCCTTAAGCGTGTAAAGCATGATTCCCACCACGAAACTTAGTCCGGCGTTCCATAGCATCATTTCCATGATCTAGCACTTCCACCTTTTTCTCGCTTGACGAAGACGGCTGTTTGGATCTTTTGCAGCCTCAGGAAATTTCTTCATTTGACCCGCAGAACGAGCACAAAAAGACTTACGCCGCGCAGCTCGCGCTGGCGACGGCTTGTCTTCTGTAACAGCAGTTTTTAGCTTTGAGCCAGGGTTGGCCTTACGGTAAGCTTTTACGCCTTTCTCCGTCATGCCAGCACCAGCCTTGGTGGGTCGGAAATTACCCGACTTCACCGAGGTTTTGATGCCCATGCCCTTGTTAGAAGCCATTACGCAGCCGCCCCACCACAAAAAAGTAGTGTAACGCTCGTTACGTTAGTGTCGTTCTTGTCAAAATACACCCCGGAATCAAACAGGACGCCATTATCAGGAAACATAATGTCGTACGCACCCGCAGCAGCAGGTGTGTTTATGGTGATCAGAGAGGTGTCCGTATCCGCAGCACCATTACGCAAATCAAAAGAAGAAGCCGTACCCGTGCAGGTGTAATAAACACCCTGGATGCGGGTTCTTCCTGAAATGGCAGCGGCATTGGCCGTCTTTGTGACGGCTTTTATGTCACTTGCGAAGCTCATAAAAGCCTCCTATTAGGCTGCTACGACTGCAACACCAGTCACGAGGTCAATATTTGCGCTTCCGTTTGAGAAGACAAGGGTATTACCAGAGGTGGTTCCAGAAACGTAATAGATGGTTCCGGCGTTACCAGCAGCGGCAGCAGGCAAGCTACCAACAGCAATAACAGTAAGTTTTACGGTGTCGCCAGCAACATTACCTGTGACATTGCCTGTAACAGCGCCAACAAAACCATTTGTGGATGTAACTGGACCGGAGAAGGTGGTCGAAGCCATTTGAGAATCCTTTCGTGTAGTAGCACATGCCCCGTATCGTCTCTACTAAGTCTGCTAGGTCAGTCGATACAGGTTTTAAATCCTAGTACTTGAATAATAAAACAAAAAAGGGGGCTTGTCGCCCCCTTTTTCTTGCTGCTTTTTAGGCTGCGCCGGGGGATCCGAAGATACCACGGGGATCGCTAAAGCCGAAGCTGTAACGCTCACGAGCCTTGTATCGGACGTTACCGGTGTCGAAGTCACCTTCGAAGCCAGTCTTGATGCCGACACGCTGGAACATCTTCATGCCGTTAGGAGCGTCCGTCTTGATGAAGAAGGCGTCCGTATCGGTCAGATAATGGTTCACAGTGTAGCCCTGAGGAATCATGCCCATGTTACGGATGGCATTGATGTCGTTGTCAGCCGTACCAACACGGAGAGTCGACTTCATGATGCGATCAGCAGTGAACTGAAGCTCCTTAGGAATGATCAGCTTAACGCCCTGAACAGCAATCTTCAGACCACGCTCGTCCGTGAAGGCGGCGATGTCGATGAGAGCTTGCTCAAGGGAGGTCTCGCTGAGGTCAGCAGGAGTGGTGAGCTCGTTACGAAGATCAGCGCCACCAAGGGTGGGGTGATCGGTCGCACAGAGAGGCTTGCCGTCGCCACCAAGGGAGGTGTCAAAAGCGCCGTTCAGAACGGCAGCAGCCTTGATCTGCTTGGTTTGAGCCATGGAGCGAGCCAGAGCACGGGTGTAACGAGCGGCAAGGCGGTCGTACAGATTGTCCTCAACAGCTTCTTCCGTAAGGGAGAAGGCAAGAGCAATCGTCTCGTGCGTGTAGCGAGCTGTGTAGACTTCTTGTGCTTGGTCGTAAGCAACGCCAGCACCTTCGGTCTTAACAGGGGCCTCACCAAAGCCCGAGAGCATGACTTCTTCTTCAAAAGCACGGTCAGAAGATTCAACGTCATAGATCTCGGCATGCTCGTTCTCATAGCCTTGATACTCAAGACCAAAGAGAGCGTTGAGTCCGGGCTCAAGTTCTTTAACTAGTTGTGCGCGTGTAATTGCCATGATTAAGCTCCTTGTCCGGCAACACCAGCGCTGCCATAAAGATGTTCATTAATCTTAACCACGACCACAGCATAGTCACCAAGTGCGTTGCCAGGAACGTCGTACAGGCCAACGATCTTAAGGTTTAGCGCAGCGGTTTTTGCGATGGTAGCGTTGTTAAGCTCCATTGTGGAAACACCAGTAGTGGTGCTACCGCCCGTGCCGATAACGTCAGCGTTCTTGCCGATGTCGGCAGCAACGATTTCCCCATCAGCTTGGATGGTGAATAACTGGTTGGGATCATCAATAACGTCAGCGATGATCTTGCCCTGGGTGATGTTCACCGAACCGGGGTAGTAGTTTTTCCACGTGGGCTTGCCAGTGGTGGGATCAATGTAGTTACAACCGTTGAATACGCCAACTGCAGCCGTGTGGGTAGCAGGAGCGAACTTAACGAGATAACCATCATAAACGGTGACAAGGTCACCTTGATAAATAGCGCCCGATTGGTTGTCCGCAATCTCGTAACCGTACTGCTTCTGACCGCCGGTGGCGGACAGGTTACCGAGAGCTCGGAGACCAAAGGCTTTGTCTATGTTAGCCATTTTTTGGTTCCTTTACAGAAATTAATTTAACCGGCCTTAGGGCCGCCGAATTGAACTTTAGACTGCCGCACTGGCCTGTCGATTCGCATGCTCGAATGAGCATTTGACTTGAGCAGGTCATTGTCGGCTGCCTCAACTTGGTCTTTCGCTCGACTCTTGTAGTACGCATTGCGCTCTTCGACCGTCTCATCAGGAATACGAGCCAGAAGCATTCCACCAACGCTGATAATGCCTGCGTGGCGGCCGTCTTCTACTGAAGCGATTGGATAATCAGGGTACTCATCAGCACGAACAAGCTCGTAACCTTCACGAAGCTTTCCGGCCACATTCGTACGATCATCAAATCCAGCGACCTCAGCACGAATCCATCGATGCTTATATCCCGGAGGGGGCGGGGGAGCGTCCAATCGAGAAGGAGGCGTCCAGGGCTTGCGGCGTGTCTCTGTCTCACGGGTTTCCGTGGAACGTGCGGCACGTTTGATTTCAGGCACTTTTCCGATCTGGTCCATCTTTTACTCCTTCACATATTTAGCGTATTCCTCAAGAGGAACGCCTAGTTTTTTGGCAATCGCAACCTGACTCGGTGTTAGCCGGACAGTGCGGCGCGCTGAATTGACTCCGGATGACCGGTTTGCAGGTGCGACGGCTTGCGCGGATCTCGACGACCTGGAATTCTGAGAAGATTGAGCAAACTTTTGAGGAAAAGTTTCTCTAATTCTCCTATTTAGCTCATCATAATACTCGTCTGACTGGGGGTCAACTCCTTCATTTTGAACGAGTTCTCTGTGAATGCCCCAGGCAGCGTGAGTCATGACAGTATCCTTGCCAAACCACGGATTGTCCTCGGCCCATTGTTCGGCCTTTGGATCCAGCCTAGCCGGCTGCTGTTGGCGCTGTGGCTGTTGCGCTTGCTGCACAGGCTGTGGCTGCTGGGTCTGTGCGCGCTGCTGCTGAGCCAAAGATTCGTAGTTTTGAAGCTGACGCTGCTCCATAACAAGCTGAGCCAAACGCTCCTGCGCTTCCATCTCCGTATCCACGTCGCCCTCTTCACGGGCTTTACGGATGATCTGCTTCAAAGCAACAGACTGGGTCTCAATCCGGCTCTTGGTTTCGCTTAAACGCTGTTGGTCAGACGTCTGATAGCGCTGATTGGCCTGCTGGAGCTGCGACTGTACGTTCTTTGCGTATTCCAAGGCGGCCTCTTCACGGCGTTGCGCTTCACGCAGCCGTGCCGTCATCTTGTCAATACGCTTTTTGACCTTGTCGCTGTACTGCTCCAGCTCTTCCT
>Ga0075477_10000989_pt1 | contig 13026 bp, 15 predicted proteins | sample DEB08_DNA_FD_76338 | JGI IMG/M metagenome (GOLD analysis project Ga0075477, IMG submission 76338) | Aqueous microbial communities from the Delaware River and Bay under freshwater to marine salinity gradient to study organic matter... | ecosystem: Environmental > Aquatic > Marine > Coastal ...
AGTGATTGTACAATTTCTTTATCCAATCCTTCAGCAGGTTTTTCTGAAATTTGAATTTTTAACTCGTCTGGAAAATGGGGGCCTTCTATCCAGTTTCTCATACGGGTCAATTTACTGACTTGGTCTCCACCAATAATTTGCAGTACTTCATCATCACTCTTTACTTGGGCAAGGAGTGCAAGGTGTCTAAATGTAGTGCCTGTAGAGGTTTGTGAGGATATTTTTGATAGGCGTAGTGCGCCTTCAGCGTCTTCTATTGCTACTTTCTGCCTCCTAGACAGGTTCTCATCAGATAATTCAGATTGCAGGTCTCTTGATAATTGTCGTTCATACTCATCTGCAAGTTCCACAAGAGACATTCCTGCATCAAAAGAAATGGCTTTCTTTGGTTTGGTTGATGCGATTAGGTATCTGAGAATCTCAGGAGGTACTAAATCCAAGGCTTCTAGTGGTCCAATCGTATTTCCAGTAGAGGAAGACATTGCACCCTGCCCCTTTAGTGAGATCCATTCGTAAACTAGTGGTTCAACAGGTACATCCCCAAACAGAGCGGAAATTTCTTTTCCGGTATCGTAAGAACCGCCTGATGCTCCATGGTCCTTTCCAAATGGCTCGCAAGTTATTCCAATCCATCCCCATCTGGCAGGCCAATCTACTCGCCAAGGAAGTTTGCCATCTGCTTTGTTTAAGTCTGATTTGCCAGGAACCCCATCTTGCTCCCAATGAACATAAGGCCATTCAAAGCCTGTTACTGTAACTCCGTCTAAACTTCCATTGTGACCATACGGATTGTATGGGAACCAATTTTCAGGGAGTTCTCTACCACTTACTCGCTCAATTATCTCCCTTATGTCACCAGCTTTTTCGCAGGCAATTCTTGCTCTCTCAGCGAATTCACCGTTTTGGTAAGACTCGTAATTATCTATTATTCGAGGTTTGACATCAATTTGTTCTAATGCTTGTAAGAATGGTTCTAAAAAGTGCTGCGCATATGTGCGACCGGATTCCGTAGGTTTCCCCTCTTTATCAGGAGCAGGAATAGTCGCTAATGGGCAACCGATGTATTTCTCATATTCATCAGAAAGGAATGGATAGACTTTCCTCAATGGGTCAGCAGAATCAACAATGAATACAAAATCTGCTTCCATTCCTGCATTCATTACTGCTTTGGCAACCATATCGCCAGTTAGAATTTCTCTAAGGTGTCCAATGTGGAATTCTCCGCTAGGTGTTATCCCTGATGCGATAATGTGCTTATTTCCTCGCTCAGCGAGTCTTTGCGCTGCAAAGTCAGCCCAGTGCATTGAATCACCTAAACTACTGCCGCCCTGATTATGCCTCGAAGTGGGACGCCATCTACTTCGTTTCTGCCTGTTTTGTTTACCAAAACCATGCATAATACAACCTCTGCTCCAGCTTCCCTCATAGATTCAATAGTTTTGGACATGGTTTTACCCGAAGAGAAAACGTCGTCGACTATCGCTATTTTCTTCCCAGAAACCTGTCCATACTTGTTGGATAGGGAGCCTTGACCAGGCTCTCCATCCACGTTTCTGTGAATTGCGACTTCGCATTCTAAATCGCTTGCTACTGAATTTGCAAAAAGGACCCCATTTATTGAAATACCAACGATTGTGTCAATTTCGTCACCACATTCTTCATAAGCGACGTCGGCCATAATTGACCCAATTGCAGCAATTCTTTGCGGCCTAACCCCGATAGTTCTCCAACCAATTCTGATATCTTGAGGTTTCTCTGAAGAATCATTCCCCGCAAGAAGCCACGAAATAGTGTCTTGTGATAGAGATAGTTCATCTGCTATCTGTTGGGAGTTCAATCCTTTTTTCCTCAAACCACTTGCTAAACTTCTCAGTTCTTCAATACTGGTTCCACTGTCCATGAGATTATCCTGTAATCAATATGAAATGAATGCATCGTTTTTCCGAGAGTTATTTGTGGCAAACCTCAAATGTATGTGTCCGAGCCATTGGACTGATGTCAGAATTCGAATACGAGTCTCTTCTCGATAGAGCACGGGCTAATATCCCCGAAGAAATTTCCAATCGTGCAAGATGGACTCTTCCTGAACCACAAATTCTTATCGAAGGTTCAAATACAATTTTGAGAAATTTTACTGAGGTTGTTAACCACATGGAAAGGGATGAAAATCACGTTTATCAATTCATGCTAAACGAACTTGGTACCGCAGGTTCAAGAGATGGTCCAAGAGCTCGATTCAAAGGAAGAATTGCACCAAAAAGAATCAAGAAAACTATAGTCAATTATGTTAACACCTACATTAAGTGCGGGCAATGTAATGCTCCTGATACCCACTTCATTAAACAGGAAAGGACGACTCTATTGAAGTGTCAAGCATGCGGAGCAACAAGACCAGTCAAGCTTTGATGTCTAGAAGAAATTCAGAAGGAATCTCACCGTTTTGTAAATAATTTGCAATGGATTCAATAGACTCATCAGTAATTTTTAACCAAATACCATCTGGATAAACGACACACGTGGGTCCATTTTCGCAATAATTTAAACAGCCGGATTTTTGAACTCTAATGTCGCTGATTCCCATTTCTTTTGTTCTTCCTTTCAATTTCTTCAAAAGTTCGAGTGAACCTTTCTCTGCGCAACAGCCTCGGGGTGAATTAGCCGTTCTTTCATGGCCACAAATGAAGGCATGCTTCCTGTATCCAATCTCATCAGTCATTCAGTACACCTTGTCGATTGAATCAGCAAGAGTTGTATCTCGTTCAGTTATTCCACCAACGTCGTGACTCCAGGTTTTGACCACAACAGAGCCCCATGAGAGTGTGAATTCAGCGTGATGGTCCTGTTCTTCACAAATGTTTCCAGCCTTGTTCACAAATTCAAGAGCCAAAACGAAATTATCAAACTTGAATTCCTTTTTCAGAAATTCTTGATTCACATTTTCCCATGACATATTCATCCCCACAAATGTGAATCATCGTTTCCTTTGCTCTTTTTCTCAACTTTTTCGTGAAGGTTGGAGCGTCTCTTGTGATCATCTCTTTCGAATTCAAGAAGTTCTTTGTCATCGATATAAGCCGGTCTTGTGTGAGCTACGAGGACCACTTTTACTATTACATCTCGAGCAAGAAATATTTGCTTACCATCTTCAGTGAGAATTTCTATAGAGGATTTGCCGGATGATAATAGTCTGCCACGAATCCAAGTTTCATCATCATCTCTTAGGGCCCTTGCGTCTATCTGAACCTCAACAAAGTCATCTTTTCTCAACCCGTGACGCCTCTCAAGAAGGTCACCAGTATGGATACTTTCCATCTCGTCTAAATCAGGGGAGCCCAATTCTTTCCACATGCCTTCTGCCCAGTCTGGTAGGTCTGCCATGTCTAGGGGTCAGTGGTACTACTTCTAAGGTCTGACGCTTTCAAAATCAACCTACGATTTCAAGAATGTGATGCTACCCCCAGTGATTGGGGCATCGTTGTGAAGGTGGTATGGAGGGAATTATCTACCGTCTTAACCGAAGACGAAGTTCTCGATAAGGGATTCAGTCGCGGTAAGAAATCTGCGGATAAGGTAGACGACCCGGTAAAGGTTTTCAGGGTGAGAAAACAACTCAATCGAATGGTACAGACTTCCTCAGACGTTATTTCTCAATATTTAGAAGAGACTGAAAAATCTTGGCCAAGTTTGGACAGAATGCCGACCTTCGATACAGCAATGGTAGATGCGTGCGTTGGTTGTGATGATTATCGACACCATCTTTCTATGCTTGGATGGGGTGCTAAACAAATAAGAAAAATTGGCAAACAAAACGTCGCTAAAATTACCAAGAGTGGTCGAATAGAAGTCATGCATACCGCACGTAAAGAGGCTTATGGTCGTATTTCGAGCATCATGGGTAGGGTCGGCCCCTCCTTGAAATGGCTAAATGATAGCCGACACGTGTTGAGAAAACTGCCAGAAATTGACCAAACAAATCCTACGATCGTCGTTTGTGGAGCTCCCAATGTTGGGAAAAGTGCATTCATTTCATCACTTTCGAGCGGTAAAATGGAGGTGAATCATTATCCATTTACAACGAAACAACTGCATGTTGGTCATTTTGAACACCGTAGGTTGAAGCATCAGATGGTAGATACTCCTGGTTTGTTGGACAGACCTATGGATAACCGAAATGCAATCGAATTACAAGCCATCGCCGCAATTCGACACATTGGGAGCATGTGCATCTTTTTGATGGATATAACCGAAGATTGTGGAACCTCGTTGGAAGAACAGCATAATTTGTTAGAGGAAGTAAAGGAATTACTTCCTGACATTGATATGATGGTTGTTGTATCTAAGGCTGACCTGATGGAACCGAAACCAGGAAATTGGGACGAGGTAAAACAATCAGAACATGATTGGGATGGTGAAGGAGAACCATATATTCCAATTCTTTTGGACGAGGAGGGTTGTGTGACAATTTCGTCAGTCGAGGATGTTGGAGTTACCGCATTACGTCTTGAAATAGTCCGCAGGTGTAAAGAAAATATGTCTACAGATCCACTGCTCTTACCTGAAGGTTGGCATCGTAGAGATTAATTAATGGTGAAGAGCCTTAATACGATTGGTATCACGAAGGCTATGAAAAATACACCGAACATAATTCTCATCATTTTGTCGTTTCTTTCCTGTTTTTCCAAGTCTGAAATACATTCTTGACTATTACAAATCCTCGGTTCTGATTTTATGTGAATGTCTACACCGCACATTCTGCAGTGTTTATGAGCGGGAAGATTTGGAGTAATTTTAGCCTTGGTTTTGTTAAATTGTTTGCCAATTTTTTCTTTAATTGCCTTTGCATCAACCATTTTATCACTCACTCTTCACTAAGGTTCCCGAGAATTCTTTTCCTTCGATTGCATCCTCTAAGTTTTGAATATCCCTTCCATCTAGGACTGCGATTCTTATTCCTGATTCACTAGCCCACCTTACAGCTACAGGGTCTACTGCTGCAGATTGGCCCGGCTTTAATGGCTCATCACCTGTGATTTTCAATAATTCATCATGGGTTAATTCTTCGATTGGTTGTGCGGAAGGATTTTTCTTTGGGTCACTATCATAAACGTGGGATACATTAGTAGCGATAACGCAGTATGATGCTCCAGAATCTCTTGCTAAGGCTACGGCGACGGCGTCGGTAGTATGCCCTGGAGTTGTACCACCCATTACCACAATGTTGTTTGATTCAAACATCCCCACCGCCTCATCAGTGGTCGTAGGTATCGTCGTCGAGACATTGCATCCAATGTCAAGAAGCATTTGCTGAATGATTGTTGCGTTTAATCTGGTCGCAGCAATTCCTACCATGTCTAATTTGTAAGAATCTGAAAGGTTTGTTTTTGCAATTTCAATTCCTTCTCTTGCGGGAAGTCCCCCTCCAATGACGAAACCTAATTTCCTGTCATTTCCTTCCATCAAAACCGACATTTGCCTCAATTGGCCGAACCACTGTACTCTTTTCTCGGCTTCTTCTGGTCGAAGAAGAGAGCCTCCAAGAGCAATGATATGTGTCGTCATTACCAACGCCAATAGTTCACCATTCATGATGCTTCCTTTTCAGAAGCCTTCAAAGTCCTCGCCTAAGCCCTACAGTATAGGGGGGCCTTGCATGAGTGACGAAGCGGAAGAGGCAACCCGACGTTTGAAACTAAAATTAGCATTAGAGGACCTAAGAGAAATGAAAGGTTCTGGAACTGAACTGGTTACGGTTATCATTCCACCGGATAGACAAGTATCTGACGCAAGACAGATGCTACAAAATGAGCATGGCCAGGCTGCGAATATCAAGTCAAAATCAACAAAGAAAAACGTGCAGGCTGCGATAGAATCAGCAATCTCAGCCTTGTCAAAATACCGAGACGCTGGAGAAAGAGGAATTGCGCTTTTTACTGGAGCAATAATCGTTGGAAATAACAAGACTAGACACACGACAGTAGTAATTGAAGACCCCCCCAAACCTCTAATTTCGTTTAGATACCGATGTGATTCGAGATTTGAATTAACCCAGTTGGAAGACATGCTTATCGACAAAAAATCGTACGGACTTTTCGTAATAGACAGGTCAGAAGCTGCATATGGTATAGCGAGTGGGAAGAGGATTCACGTCCAAGAACACTTGGTCTCCAACATTATGGGAAAGCACAGACAAGGTGGTCAATCAGCTCAGCGATTCGAAAGACTAATTGAAGAAGCGGCACATAATTTCTTCAAGAGAGCTACGGAACATGCTTGTTCATACTGGCTACCAGAACTGGAAAATATTCAGGCGATTATTATCGGTGGACCTGGAGCAACAAAGGATTTCGTTGTGAAAAATGAGTATTTCCATCATGAGGTAACAAAAAAGATCGCCGGCACCACCTTTGACGTTGGATACTCAAATGAAAGCGGAGTAAGAGAGTTGGTAGATAATGCAGGTTCTTTGATGGGAGAGATTGAACTTGACGCAGAGAGACAATCTGTAACCGAATTCCTCGAAGAATTAGTAAAATCCAACCCAAAGGCAACTTACGGTGAAATGATGATTAGGCAAGCCCTTGACCAGGGCGCTGTGGCAAAATTGTTGATTAGTGAAGGACTGAAGAAGAATGTCGTAGAAATCTTGTGTCAATCTTGTTCCAACGAATGGTCAGCAAGCGTAGGCAGAATGGAGGAACTTCCGGCATGCCCACAGTGTAAATCAGATGGAGACACGCTAAAAGAAAAATCATCAATATCTTTGATAGATGAGTTATCTATGATGGCCGCAAAGGGCCGTGCAGAAGTAAAGTTCATTTCAGTAGATTCTGAAGAAGGCGCTCAGTTAAAGTCTGGTTTTGGTGGTTTGGCTGCCGTACTTAGATATCCGATTATGTGAGGTGGTAGTTTGAAATTACTAAAACAGATTGTCGAGCAATCACTTGAGTTAGCGATTGCTGACTTAGGTGTGTCCGACAACTGGAAATCTGCGTTGGGACCGAGCAGAGAAAAGGAACAAGCAGACATAACTCTACCGTGCTTTGTCATAGCGAAAGAATTGAAGCGGAATCCTGCCGAAATCGCTCAGGAACTAGCTGGGAAAATCGATGGAAACTTTGAGGTATCTCCGGTTGGTGGTTATTTGAACTTCAAAGCGAATCCAGATTGGCTTGTGGATGTGGTATTAAATCATGAAATTAAATCAAATGGTAAAAACATCCTGATCGAACATACAAGTGCTAATCCAAATGGGCCCTTTCATGTTGGAAGAGCGAGGAATGCAATACTTGGAGACACTCTAGTTCGACTTCACAGATTGTATGGGAATGATGTAAGAGCTGAATATTATGTTGATGATATGGGTAAACAAGTCGCAGTATTAGCATGGGCACTTGAAAACCTGTCAAAACAACAGGTAGAAGAAATTCTGTCAGATAGAGACGGTGTAAACCAGAGATGGATAGGAAAACCAGACCATGAAACCGTTAGGTGGTATCAGGCAGCACAAGCTCTGCGAGCAGAAACTAATCAACAGATTGAGGATGCAATATCGAAATTAGTACATGATTCCGAAAATGGAGATGATTCAGTTCTGAAATCATTCGAGGAAGCCTATCAACCAGTTCTTGACGGAATGTTGGAAACTTTGGGAAGGTTAGGTATATCCTTTGATACTTTTACTAAGGAATCAAAGTTTGTCGTTGATGGTTCCGTCTCTAAAGTGATGGACCAGTTATCGTCTTTGGAAATCAACGGTATTGCAGACAATGGTGCAAACTACCTCGATTTAGGTCAAAGAGGATTAAAAGGTAAAACCGAATTCTTCTATAGAAGGGGAGACGGGTCGTCACTATATGCGACCAGAGATATTGCATATCACATGTGGAAATGGTCGCAAAGTGATAATTTAGTCAACGTTCTTGGAGAAGATCACAAGTTACAAGCTAAACAAGTGGGTTTGACTTTGACAGAGTTAGGATATCAAGTGCCAGAAGTTTTGTTTTATGCTTTTATCAAATTACCCGAGGGTAAAATGAGCACTAGAAAAGGTAACGTGGTTTTCATGGATGATTTGCTAGAGGAAGCGAAATTCCATGCAGCAGAGGTTGTAAGGGAGTTAAGAGATGACTTATCAGATGAAAAAGTCAACCAAATTGCAGAGGCTGTCGGCGTTTCAGCCGTTCGATTTAACATTACAAAGGTTAGTCCAGATAAAGGATTTACATTCCGCTGGGATGAGGCACTTTCTTTCGAAGGTGGAAGCGCACCTTTCGTGATGTATTCGCATACAAGAGCGTGTTCCATCGCTAAGAAAATTGGTAAAGAAGCTGATTTTACCTCAAGAGATTCAATTCCAGAATCGGTATATGAAATCTCGAGAACGATGGCAGTTTTTGATGACAAGTTAGAACAGTCAGTCCATGAAAATAAGCCACATATTTTTACACTTTATCTCTTAGAATTAGCCACTTCATACAACGCTTTCTATCGAGATTGCCACATAATTTCAGAAGACGGTTTGAATGAATTTTATTTTGCGATTAGTGAGAAAGCAAGACAATTGATGAAATCTGGTATGGAAGGAGTAGGTGTTATTCCTCTGGAAGAGATGTGAAAGGGTCGTCTGGTAACCTTCCAGCTGCCTCAATATCAGCTCCGATATTATTCAACTCGGTATATGCTTCTTCAATGGATTCAGTCTGTTTCAAGAATCTTGTAGGAGGCCACCCTAAGTCAATTTTACCTGGTTCGTGAATTGACTCTTCAATCCATGCCTCACAAGATTTTCCTGAGCACAACGCGGAAAGGCTGTCCAGGTCCACCCAAAAAGTCCTCCTCTTGCACACAGGGCAATCCCTGCAGTGCATCGTAGCCAAGACGGTCATCGCATCTTCTCCAACTACGTCTATTTCCCAAATTACGATGTCAGATCTTTGTAATTTCATAAGGTGAGATTTTTTGATGAATTCTCTCAAAATTTTCCAAGCGGTTTCTTCCGATGAAAACATGCCGAGGCCAATTGTGCTACCTTCTTCCTCTGTGACCGACGGCACGAATACCCTTTGTGTGTCCGTCATAGTAAACCTCCTGTGGTTTTAGTCCTTCAATCCCTCGTCCAAATATGCTCTACAATTGCTAATCCACCTTCTCTTGGTAAAGGAGCATTGGGTTTTTCTACACGGATTTTGATTTCCTTAACTAAAAAATTCCTAGAAATTTCATTGCAAATTCTACTACATAGAGTCTCCATTAAGTTTACTGGAGGAGAATTTACGACAACACTTTGAACCGCATTTTGCAAATCTGCATAATTTAACGTATGTTCAAGAATATCATTGATATCATCGTTTTCAAGTTCTGCCCAAATTGAAAAAACAAATGGCTGTGCTTCTAATTTTTCAAAATCATAAGCTCCATGAGTTGCGATTACCTCATATTTTTCTAGGCCAACAATAGTGACCATATTCAAACCTCTTCTCTTTCGTGGACCCAAATCAAATGGTATCCAAATTGGGTTTTGACTGGCCCAGTAACCGTTTTTAGTTCTGTATTCCAGACTGCTTCTTCGAATTCCCTAACCATCTGACCTTTCCTGAACCACCCCAAGTCTCCTCCTTTTTGGCTCGATGGGCAATCAGATTTTTTCCGAGCAACTTTTTGAAAATCTTTGAGTTTCTTGATATTTGTAGCCAATTGCGTGGCTTCTCCTTTACTTTTTACAAGAATATGACTCGCGTGTGCGCTGGGGTTTACCATGACAGTCGCCTCAGGCATCGTTGGACCATGCTAAGTATTTGACATAATTGCCGTAAATTGTGACAGATATTCCAAGACTTTCCTCGTTGAACCTTTCCATTGTGTCAAGGTATGTGTGATACTCCCATGAACCGCTACCGTAGCATACTGCCGCTCTTCCGTTACTATTGCTGTTTAAATTGTAAACAAACGGGCAGTGGTCGGAATTGCAAGGCATTCCATCAGGATCTCCCTTCTTGCCGTCGTATAGTCCAAGATTAATCTTGTATTTCGAGGCCATCTCAGGATTTGCCTTTTTGTACTCCTCAGTAAGATTTGAGATGTGCTCATAGTCAACTGGATGGTTAGTGAAAAGAGTTACAGAATTAGAACGGGATTGGTCAATGTCGACATGATTCATATCTAAGTTGACGTAAAGGCGTAAATTTTCTGATAACTCATCATTCATTTCCTCCACGTATGCATTTGAACCCCACAGTCCTTCTTCTTCGCCACCCCAAGTGCAGAATCTTACGGTTCTTTCAGGCTCGCCTTTTTCCTTGATCAAATCAGAAAACATTGTCGCCATTTCAAGAACAGAAGCGGTTCCAGAGGTATCGTCGACCGCTCCTGCTCCGTGGTATACCGTATCGTGATGGCCTCCAACAATTATGACTTCAGGAGATTTACCATAGTATGTTCCACATGGAACCCTTATTGTGAGTTCTTGGTCATTGGTAACATCAATCCGCATTTCTAGTCGATTGTTTTCACTACCATTGATGATAACCTCTTCTAGAATTTCTCCTGCATCCTTACTCATTGCGATAAATGCCATTTGTGATGGAATACTTCCTCCATTCGCTTCTTTCATTGCTTCTATGCTCGTTCCCTTGAAGATAGGAACGCAATCGTTACCTTCTATTTTCCCACAATTATAATCTTTATTTACCCTAATTATGGACGAAAGGCCATTTTCTATAGCGCGAGTCATAATCCCAGTGTTTCCAGAAATAGAACCGCCTCCAACTACATATCCAATTTTGCCCTCCGCTGAAGCCCAAAGTGCGTCATCGGTTCCATCGCCAAGGTGTACAACTTCCATATTGTCAGCAAAAGTGAATGCGGATTCACCACTGAATCCCTGAATCACATAGTCGCTTCTGTGATTGAATACGGTTATTTCTTGAGACAAATCAGTTGGTCCACATGCCAAAATATTATCTAATCCTGCATCACAAATTCGTAGGCTTGGCTCGCTGTTTATGCTGTGCATTGGCACTTCGTATGTGTGTAAAGTAGCTTGGTATCCTAATTCTTCGAACAAATCTGCAATGTACTCAGCCGCCGCTTGTTCTTCAGCAGAACCACTCATTCGCCCTTCCCAAACCGGATGTCCTAAATCTACCAAATCCTGAGCATATCCTCTTACTCTATCTTGGTCAAATTCTACCGAAGCACCGTATTCTACTGGATCTTCTTCTAAAAATATGTAAAGCAAAGTTGAGGAAAGAAAAATTAGAGAAAGCATTACTGCTAGTATGATTTTGTTTTGAGATAATGAAAGATTACCTCTTCCAATTCCCGCCTCTTTCCAATTTTCAACAACCTCTGCAGACAAAATTTCTTCATCAGTCATTAGATTTCATCTCCTGTCCACCTCTTGGTAAGTTGGTTGTCTACGCCAAGGTGGTCAAGTACTCGTGATACTACAAAGTCAATTAAATCATCCATTGTTTGTGGGTGATTGTAAAATCCTGGAGAAGCAGGAATTACAATGGTTCCCCAATTCGAAAGCTTAGCCATATTCTCAAGATGAACAGTTGCGTATGGAGCTTCTCTTGGAACAATAATCAGTTTACGTCGCTCTTTCATAGCGACAATCGCAGACCTTGTCGCAAGATTGTCTCCAATTCCTGCAGCCAATTTGCCCAAGGTGGAACCGCTACATGGACAGATCACAACAGCGTCTATCGCTGCGGAGCCAGAGGCTGATTTTGCTCCAACGTTGTCATTGTTTTCGAGAATTGCTCCTGATTCCTCTGCAAGACGCTCCGGTGTAAGGCCGTTGCATTCGTGAGCGAGAGTTAGTTTTCCCGATTCTGTAATTACAAGTCGAGCCCTTTCTCCGAGGATGTGTGCAAGGCGCACTCCGTAAATTGCGCCAGATGCTCCAGAAATTGCCAAGACGACTTCGCCCATCACTCTTCGCTGAATGATTTCATGTATCAAGTTATGTTCAATGCTCTGCGGATAACCTCTTCCAAAACTGAGATTGCTTCAGCAAAATGTTTTGGCTCTATAGACCAACCTACTCGTAACCATTCTGTAAGTCCTGAATCAAACATGCAACCGGGGACTGCAAGTAGGTCCAAATCCTTCCCAATGGTGTCAATCATTTCTAGTGTGTCAACTCCTTCAATTCTAAAGGCGCCGAATACTCCGTGTTTAGGTGGCACCCAACTAATTCCCAATCCTTCAAGCGCTTTTTGTAAGACAGGAATATTTCTTTTCCTGTATTCCTCGATTAGATCTATTGGTTCGTGTAATCTAGGTCTTACTTTTTCTGCGATTCGTATAGTAGGAGATGCCATCATTCCTTCCATGTTGTGAAATGCTTTGTTCACATTTTGAATAGTATCTTCACTGGCTAATATCCAGCCGTATCTTATTACGCCAAGACCGTGAACCTTTGTCAGGGATGAAATAGAAATGCAATGTCCTCCGTCCTTGAAGAACGGCTTCCAGTTTCTGTCAGAGGCAGAATAAACCTCGTCACTGATTATTCTAACATCCATTTCTTTGCACTTTTCTACGAGCCATTTCCTGTCATCTTCTGTGTATGTACAACCTACCGGATTAAGCTGGGGCGATATCATCAGCAAGTCGACCTCTGCAAGAACCACCTCCCAATTTTCCCTATCGATGGTCCATACTTCTGAAGTTGGTAACCTATTAACTTCGATTGTTTCCAAACCTAGTATTCTTGCAGTTTGCGAAACGGGGCCGTAAGATGGCATCTCTACCGCTACCTTTCCACCTCGAGATGCAGCTGCAATTGCTAAACTAATCGCTTGCGTTGCACCCATTGCAAGGTGTACATTTTCAACAGGAACATCATACATTGTGGCAACCAAACTTCTCTCGTCATAGCCAGGTTTTCTATGGTCTCTCCATACATCTTCCACTTCATCCAGTTCCCACGGGAATTGCAAGCCAGAGAATGATAAGTTGTGTTTCCTCTGTTCTCGTAATCTCGGGATATACCACTGGAGATATGCTACTGGAGGT
>Ga0075477_10000994_pt1 | contig 13014 bp, 9 predicted proteins | sample DEB08_DNA_FD_76338 | JGI IMG/M metagenome (GOLD analysis project Ga0075477, IMG submission 76338) | Aqueous microbial communities from the Delaware River and Bay under freshwater to marine salinity gradient to study organic matter... | ecosystem: Environmental > Aquatic > Marine > Coastal ...
GCAATTAGTGAAATTTCAACATTCACGTTCTTCGGAAGACCTAAAACCGCGACAGTTTCTCTAGCTGGAGCGGTTTTTTCGTTAAATAAGGTAGCGTAGATTCGGTTTACTGTTTCAAAGTGAGCCATATCACTTAAAAATATACTACACTTTACCACTTGCTCAGGAAGATAATTAGCCTCCTTAAGAATGGCCTTGATATTGCTAATTACTTGTTCTGTCTCACAAACAATGTCTTTCGTAACGAGTTCGCCCGTTACAGGGTCAATGGCGATTTGACCTGATACAAATAAGGTATTGTTTGACTCTACCGCCTGTGAATAGGGGCCGATAGGAGCGGGTGCATCTGGAGTATAGATAATTCTTTTCATTAACGTCTTATTACATTTCGTTGACTGCGGCTTTCCCACTTGAGATCAGAGAGCATGCTGCTCTTGATTCCAATAAAAAAGTCCCAACGAGTATTCGTACCAAAAGGTACCCAATTAAATCGAAGATCAAAGCTTTTTAAATCTCTACGAAAACCTAATTGTGTTAGGTTAAAACCTTTATTGGTGAAATCATAACCCGAAGAGAATCTGATTTTCCATTCGGGAGTAAGATCTAAATTTCCCGAAAACATCAATGAAGCATTGGTAAAGTTGTTCTCTCTCGCTGCATTGGTGTATCCGCTTGTGAACTGAAGATTCATATTCCAAGGGATAGCATTTCTGTATAATTTACCAATCTCTTCATTCTCTTCTTCGTCAGTATCTAGCTCGTCATTGAGTCCAAACCCAAATAAATCATTAGCTGCTCCTCCTGATGCTGTTCTATAATCAGAGTCATAACCTCTTTGGGAATCCTCCTCGTTATCTTCCTTTTCTTCTCTTTGGTTTTTGGGTTTAAAGGTATCGTTGTTCAGACGGTAGCTCACATTAATATTTGCTCGAGTTAAGCGAAATAAACCACCTCCGTTTTGAATATTCAATGTATTTATTCGTCTTCCGTCTGCATTGATGGCATAGGGGTCAAGGGCTCCATTTAGATTGATATTCATCTTTTGGTCAAGTATAGCAGTTGCAGCATTAAAACTTACTGGAGCGAGTCTAAGCGAATCGGCCTCCATGTTATAAGAACTGGCAAAATTGAGGTTACTGAAAATCGGAATTTTCCTAGATTCTGTTTCTGTACTATCCTTTGATTTGACCTTAGCCTCAATGGTATTTTGGAGACTAAAGGTAAGTGCGTTACTTCTACTGAGAGAGGGTGCTCCGTTATAGGTTCCTTCGAACCTTGAATAAGTCTCCAATTCGCCGTCGTAATTGGTGTAGGTGTCGTAATACTGTTCAAATGAAGGTCGGTATCCCCAACCCACCGAAGGTCGCATTACGTGTCGAATAGCCTCTAATTTATTTCCTTCCTTAAAGGTGTAGGTACCGTAAACGGTGGTACCAATATTGGCTGAAAGACCATATCTGTTAAATCGGTCAAACCCTTTAACGGTGTCTAAAACGATTTCTCTGTTTTGTTCGATGGTTGGGTCTTGGCCTCTTGTAAAGGTTTCAAAAGTCCATAAATCTTCATAATTAGTTCCCATAGAAACGCTAAAGAACTTGGCCACTTTGAAGTTCGTACTAATTGGAATAGTATGCCTTGCACCCATCTTTACATCATCGAACATTCTAGCAGTTAAGAAAAGTGAGTCTGTGGTCTTTATTCTGTTTTCGAATCGAGAGCTATACTGAAAGTTAATGTTTTGAAGAATCCCCTTTTTCATTCCATTTCTAGGTGCAAAGGGGAAGATTCGCTCCATGTTCACCTGAGCAGTGGGAAGGGTTAAGTTGATTTCTTCAGTGTTTGTGTTTTGGTTATGCGTCGCACTAAGATTGACATTTACAGATGGATATGCAGGAAAGGTTTTCGTGTAAGATATCGAAGACGAAAGGTTGTTATTTTGCGTAAGTGCAAGGTTTTGTTGATTTGCTGAACTTCTGAAATAGGAGCTCGACCCAATATTCACTGAAGCTGAAAATCTAGAATTTGGATTGGCTTTTGCATCTTGACTATGAGAGATTTGGAGATTGAAAATGCTACTTCGGCTGTAATCCTCGAAACCTTTTTGGCTAGTGATCAAATTTTCATATCTCAAATTAACATTTCCTCTAAATCGGTAGCGTTTGGTATAAACGCTTTGCACTTTGAACCCATAGCTACCATTGGTGTAATAATCACCGGTAAGGTTTAAATCAACATATTCGCTGAGAGGAAGGTAGTAGCCGCCATTTTGAATCGCATAGCCTCGCTGAGGGTCATTCGTAATTGTGGGGAAAATTAAACCGCCAGAGCGTCCTTGAGTCAAAGGAAGTACAGCGAAGGGTAATGCAATCGGGGTAGGTATATCGACTAGATACATGTTTGCGAAACCGGCAATGATTCGCTTGCCAGGGATGAATTTCGCTTTATTGATTTTGATATAGTAATCTGGGTCAATCGTGTCTTTAGCGGTCGTGAGCTTTCCTTTTTGAAAATAAAAAACAGAGTCGTTCTCTTTTTTAGTCATTTCAGTGTAAACCTTCATGTTCTCACTTGAAGGCCCCATACTTCCATATCCTGCTCCTTGTTCGGTTCGAGAATTAAAAATGATTGCTTTTTCTGTGTTGAAATTGTATCGGATAGAGTCAGGAACCACAACGCTAGGACCTTGTTTGAAGTTAGGTGTCTGATCAAGGTTACCTTCACTATTTTTAATTCTCCCAGCTTGAACCTCGTTGGTCACGTAGTCGATAGAAATAATTCCAGAGGCTAATTGGGTATCTGCATAAGTGATTTTTGCTTGATTTGATAATACAATAGCCGATTGCTTCTGATCTATAGCTACCGAATCTGTGGCGCTATATACAATGGGTGCATCTAATGTTGAAGCTACTTTGAATGATTGCTCGGTGGGTAGGGCTTGTCTTAGAGAATCTTTAAAGGCTTGATTTGCGGCAACTACTTGAGGTAATAAGGGAGCTACAATAGTGTCTGATGCCGCGATAGGTCGAACAAGTAAGTTTTTTATAGCGATTTGCTTCTGTGCATGAACTGCCGAAAATGCAGTCATCCATAGAAGAAGAATAATCCAATAATGCCTTTGTGTCGACAAGAGTAATTCTAAATTTAAATCAAGTGAAAAAGGGCCTGATTAATGGGTTCAAACTTACGGATTAATTGCCGAAACTATCTGGGAATGCTTAATTTTAGGGTATGTTTCACATCTCTATGATTCGGTTGCTTCTGCGAGGATTAGTTATCGCCTCATTATTCTATTTGGGATTTCCTTCGATCTACGCCCAATCAGATAATTTTAAAGTGGTTATTGACCCCGGTCACGGTGGTAAAGACCCGGGAAATGTGCATAACGGATACTATGAAAAGACCATCACCCTTGCCATTTCAAAAAAAGTAGCAGCACTTTTAAATAAGGAGCCAGATGTTGACGTTTCTTTGACAAGAGATCGCGATGTTGCGGTAGATCTTTATGCTAGAGGCCCAATTGCCAATAAAAGGGGCGCCGATGTTTTCGTGTCCATACATTGCGATGCGCATGATTCAAACGCTCACGGCGCGGGAACCTTCGTTTTAGGTCTTCATCGTGCAGACAAAAATATAGAGGTCGCCAAACGTGAAAACGCGGTTATTTATCGAGAAGAGGGCTATACCGAGAATTACGCAAAGTTTAATAGTGACGCCATTGGGGTGTCGGTGATTCAAGAAGAAAACCTTAACCAAAGTATTCAACTGGCCTATAAAGTTCAAAACGGATTAGTAAAGCGTGCAGGCAGAAGAGACAGACAGGTAAAACAAGCGGGCTTTGTCGTACTTTATGGAACCGTAATGCCATCGATTCTTATTGAGGTAGGTTTTTTAAGTAATTCTAACGAAGGATCCTTTTTAAATTCAAATACCGGGCAGCAAAAGGTTGCTGAGGCAATAGCCGCCGCTTTAATTGATTATAAAAATGAATTCTTTATGAATTCGATAGCCTTCGATCAACCCAAAGCTGATTCAACTACTTATTACCGGATACAATTGGCTGCCTCAGATCGAAGACTTTCAGAAAACGATCCTTTTTTTAAAGGGTTAAAACCCATCTATCTTGATGAAGTTTCAGCTGTAATGCGCTATTTTTACGGAAGAACCAGTTCTTTTCAAACTGCCCAAGAATTATTAAAACAGGCTCATAATAAAGGGTTTAAAGACGCTTTTATCGCCGAAATGAATTAACGAATCAATGAATCAAAATCGATTAACGAAGGAAATAAAGGCTGGATTAATTGTTGTACTTGGAATAACAGCATTAATTATGGGGTTTAGTTATCTCAAGTCAAATAGTCTATTAGGAAAATCGACTACGCTGCACGCGGTATATGATCATGTGGGTGGATTACAATCGGGTACTGCTGTTTCCTTAAACGGGTTTAGCGTAGGTACCATTGATGATATTGCTTTTTTAGATGAAACCGGAAAGCTAATGGTTGCTTTCACCATAACTACCGATTTACCGATACCTGCAGACTCCAAAGTGGAGCTTTACGATACTTCTGTTTTGGGGGGAAAGGGTCTTCAAATTGTGTTAGGTACCCCAGGTTCAGCGATCGCACAAAATGGTGATACACTAACCTCTATTGTAAAGGTCGGAATGACAGACCGAATCACAGAGCTTATGGAGCCTCTTGAAGCTAAGGTGAATAGTGCGATAGTGGAGACTGATTTACTGATGAAAAATCTGAATCAATTATTAGATACTGATTCACAAGCGCTTCTTAGAGAAACCCTTAATAACTTCAGCGAAACGAGCGCTTCATTAAAGGTGATTACGCAGAATGTTAGTGAGAACTTGACTGCTAACGAAAAGGCGCTAGGAACTATCCTTGAAAGTACGGCAGAGTTAACATCGAATCTATCTAGTGTTTCTGAAACACTAAATGACGCAGACTTACAAGGTTTGATAGCTGATTTAAACACATCGGTTTCGGCAACAAAAGAGATCCTTGAAGGAGTTAAAAATGGGGAAGGTTCTGTCGGACAAATTTTTACGAATCAAGAACTTTATCTTTCCTTACAAGAAAATTTAAGCCAGCTAGAATGGCTTTTACAAGACTTACGACTCAATCCTAAGCGATATTTGTCGGTTTCTGTATTTGGTAAGAAACAAAAGGATTATGTTGCTCCAGAATCAGACCCCGCTAAGACCTCAAAGAATCAATGATAAGTTCAATTCTTTTTTTAATTCTGCTTATCACAGGTATTGGGTTGTTTATCCGAAACAGCAAAAAAATAATCGCTGCGATTCACCTAGGTACTTCGCTGCCGATTGCAGACCGAAAAAAAGAGCGTTGGTTTCAAATGCTTCGTTTGGCTTTTGGACAGCAGAAGATGCACCGTAACCTTTTGGTAGGTGTTCTACACCTTGTGGTTTACCTAGGCTTTATAATTATTAATATCGAGCTTTTAGAAATTATTGTCGATGGATTATTCGGAACACATCGAATACTTAAAGGTTTAGGTGGGTTTTACAATTTTGCTATCGCAACTTTTGAAGTCTTTGCCCTACTAGTGGTTTTTTCGGTGATCGTCTTTTGGATGCGTCGAAACCTAGTGCGCATCGCCAGATTTTGGAGCCCTGAAATGAGAGGTTGGCCAAAGTCTGATGCGAATTGGATTTTGATTATCGAGTTGGTTTTGATGGGCTTGTTCCTTACCATGAATGCTGCTGATTATACGCTTCAACTTAGGCGCCACGAGGCGTACCCTTTAGCAGGAGCCTTTCCTGTGAGCGGTCTTATCGTACCGATTTTTCAAAACTTTTCGATAGATACGCTAGTCGTTATTGAGCGTGCTACTTGGTGGCTGCATATAGCCGGTATTCTGTTTTTCTTAAACTATCTGTATTATTCGAAGCATTTACATATTCTATTAGCGTTTCCACAAACCTTCTACGCGTCCCTCGAGCCAAAAGGTAAAATGGCTAACAATGAAATTGTTACTTCAGAAGTAAAAATGATGTTGGGGCTACCTGCCGAACCTGTGTCTTCTGATGAGGTGTCTTTTGGAGCTCGAGATGTTCATCAGTTATCTGCTTTACAGCTTTTAGGAGCCTATTCTTGCACCGAATGTGGTCGTTGTACAGCTTCATGTCCGGCCAACCAAACGGGTAAATTACTATCACCTCGTAAGATCATGATGGATGTCAGAGATCGTGCTACTTATTTAGTTGAAAAGGGTGATGCGGTGAAGGATCACTTTTTACTTGATAACTATATCTCTCGTGAAGAGTTGTGGGCTTGTACTACTTGTAACGCATGTGTTGAAGAATGTCCGATCGGTATCAGTCCAATGTCAATCATTTTATCCATGCGCCAATACATTACCATGGAAGAGGCCTCATCTCCCTCAGAACTAAATTCAATGATGACCAATATTGAAAATAATGGGGCTCCATGGCCGTTTAACAATGAAGATCGATTGAAATGGATAGACTAAACGTTAAAACGATGGCAGAATATGCTGCCGAGGGTAAGTCGCCAGAGGTATTATTTTTTGTCGGTTGTGCAGGAAGTTTTGATCAGCGAGCCCAGCAGGTTACCAAGGCCTTCGTTAAAATTCTGAACAGTGCGAATATATCCTTTGGCGTTTTAGGTAAAGAGGAGACCTGTACGGGAGATCCTGCCAAGCGCGCTGGCAATGACTTTTTATTTCAAATGCAGGCCTTAACTAATATTGAAACCATGAATGCCTATGGGGTAAAGAAAGTGGTTACCACTTGTCCGCATTGTTTCAATACGATTAAAAATGAATACCCTTCTCTTGGCGGAAACTATGAAATTCTTCATCATACACAGTTTTTAAAACAACTGTTAGAAGAAAATCGTATTTCTATTGAAGGAGGAAGTTTTAAGGGTAAAAAGATAACCTATCACGATCCCTGCTATTTGGGTCGCGCCAATGGAGTTTATGAAGCCCCTAGAGAAATCATTAAAAAGTTAGAGGCTGAAATCGTTGAAATGAAGCGCTGTAAGAAAAACGCGCTTTGTTGCGGAGCTGGTGGTGCTCAAATGTTTAAAGAATCAGAGGCGGGTAACAAGGAGATTAATCACGAACGTTCTGAGGAGGTGAATACCACTGGAGCATCTGTTGTAGCTGCTGCATGTCCTTTTTGTAATGTAATGTTAAATGACGGTGCGACGGCCACTGATTCTTCAGTTGAAGTTAAAGATTTAGCCCAGCTCATCGCCGAAGCTGCAGACTTATAAGAATTGTTAAATATGAAAATCAGTTTCGAAGAACTTCCTGATCAGGCGAGAATTTGGATATATCCATCAAATCGTCCATTTACTGAAGAAGAGTTAGAGCGATTAATTCCTAGTTTAGATCACTTTGTGGTCAACTGGGCTGCACACGGGACCCCTTTAAAAGCCGCCTACACGCTACCTTATAAGCGTTTTATTGTGTTAGGGGTAGACCAAGATATCCAGAAGGCTTCAGGTTGCTCTATTGATAGCTCAGTTCGTTTTATTCAAGAGATCGAGAAAGAATTTCAAGTAACCCTACTCGATAAAATGAATGTTACCTTCAAACAAGGTGAATTCTTAGCTTACAAATCTCTATCAGACTTTAGAAAGATGGCTAAGGACAAGGCCGTTTCAGCAAATACTATTGTATTTAACAATCTGGTTGAAAACAAGGAGGAGTTTGAGACTCATTGGGAAGTGCCTGCAAGTGATAGTTGGCATTCACGATTTTTGTAACTTAACTCAATGATCAATAAATATACTGGGATGCTGCTAATAATTTTAGCATCCATTCAATCCTACGCTCAGTCTATAAATTCTAGTGTGCTTGATGCTGACGATCGATATCGTCAAAATATTTGGGTAGATAGTGTTTATAATCAAATGACTTTTGAGGAGAAGGTAGGGCAGCTTATCATTGTTTTTACCGACTCAAAACCTTCTGAAGACGAGCCCGAGCGTATAGAAGCACTTATCAATGATCAACATATTGGAGGGCTTTTATTCTCTGTAGGTAGTCCAGAAAGGCAATTAGAACTTACTCGTCGTTATCAGGAATCTTCTAAAATTCCACTTCTAATGACTATGGATGCCGAATGGGGGCTTAGTATGCGATTAAAACCATCGTTTGCCTTTCCTTGGAACATGACTTTGGGTGCAACTAGGGATGCTGAGCTTATTAGACGGGTAGGCGAACGAATCGGCGCTCATAACAGACGTGTAGGTATTCATGTGAATTATGCTCCAGCGGTAGACTTGAATACCAACCCACTTAATCCAATTATCGGAAACCGATCTTTTGGCGAAGATCCCAAGGCGGTTAGTGAGGCAGCTGAAGCATTTTATTCGGGTATGTGGAGTGAAGGTGTTATGGGTTCAATAAAGCATTTTCCGGGGCATGGAGATACCTCGGCAGATTCACACCATGCTTTGCCTGTGGTTTTGGCTGATCGTAAACAATTAGACACCCTTGAATTGATTCCATTTAAACGAATGATTGATGCTGGTGTTCATTCGGTGATGGTAGCACATTTAGCACTTCCAAAATTAAAAGGTGCCAAAAATGATCCGGCATCGATTTCTTATCATATATCCACTGAGCTACTTCAAGACCAACTCGGTTTTAATGGTTTAGTAATCACCGATGCCTTAAACATGAAAGGAGTGAGTGAGGGGATTAGTCAAAATGAAGTTGGTCTAAAAGCTTTTGAAGCAGGGGCAGATATTCTTCTATACCCGCTTGATGTAAAGGCTACCACAGACATTTTAATAGACAAAATTAAAGGCTCCTCTTACTTACAAAAACGACTCGAACAATCGGTTAGAAAGATTCTTAAATCGAAATACTTATTAGGGCTAAATAACTTAGAGATACCTTCATTAGAAAGATTAAGTAAAGAAATTGAAACTGTTGAAGATCAGTTGTTAAGAGAACAAGTTTTTGAGTCAGCAATAACAATTTTTGACGACAATAAAAACCTTCCACTTTCGATTTCAAATCGATACTTATATGTGTCTTCTGAATCAGAAGATGATCAGTCGTTTTACGAATCGTTAGTGAGATACGCTGCCGTCGAGAAGGTCTCTTTTTCTGACTTGAATACTCTTGAATTGCAAGATTATGCTGCAGTTATTATAGGTCACCTACCAGACACCAGTACTCCTTGGAAGAAAACCGGTTTTTCAGAAGAATTTATAAGCGATCTAGGGCAGATAGAATTATCAACTATTCCAGTAATAATTGCGCATTTAGGAAGTCCTTATGCTCTAAATGTCTTGTCTGAAACCAATGCTTCAATATTGGTAGGCTATCAAAACACGTCTGAATCCCGAAGTGCTGCTGCACAAGCCATTTTTGGAGCAATCGCAGTCAAGGGAAAATTACCCGTTACCGTGAACCATCGATTTAAGGTAGGAATGGGAGTGTCTTACCCCGCTAAGAACTTAATTTCATACTCTAAGGTTCCTGAGAGAGTGGGTTTTTCTAGTAATCAACTAAAAGAAGTAGATCGGCTAATTGATAGAGTAGTAGATGAGGAAATGGCGCCTGGAGGTCAAGTGATCATCGCTCGAAAGGGAAAGGTGGTATACGAGCGCAATTTTGGGTATCAGACCTATAAAAAAAAAGTTCCCATTGAATGGGATACCCGTTACGATATCGCTTCAGTAACAAAAATCGCAGCGACCCTTCCACTTGTCATGCGCGCTCAAGAAAGAGGTGAAATAAGCCTTGGAGATCGCTTTTCAAATTGGTTTAAGGAGTTAGAAGGCACAGAAGTTGGTCAAACACCACTTATAGCTGCCCTTTCGCATCATGGGAGATTACCTGCTTGGATACCCTTCTACAAAGAGACCTTAGATAAAAACCAGCACCCATCTTCTCGATTTTACAACTTCGATGAAACCAATGAATTTGGTATAGCCGTGAGTGAATCACTGTTTCTTAAGTCTGATTATTCAAAACAGATGTTTCAGCGGATCAAAGAATCAAGTCTTGAGTCAAGAAAGTATCGCTATAGCGATTTGCCTTATTATCTCATTTTTTGGCATTTTACCAATCGTTATGGGGCATTTGACAAGCAAATTGAATCATTTTTATACCAGCCAATGGGATTGAGCTTTACTTCATATAATCCTATTCAAGTTACTGATAAAGAGAATATTGCCCCTTCTGAAATTGATTCGTATTTTCGATATGATCTACTTCAGGGTTATGTGCATGACATGGGCGCAGCCATGATGGGGGGAGTTGCAGGTCATGCAGGTGTTTTTAGTAATGCAAATGATCTTGCGAAACTTATGCAGATGTATCTTCAAGGGGGTTCTTACGGTGGTGAGCAATTTTTACAACCTTCTACGATAAGAAGATTTAATACTTGCTATTATTGTCATCAAGGTAATCGACGAGGGATAGGATTCGATAAACCTCAACTAGAAGGTGAAGGATCTACTTGTGGATGCGTTTCTCCTAAATCCTTTGGTCATTTAGGTTTTACAGGAACTTATGTATGGGCTGATCCTGAAAAAGAGTTAGTGTATGTGTTTCTTTCGAATAGAACTTACCCAAGCATGGATCGCAATCTCTTAGGTAAGACCAATATGAGAACAGAGATTCAAAGAATGATTTATGCGTCTCTGCTTTAGTATTATGGTACTATCTTTGATAAAATTCGAGCTGTGAAAATTGCAATGGTTTGTTATCCCACCTTTGGTGGAAGCGGTGTAGTCGCTACTGAGCTAGGAATGGCACTTGCTCGAGCGGGTCATGAGGTACATTTTATCACCTACAGTCAACCCGTACGTTTAGCCTTATTAGAAAAGAATATTTTTTATCACGAGGTAGATGTTCCCGAGTACCCATTATTTAAACACCAACCCTACGACCTAGCCCTTTCGAGTAAATTGGTAGATACGGTCAAGGCGTATAAAATTGAAGTACTTCACGTTCATTATGCTATACCGCATGCCTATGCGGGGTATATGGCTAAAAAGATGCTTAAAGAAGAGGGCATAATTATCCCAATGATTACAACCCTTCATGGTACGGATATCACCCTGGTAGGTAGTCATCCTTTCTACAAGACTGCTGTAACCTTTAGCATCAATAAATCAGACATTGTTACCGCAGTTTCTGAAAATCTTAAGGACACTACCTTCGAAATGTTTGAGGTAAATCGAGAAATAGAGGTTGTTCCCAATTTCATTGATGCCGCTAAGTTTGCAGAAACGCAAAAGCAACCTTGCGATAGAAATTTAATGGCGCTGAAGGAGGAATTCATCATCACCCACGTGAGTAATTTTAGGCCTGTTAAGCGCATCGAGGATGTTATCTTGGTATTTAAGCAGATCCTCGATAAGCATCCGGCTGTTTTAGTTATGGTAGGTGAAGGACCAGACCGCATCAAAGCTGAGCGACTATCGAAAGAGCTTGGTATTTATTCAAAGGTTAAATTTCTAGGCAATAGTGTTGAGATTGATCGCGTATTATGTATGAGTGATTTGTTTCTTCTGCCTTCGAGACAAGAGAGTTTCGGTTTAGCCGCGCTTGAAGCTATGATTAACAAAACCCCCGTTATTTCTTCTAATGCTGGCGGACTCCCTGAAGTGAATATTCATGGGGTATCTGGGTACGTTACTGAAATTGGTGATATTGAAAAGATGAGTGAATACGCATTAGCTATTCTTAAGGATTCAAAGACCCTTAATACATTCAAGGAGAATGCTAAAAAAACGGCTTTAGCCTTTGACCTTCCAAAAGTTCTTCCTCTTTATGAGTTGATTTATGAAAAGGCTTATAAAGCCAGAAATCAAAATAGTGAGTTGTAAGCTAGCCTTTCTTCGCTACCTCACTTTTTAAATACCACTGCACAAACCGCTTAAGACCTTCATCAATAGAAGTGTTTGGAGCATAGCCATAATCTTCGATAAGATCACTGACCTCGGCATAGGTTTGACTCACATCACCGGGCTGCATGGGCATCAGTTCTTTTTTAGCTGTCTTACCCAGGTGCTTTTCTAGGGTAGCGATAAAATCACCAAGCTGCTCTGACTTGTGATTACCTATGTTGTAAATCTTGTAGTTGTCTTTTGCAGGATTTTCAATGATACGAACAAGACCTTCTACGATATCATCGATATAAGTGAAGTCTCTCCGCATTTCTCCATTATTGAACACCTTGATCGGCTCATTCTTTAAAATCGCCTTGGTAAATAGGTAATACGCCATGTCGGGTCTACCATAAGGGCCATAAACGGTGAAGAATCGAAGCCCTGTAGTGTTGATGTTATACAAGTGACTGTAGGTATGTGCCATCAGTTCGTTTGCCTTTTTGGTAGCAGCATATAAACTAATCGGATGATCCACCTGCTGATCAGTGCTAAAAGGCACTTCTTTCGATTCTCCGTAGACGCTTGAACTACTGGCATAAATGAGATGATCAATACCAGCATGACGCACGGCTTCTAAGATATTACCAAAGCCTACCAAGTTACTTTGAATATACACCGATGGGTTTTCAATGCTGTAGCGAACTCCCGCTTGGGCAGCTAAATGACAGACCTTATCGATCGGATGTTTTTTAAACACCCCACTTAGAGCCTTTGCATTAGATACATCGATGCGGTAGAAGATAAAGTTCGGATAAACCTCAGAGAGACAAGAAATTTCATCAAGCTCGGCATCAACTCGAGCAATTCCTAACTCGCTAAGTCTTGCGAATTTAAGATCAGGGCTATAATAGTCGTTGATATTATCGATTCCTATTACTTGGTGCCCTGCCTCTAATAGTCGTTTAGTTAGGTGATAACCTATAAAACCCGCTGCGCCTGTTACTAATGCTATCATCTAATCTCTTTTGAAATCATCTTGTACTCGAACAATATCATCTTCGTCTGACGGTACTGTATAAGTATGTTGCCATATCTACGCTACAATTCCATAATCCTCTAATCTAATCAGAAGATGTACCCTGTACACTAA
>Ga0075477_10000998_pt1 | contig 12995 bp, 10 predicted proteins | sample DEB08_DNA_FD_76338 | JGI IMG/M metagenome (GOLD analysis project Ga0075477, IMG submission 76338) | Aqueous microbial communities from the Delaware River and Bay under freshwater to marine salinity gradient to study organic matter... | ecosystem: Environmental > Aquatic > Marine > Coastal ...
GAGACTCGGCCCTCGTTGACCTTCGCGAACGCCGCCGGATGCTGACGGATCAGCCGAGACAGCTGGCTCATGGTCACACCCAGCAGGCCCGCGGCCCCGGCGAGGTCCCACCGGCGCACCACCACGAGATCGAGGGCCTCCGCCAGCAGCGCCGGGTAGTCCGCGTGGTCGGGGTTGACCGCGATTCTCGTTCCCTGACGCCGCCGCTGCCAGAGTTCGCTCGGCGCGAAGTTGCTTCTCACGGGAATGGTGCGAACCTTCACGGCGAGCCGCAGCCGCAGCCGACGCACCGCGCGACTCTGGTTCACGGCGGGACTGCGGCGTTCGGTCGCCTGGGCCTCGATGCCCGTGGGCCTATGCAGGAGATGCACGCCCGAGGCGACCGCGGCGCGATGTTGGCCTCCGGGGCCGCGGCGCTTGCCGAGCTCGAGATCGCACTGTTCGAGAAGCGTCTCGACCTCGATCGTCGCCGGGTGGGGCGGATCGATCGTGATCGCAGCGGGATCGATGAACGGTGGGCGATAGGTCATCGAGAGTCCGTGGCGTCGGGGCGACCCCAGATCGAGAGAGGCTCCGCGGCGGTGTCGAGGGGATCGGATTCGCCCGCCGCGACACGGGGGAAGGCGGCTCCAGCGATCATCGCGGCGTTGTCGACGCACCACGCCGCCCGAGGCAGGCGCAGATCGACGCCGTGGCGGTCCGCGAGGCCGACGAGTCCATCTCGAAGTCGACGGTTGCTGACGACTCCGCCGCCGGCGACGACGCTTCGATAGGTCGGGCCGTCGGACTCGCCCTCGAGGCCCAGTCGCACCTTGGCGAGCAGGGTGTCGATCGCGGCAGCCTCGAACGATGCCGCCAGATCGGCCCGATCCCGTTCCGACAGGCGATCGGCGTGTCCGCGGGGGTCGGTCGCAGGGTCGTCGAGACCGAGCAGGTGCAGCACGGTTCGACGAAACGCCGTCTTCAATCCGCTGAACGACACGTCGAATCGGCGTCGGTCGAGCGTCGGCCGGGGAAGATCGAAACGGCCGTCGTCGCCGTCGCTCGCAAGAGCTGCAAGCTTCGGCCCCCCGGGGTGATCGAGGCCGATCATGGCCGCGGCCTTGTCGAACGCCTCGCCGGCCGCGTCGTCGATCGAGCGCCCCAGGCGTCGCTCCACCCCGCACGCTCCGAGACGGAAGAACGAGGTGTGCCCCCCCGAGACCACCAGGCCGAACGCCGGCGTTCCCACCGGTTCGGCTTCGAGTCGACCGGCGTAGAGATGCGCCTCCACGTGGTCGACGGCGATGAACGGCAGGTCGAGTCCCCACGCGAGGCCCTTGGCGGCGCTGGTGCCGACGAGCAGGGATCCGATCAGGCCCGGCCTCACGCCTGCGGCGACGGCGTCGAGATCGTCCAAGTCGATCCGGGCCTCGGCCAGGGCGGCCCGGATCGTCGGGAGGATGGTCTCGAGATGCGCGCGACTGGCGATCTCGGGCACCACCCCCCGGTAGGGCCGGTGCAGGGCGTGCTGCGATGCGACCACGTCGGCGCGCACACGCACGCCGTCCTCGACGATCGCCGCTGCGGTCTCGTCGCAGCTCGACTCGAGACCGAGGATCAGCATCGTCGGACTCTCGGTCCGGGGAAGATCACGAACCGCCGGCCGGTTCGAGCGGTGCGGTTCGCAGGACCGGTTCCAGCGCTGCGCCGTCGGTGATGCGGAAGGTGCCGATCACCTGCCCTTCGGCGTCGAGCACCCGCAGCTCGCCGCCGTCGAGATCCGTCCGGGACAGCATCGGCTCCGGGGCGGCACGTTCCTCGAGGCGGTCGATCCGGGCGTCGAGCGAGGCGAGCTCCTGCAGCAGGCGACGTCGGTAGGCCAGCTGGTCCCGCAACTCGTCTCCGGCGACGATCGCGGGCTGGGAGTCGTCGCCGACCACGAGCCACTCGCCGCTCGAAAGGCGATGGTCGAGGCTCTCCAACGCTGCGGCGAGTTGGGCGTCGCCCAGAGACTCGCGCAGCCAGGCCGGCTCGGACCAGGCCTCGCCATCGGCCTCGGGGGCGCCGCCGATCGCCTCGTAGCCTCGCCTCTGATCGACCAGAGCGCGGTAGGCGTCGGCATCCATGGGAACATGGAAGCCCGGATCGGGATCGACCCCCCACATCTCGGCCTCGGGGCCACGGTTGAGGTTGCGCCCGCTCGGCAAGGCGTAGTGGGCGGTGGTCATCTTGAGGATGCCGCCGCGACCGGGCAGCTCTCGAACCTCCTGGACCGAACCCTTGCCGTAGGTGCGCTGGCCGAGCACCTTGGCACGTCCGTTCTCCTGCAGCGCGCCCGACACGATCTCGCTGGCCGAGGCGGAAGCGTCGTTGACCAGGACGATCATCGGGGCATCGAGATCCTCCTCGCCGTCGTCGTCGGCCGACCACGCCCGTTCGACGCCCCGCCGGGACCGGACCGAGACGATGGTGCCGTCACGGAGGAAGAGGTCCGCGATCTCGATCGCCGCCTGCAGCGTGCCTCCTCCGTTGAATCGGAGATCCAGCACCACGCCGGCCGGGGCGGGCTCGATCGAGGCGAGCGCCTCGCGGAGGTCGGCGGCGGTCTCCTCGGTGAACTGGGTGAGGCGGACGTAGGCGATCCGATCCTCGGGATCGAGCACGAACCGCCAGTCCTCGCCGTCGCGTCGGAAGCCCTTCACGGTGCGGGTCCGAATCGGACTGCGAACCACGACGAGATCCTCCTCCTCGCCGTCGGCGTGGCGAACGCGGATCCGCACCGGGGTGCCGGCCTCGCCCATCAGGCGTTCGGCGCAACGGGCGGCCCCGAGACCGAAGGTCGACTCGTCCTCGATCGAGAGGACGGTGTCGCCGGCCCGCACACCCGCCTCGAGGGCGGGGCTGTCGTCGAGCGGGCTGACGATGGTCAGCCAGCCGTCGACGACGTCGATTTCGGCGCCGATGCCGACGTAGCTTCCCTTCATCGCCTTGTTGAAGTCGTCCTCGTCGGTGGGCGGGACGTAGACGGTGTAGGGGTCCTCGAGCGATTCGACCATCGCCGAGAGCGCCGCGTCGCGCATTCGATCGTCGTCCACGTTCTCGACGAAGTTGTCGCGGAGCAGCCCGCGGACATCGACAAGGGGATCGAACCACTCGTAGTCGCTTCGCTGGGAGCGGAAGGCGAGGGCCGACTGGATCAGCATGGCCGAGCCGAGCACGACGACGGCGGCGGTGAGCAGGGGGCGATGGGTCCGCAACGGTCGATCTCCGGGGAAGGCGGACCGATCATACGGACGCGGAAGTCGCTGCCGTCGATACCATCCGGAGGCGGGACGCCGCGATCCGGCAGACGCAGGGCGACGGAGGTGGCGTGGGCTCGAAGCTTCGCGAAGATCTTGAACTCCGACGCGAGCGGGCGGTGCTCGCGACGGTGGTTTCCGACGACTCCCCCGAGGAGCCGCTCGCGGAACTGCAGGATCTCGCCGAGACCGCAGGCGTCCTCGTGGTGGGGGCCATGCAGCAGCGAAGGAACCGCCCGGACCCTCGGACCTGGTTCGGCAAGGGGAAGATCGAGGAGCTTGCGGCGCTGGCCAAGGAGCTCGATGCCGGCGTGGTGATCGTGGACCACGACCTCTCGCCCCAGCAGCTTCGGAACATCGAGGAGGCGGTCAAGCGGAAGGTGATCGATCGAAGCGAGCTGATCCTCGACATCTTCGCGAACCGCGCCACGACCCGAGAGGCCCAGCTTCAGGTCGAGATCGCCCAGCTCGAGTACACCGCGCCGCGGCTTCGGGCGATGTGGAGCCACCTCGGCCAGGTCGTCGGCGGGGCGCCGATGGGAGTGGGAACCCGCGGACCCGGCGAGCAGCAGCTCGAGATCGACCGTCGCATCGTGCAGCGTCGCCTGCAGCACCTGCGCCGGGAACTCGCGGAGATCCACGCCCGCAGCACGCGACAGCTCGAGCGGCGGCGCGCCGAACACACGGTGGTGGGCGTGGTCGGCTACACCAACGCCGGAAAGAGCACCCTGTTCAACGCACTCACCGAGGGCGGCGCATACGCCGACGATCGTCTGTTCGCGACGCTTGGGACCCGTGTCGAGCGCTGGAGCCTCGGCGGCGGCGACGACGCGATGCTGACCGACACCGTCGGATTCATCCGGGATCTTCCGCACCACCTCGTCGCGAGCTTTCGCTCGACCCTCGAGCAGGCCACCACCGCGCACCTCCTCCTGATCGTCCTGGACGTCTCCGACCCCGAGGCCGAGCGGCGTCATCGGTCGGTGCGGCAGGTGCTCGAGGAGATCGGCGCCGGCGAGGTCCCTGCGGTCGTTGCGCTGAACAAGATCGATCGCCTGCGAGAGACCCGAGGAGATCGCGAGGCTTCGAGGATCCTGGAGGAGTGGGCCGCGATCGAACCCGGCGCCGTGCCCATCAGTGCCCGGAGCGGCACCGGCCTCGAGACGCTTCGCCTGCTGGTTCGCGATCGCCTGCTGGGGCCGCGAAGGGAGGCCGAGGTCCAGCTGCCGATGTCGGCGTCTCGGGAGATCGATCTCCTCGAGAAGCGGACCGAGGTGCTGGATCGCAGCTATCCCGAGGGGGGGCTGATGGTCAGGATGAGGGTCCGCCTTGCTCGGGGGCACGCCGAGGCGTTGCGTGGCGTCCCGGGGGCTCTGCTCGACGGGCGTCCGGCCGCGGAGGCGATCGAAGCACTCTGGCCATCCGCAAGCGCCGAGGCGGCGACTCGCGTCCCCCCACATCGGTCCCTCCATCCGGAATGACCCGCACGGTCGGCGGCGTCGCAGCGGTTGCGGGCGAGGCACCGCTTGACATGCCCGATCCCGGTTCTACGCTTCGCCGCCTGAGGCGACTTAGCTCAGTTGGTAGAGCACCGCATTGAAAATGCGGGTGTCCGCGGTTCAAGTCCGCGAGTCGCCATTCCCAGCAACCTTCCACTCCGCGGCGGGGGAGCGTCCGGCGACTTCTCCGGCGACTTCTAAAGCGGGCCTGAAGAAGCGGGCCTGAAGAGGCCTTCCCAACGTGGCCTCTCCGGGGAGACCGCAGCAAGGTTTCGGCACCCGAGGTTTCGGCACTCGAGGTCTCGGCGCCCAGAGTCCCTCGGAGATCCCTCGAAGTTCCCCTGGAGTCTTCGAGGCGCCGTTGAGGCGTCTCGAGACTCCCCGAGACTTCCTGCCACGCATCACGAGCCGAGGCGCGACGAACTGGCGCGGTGCACGCCACCCTGAAGCATCCCCACATTCATGCCTCCGAGGGGGTGTCGTCGCTCGAGCTCCGCGGCCAACGCGTCGGGCTCGAGCAGCAGGAACATCGCGGGGTGCCGCAGCACGCGGGTGGCGAATCGAAGTGCTCGCGTAAGACTCGGTCTGGTCGTGGCGAGCATCAGCGAGCCGCCGTCGAACGCGATCGGCAGCACCCGGAACTGCCACGCCTGACGCGGCGACACCAGATCGGCCACGCCGGGATCGAAATCGACTTCGTCGAGCGTGAGTTCGCGGGTGAGGTGTTCGTACTGCCTCGCCCAGACCCCCTCGATCGTCTCGGGCGAGATCCCGTGGATCCGCTCGCAGATCGATCCGAACGGCTCGCCCAACTGTCGTTGGATGGCGAGCACCTCTTCCACCTGCTCCTCGCTCAGCACACCCTCGGCGACGAGCATCTCTCCCATTCGAAGCACCATGTTCTCTCTCCTCCGCCCCGTGGGGACCGCGGAAGATCGGCGGGGCGGGGAAGGGAGTTCAGCGTTGGTTCGACGCGAGGCCCCGCCCGGAGGCCTCGGCAGGGGAGTCGTGCGGCCTGAGGCGTCTGCAGGTTCTGTCGGGTCTCGATCCGGCCGGTTTCGGGACGCTCCATGTCTGACATCGGGCCGCGAGTCGGGTTCGATCGCCGGCAGGCCGCTCGAGTCGGGCGCCCCGCCCGGTAGCATCGTGCCGGTGAGAAGGAACGCCTCCGAATCGGTCGACGGCCCCGACATGCCGGCGGTGGACTGGCGCCAGATCGTCGGCCGGGTCCGAGAGGGCCTTCTGGGGCATGCCGGCGAGTCCGCCGAGGCGGTCGAGTCGCTGCTGGCGGGACTCGACAGGACGGCACGCGGAAGAGTCGAGACGAGTCGGGCTGCGGCGGGCAGCGCCCGTGCGGAGCGTCAACGTGCCTCCATTCGCCTCGTCGAAGCGGCGCTCGGTCGGCGATTGCTGGAACTCGGATGCGAGTTCCAACTCGAAGTGCTGGGCCCTCAAGGTCGTCGGTGCGACTTCCTGGCCACCCGCGGATCGAGTTCGCTCGCGATCCACGTCAAGCAGCTGCCCCCGACGATGGCCCCGCCCGCGTTCTCGGGACGCGAGCGGGCGCTGGAAGCGATCGCACGCCCCGTCGCCGTCGCGTTCCGCCGCCGGCCGATGTCCGACGACACCTGGCGGCGCATCCTGCCCGGACTCCGGCGGTTTCTCGAACTCGCATCGGTCGGCGAGGAACAGCGGCATCTCGATGCCCGCGGTGCCGAAGCGGTGTCGGCGCGAATCCTCGGACCTGTCCCCGGAGAGACGCTGCGACTGATCCCGGTGGGGACGGGCGAACTGGATGCCCGGGTCGCGAGGGTTCGTCGCCTGTTGCGGCGCGCCCACGGTCAGTTCCTTCCCGACCATCCCAATCTGATCCTGTTCGGAACCCTTGCCGAGCAGCCGACCGCGGAGAGCCTCTACGCCCTCGAAACCGCTTTGCTCGGCACCCAGGTCGAGCGTTGGGATCGCTTCCCTCGGAAGGGGCATCGGGTGGCGTACGGGCGTGCCGACGACGGGTTCTGGTGCGGCCGACGTCACGAGGCCTCGCGAGTGGCCGGGTGGTTCAGTGCCGCGTCGGCCGATCGGGACCGGTCCGGAGGCTGGTGGGACCGCGACGCGCTCGCCGTGTCGCCGAACGCAGATCCCGGTCAGGAAGAGGTTCGTGCCTGGCTCGAGACGCTGCTCGGACCTCCCCAGCGGGCGTTGGGGCTCTGAAGGCGCCGATCGCCTCCCGGACGGCGTCGTTCCACGACACGTCTTCGGCAGCTCAAGTCCCCAGTTCCATCGAGTCGGTGGGGCGGGCTCGATGTGGAGAGCGGTCCCGACTCTCATGGGCGAAGACGCGTTCGACGAGCCACGATCGCAGCGATCGCTGGCCCGCGAATTCGCGAAGCGAAGGGCCGCCGCCGCGCCGGACCGGAGTGGTCGGTTCGGCGGTCCGTCGCCTCAACGCATCGAAGAACCGCGAGACCGTCGCGCTGGCTTCTGCGTCTGGGAGACGCGTCGCGACGGCGACGTGCAGAGGAGCCTCGAGGTGCGCGACGAGATCGGCCCATGCAAGCGACACGCCACGACTGCAGGCGGCCGCGAGCACGAGATCCTCGATCCAGATCGTCGAAGAGACCAGACGTCCGGGCAGGCCTCGCCGCGCGGCCGCGTAGTGTTCGACCACGTCATCGGGGCCGATGCGGTACCGGATGGACAGGGGGCCGGCCTCTGCGAAGAAGCGTTGGCGGATTCGGTCTCCATGCCACGGGGCGGTCGTCTCGACATCTCGCGACGCCGAGTCGGGGAGAGAGGCCTCGGCCCTCGTTCCGGATCGCGGCCGCGCCGTGTCGGCGGCGGCCCTCGAACGCGATGCCGAGGCGATCTTGGAACGCTCGCTCGAATCCTCTTGCCGTCGAATGGTCACCGTCGATTCCCCTCGCACGCGTCGTCCTCGGACGAGGCGTCAAGATGCTTGCCAGACGGATCCATCCGTTTTCCAACGTCATGCGGTCACAGGCTCCGCACGCGCCTCCATGCCCCCCGTTCCGCCCCGGTCACCGCGAACTCCTCGCGAGCGGCCCCGAACCGAGGGACGCTGCTCTCGAGGACCGTCGCTCTCGAGGACCGTCGCTGGCGAGGTCCGCCGACGGTGTCCACGAGTCGGGCGGCGAGTCGGGCGGCGAGTCGGGAGGCGCGACGATCCGTGTCGTGACCCTCTCGACGAGGCCCGGTCTCCGGCACCGGCGGGCCCGAGTCTAGTTGGCCTCGACGCCTGGTCAACGATCGGGCGACATCTCCGGTCGGGTCTGCCGGAGATCTGGCGACGGACGATTCGATGCGTGTCCTCGGGCCGCCTCGGAAGGGCGATTATCGGCGGCCCTCGTCGAGGTCGCCGAGCCATCTCGCCTGCAGGTCCGCCAGTGCCGGGAAGGTGCGGCGCCACGCCAGAAGTTCGTCTCGCTCGAGCGTCGCAGTGACCATCGCGTCGGCCACGCCGCCTTCGGCGAGCACATCTCCCATCGGGGAGATGATCATCGAGCCGCCCGCATACTCGTGCGAGGGATCTCTGCCGACTCGGTTGCACGCGACCACGTAGGCCTGATTCTCGATGGCTCGGGCGACGAGCAGACTGCGCCAGTGCCGTTGCCGTTTGGCAGGCCACGACGCGCCGATCGTGAAGACCTCCGCGCCTCGACGGACGGCATGCCGCCACAACTCGGGAAAGCGAAGGTCGTAGCAGATCAGGGGGCAGACCTTGAAGTCGCCGCAGTCCAGGACGACGGCGCGCCGGCCGGACGCGTAGATCCGGTCTTCTCCCGCGAAGCTGAACGGATGGATCTTGTCGTAGTGCTCGAGTTCCCCGCCGTCCGGGGCGAGGATCGTGGCGCGGTTGAGGCCGCGACCGTCGGTCGCCCGGACCGCATGGCCGATCTGGACGAAGGAATTGGTCCGTCGCGCGACCTCGGCGGCCCATTCGACGCTCGATCGACCCTCGTCGCGGAGATCGGCGATCGCGTCGAGATCGAGACTGAACCCGGTCTCGCAGAGTTCCGGGAGCAGCAGAAATCCGGGCTGGTCGGTCTTCGCGTTCCGATCCGAGAGGAGATCCAGATCCGCGAGGAGAGCCAGGATCCGCCGGCGGGTGGATGGGGGCCGCTCCCAGTCGATGTCGTGCTGGACGGCGGCAAATCGCATGGCGAGCGGGAGAACGGAGGCGGCCTGCGGTCGCGGTTGCGGGACGAAGGGGACGGGTAGCTGACGGGACTCGAACCCGCGACATCCGGAATCACAATCCGGTGCTCTAACCAACTGAGCTACAGCTACCAGCGAGGCGGCGGACGATACGGGAGGGGCCGAGGTGTGGTCAATCGGGGTCGATCGGCGACAGAGGCTTCGATTCGGGTGGGGGTCGTGCTACAGTGCTCGTTTCGCCGATTGGAAGAGACATGAGCACGATGACCTCCGCGGCCGTCGACGCCGCCGCGTTTCCGGGTGTCGCCCTCCGCCGAAACCTCTCGACCGCCGCACTCGTCGAGGCGGCGATCCGCCGCGGCGAGGGCGAACTCGCCGCCAACGGCGCCCTGGTGTGCGACACCGGGGATCGCCGGGGCCGGAGTCCCGGCGACAAGTTTCTCGAGGACACGCCGGGCATCCACGACGACATCGACTGGGGGAAGGTGAACCAGCCGATCACGCCCGAGAACTTCGATCGGGTCGAGGCGGCGGCACGGGCCTGGCTGTCTGGGCAGGACGAACTCTTTCGCTTCGACGGATTCGCGGGCGCGGATCCCAACCATCGCCTGAAGGTCTCGGTGGTGGCGGCGGAGGCGTGGCACGCCCTCTTCGCGAAGACCCTCTTCATCAACGCCTTCGCCGACGGCGAGGGCGCCGAGGCGCCCTTCGCGTCGGACTGGACCATTCTCAACGCCGGTGGCCTGCAGCTGGAGGATCCCGAGTCGGTCGGGCTGAAGAGTTCCATCGGCATCGTGCAGAGCCTCGAACGCCGCATGGTGATCATCGTCGGCACCCGCTACGCCGGCGAGATCAAGAAGAGCATCTTCTACGCCATGAACCACGACCTTCCCGCCAGGGGGGTCTTCCCGATGCACTGCTCGGCGAACGTCGCCCACGACGATCCGACGAACGTGGCGCTGTTCTTCGGACTGTCGGGCACCGGAAAGACCACGCTGTCCGCCGACCCCGAGCGCGACCTCATCGGCGACGACGAGCACGGCTGGAGCGACGACGGGGTCTTCAACATCGAGGGCGGCTGCTACGCGAAGTGCATCAAGCTCTCCAAGGAGGGCGAGCCCGAGATCTGGGACGCCATCCGGTTCGGCTCGGTCCTCGAGAACGTGGTGATGGATCCCAGGACCCGGGTACCCGACTACGACTCGTCGGCGAAGACCGAGAACACCAGGGTGACCTACCCGGTCGAGTTCATCTCCAACGCACGGATCCCGTCGGTCGGCGGCCATCCTCGCAACGTGGTGTTCCTGACCGCCGACGCGTTCGGCGTGCTGCCTCCGGTGTCGCGTCTGACCCCCGAGCAGGCGATGTACTACTTCGTCAACGGCTACACCTCGAAGCTCGCCGGGACCGAGGCGGGCGTCACCGAGCCGCAGCCCAACTTCTCGCCGTGCTTCGGCGGTCCGTTCCTTCCACGGTCTCCGATGGTCTACGCGGGCATGCTCGCCGATCGCATCCGCACCCATGGGGCCAAGGTGTGGCTCTTGAACACCGGCTGGACCGGTGGTCCCTACGGCGTCGGCGAGCGGTTCAAGCTGGCGTGGACGAGGACGTTCGTCCGCCGGATCCTCGATGGGAGCCTCGACGCCGTCGAGGTGCGGACCCACCCGATCTTCGGACTGGAGATGCCGGTCGCGGTCGAGGGCGTGCCGGACGAGGTGCTCGATCCGATTCGTACCTGGCCCGACGCGGCCGCCTACGAGCGGCAGGCGACGGAACTGGCCAAGCGGTTCCGGGCCAACGAGAGTCGCTTCGAACTCTCCGACGAGGTCCGGGCGGGCGGGCCTCGGGTCTGATCGACGCGCCGCCCCACCGGGTGGAGACGGGCCCTTGATCGGCGCTCCCGGACCTACCGGGGCGGATGCTGAGACCGAGAATGGGCGAATGTCCCGGGAAGACGTCGGACGATCGGGCACACGCTGATCTTGTCCCGTGGCGGGGTCGATGACGGGTTGACCGCGGGACATCGCGTCCCGAACTCGAGCCGCCAAAGAGACCGTCATGAGCGATCAGAACCCCCGCAACGAAAAGGACGTCCTGACCACCGGCGACGTCGCCCGCATCTGCAACGTCGCGAGTCGCACCGTCAGCAAGTGGTTCGATTCCGGACAGCTGAAGGGCTACCGCATCCCAGGTTCCAAGGACCGCCGGATTCCGATGTCCAACCTGCTCCAGTTCATGAAGGAGCACCAGATTCCCATGGACGGCCTGATGAGCGGCAATCCCCGCCTGCTCGTGGTCGATTCCGATCGGGACTCCGCCGAGACCCTGCGTCAGGTGTTGACCGAGCAGACCCGCTACGAGGTCAAGGTCGCAGGCACCGCGTTCGAGGCGGGCCTCGAGTGCGAGCGGTTCCGCCCGCACGTGATGCTGCTGGACCTCCATCTCGACGGCGGCAACGCCGAGGTCGTGCTGGGCATGGTCCGCTCCAACGAGGATCTTCAGATGACCCGCGTCATCGGCCTGTCGGCCCGCCTCACCGAGGGCCAGGCGATGCAGTACTCCACCCGCGGCTTCGATGGCGTCCTTCGCAAGCCCTTCACCGTCCGTCAGGTCATCGAGTGGGTGGAACGCTCCTACTCGATCGCCGGCTGAGCGACTGGATTCGCCCCGCCTCGACGGGGGCTCGCCCCGATTCGCCCCGATTCGCACCGATTCGCGCCGACGCACCCTCGTCTCACGGGGGTGCGTCTTCGTTGGAATCCCTACACTCGCCGCCCCATGCGTGTGGCGGTGGCGCAACTCGATCCGATCGTCGGCGATCTCGACGGCAACGCGACGGCGATCCGCCGCGCCGCGGAGACCGCGGCGAGGGACGGCGCCGAGATCTTCGTCGCCGGCGAACTCGCCCTCGTGGGCTATCCGCCCCGCGATCTCCTCGAGCGGCCGGGACTCGTGGGGCACTGCCTGCGCCACGCGGAGGCGATCGGTCGAGCCGTGCCGTCGCTGACGTTCGTCCTGGGACTGCCGCGCCGTGTCGAGGGCGATCGTCGGCCGCTGCGAAACAGTGCCGCCATCGTGCGGGGCGGCCGCATCGAAGGCTTCGCCGACAAGCGTCTGCTTCCCTCCTACGACGTGTTCGACGAGGACCGGTTCTTCACGCCGGGCGAGCGGTCCTTCGCGTTCGAGCATCGAGGCCGTCGCGTGGGCGTGGTGCTGTGCGAGGATCTCTGGCAGGCCGAGGATGCGGGTGGACTTCGGCGATACGAGATCGATCCGGTGGCGGAACTCGTCGCGGACGGGCTCGACGTGCTGCTCGTGCCGAGCGCCAGCCCCTTCGTTCGCGGCAAGCATCGCCGGCATCTCTCGATCCTTTCAAGCGTCGCGAAACGTCATCGCATCTCCATCGTCTCGATCAACCAGACGGGGGGCAACGACGAACTCGTCTTCGACGGGGGCTCCGCGGTGGTCGGGCCCGACGGCTCGGTGCGACATCGGTTCGACCGGTTCGCCGAGGCGGTGGGTGTCGTCGAAACCGATCTCGCCGGATGCGTCGCCGCGGGTCGAGACGACGGCGAGGCCTCGGAGGGCCTCGGCGAGCTCTTCTCGGCCCTGATCTGCGGGATCCGCGGCTACTGCCGCAAGACCGGGCACGATCGGGTCCTGCTCGGCCTGTCGGGTGGCATCGACTCCGCCGTGGTGGCTGCGCTCGCGGCGGCGGCGATCGGACCCGAGCGGGTGCGCGGCGTGATGATGCCGTCGCGGCACAGTTCGCGGGGATCGCTCGTGGATGCGCGGGCCTCGGCCGAGGCCTTGGGCCTCGGTCGCCTCGACGAGCTGCCAATCGAGCCGATGCACGCGGCCTTCGCGACGTCGCTCGTCCCGGCGATCGGCACGCCCGAGGGCGTCGCGGACGAGAACCTGCAGAGCCGGGCCCGTGGAACGGTGCTGATGGCGATCGCCAACGCCACCGGCGAACTGCTGCTCGCCACCGGCAACAAGAGCGAATACGCGGTCGGCTACAGCACGCTCTACGGCGACA
>Ga0075477_10001001_pt1 | contig 12979 bp, 10 predicted proteins | sample DEB08_DNA_FD_76338 | JGI IMG/M metagenome (GOLD analysis project Ga0075477, IMG submission 76338) | Aqueous microbial communities from the Delaware River and Bay under freshwater to marine salinity gradient to study organic matter... | ecosystem: Environmental > Aquatic > Marine > Coastal ...
TGGCGGCACGTACTCAGCCGACGGTTCGTCGTGGGAGATAGGCGATAGCGTTGTTTACGCTGACGGCGAAGTTCCGCTTACAGCACCAGAAGCAACTGATGTTGCACAGAAAACTACAGAAACCCCTGCTGTACCCGCAACTGCTACAACGCCTTCTGTACCAGAATCAACTGATGTTGCACAGAAAGCGGATACGCCAACAACAGCGGAAGAAACCGCAATACCAGATAAGCCATTAAAACGATCGCCTGGTGTTCAGGCTGCTCTTAATAGGGCTCGTGCTAAGGCGAAAAAAGCATTTGCTGGGCGAGACCGGGCACGAGAGTTGGCGAAGTTGTCCGGGATTGACACTGACAGCACAAAAATCAATTACGAAACACGTGGTAACGTGCCGCTTGTCGTAAATGGCCAGCAAGTAGATATAAATCAGTTAACGGACGACGAGTTGACTAATGCAGCCGGTGCGTTAAAAATAAAACAGCGTATGCAGGCTAAAAGATTTTCAGAAACAGATGAAAAACTATTAGCAGAACTTGACAGTGTTTTGGATAAAAGACGAGACGAGCGTCTATCAAATAAAGGAGAAGAAGATGGCATTCAAGATCAACGCAGAATTTCAGAACAACCAGCCGCCGAAGAAATCGGTACAGCAGCAAACGACAGGCTTGCCGCGGACATACCTGGAGCAACAGATGGCCTTACTGCAAAAGAACAAACGCGACAATCACCAAAGACCGTCACTGCCGCCGACAGCCTTACAACGGCAACTGCAGAATCAGAAATTAAACAGAGGCAAGACAAGCAGCACACTGCCTCTGACAGAATTACAACGACAATTAAAAAATCGGCAGTTGAGCAAAACCCAGAACAACAGGCAGCCGCCACAACTGCCAAAACCGTCGTACAGGACAGGTCGGTAACAGCCCCCACTGCTGATAGGCACGTTCAACAAAAAGACACGCCTATTACAGAGCAAAAAGTTCGAGAAAATAACGCAATAGATGCCGCGGATCCAGTTGCGGCTAAATACATAGAAAAAACTATTGCGGCTGTTGGCCAGGTAGACGCCAAACAAAAAGAAGAAACAGGGGCTGTCTCAAAAACTAGCACAGCGCCAAAGGCCGGTTCTTTCTTCGCGACAAGAGGAGTTTTAGAGGACAAGACGGCAAAAATAGAAGACCGCTTGTCGGCACTCAATACCGTTGCCGCAATGAACGGGTTAAATACTCCTACGGCAGAACAGGCGGCTGATTTACTTAAGGTGCCTATAGAAAAGGTGCAAGAAGGCCTCTCGACTATAAGCGAAAGAAAAGAAAAAGCGGCGAAGAAAAAAGCAGCAGAAGAAACAGCCAGTGCCGTATTACCCGGGTCGACGGCGGGTGTTACGCAAAGGTCGGCCGGTAGTAATGAAACAGAGCCGAGCGAGCAAGAAAACGCCGGCGTCCGTGCTGTAAATGCAAGCCAGTCTGCTGCTGCTGGTGCAATCAGTTCTACTAAAATGGAAGCGGCAGCGGCACAAAGCACCCAAAGCACAACAGGCCCGCAAAGTCTGACGATCGCTGGGGAGCTGTCTATTGTTAATCTAGAGAAGGCTGTAATTACAGCTCAAAACAACGCGGGTGCTGTCACAGAGACCGCCGGCGACATGCCAGTTATTAGCAGCAATAGCCATTAGTAGTGTAATTATGCCAATAATATTTAACGATCAATCTAACAATCTTGTACGTTCCGTAAAACTGCAAAGCATGCCCCGAACTTTAGGCGTGCGTGTAGACGGCACGCTGCTTTTTGACATAGGATTTGTGGCGAGCGTGTCTTATGGTTTGTCGGGTAATTACCAATTCTTACATACAGTAAACAACTTCATATACCTATACGCGTTCGGTGACCGAATATCGACAATAAATATTAGCGGTCTTGCGGCTATTAAGTCGTGCGGGCCACAACCGAATAAAAAAATACAGGAAATCTATGACTTTTATTTGACTAATCGTGTGGGTAAAAAGAAAAACGCAATGAGAATAGTAGTCAGCGGTGATGCCTCTCTACGGTTTTTTGGTTATTTAACAGGTATGACGTTAGACATTAAGAGTTCTGAGCCGTACGGCAGCATAGGTTTTTGGAATATGCGTTTCGAGGCTGTCATACTAGATTAACGTTATGATAAATCACGCACGTACATTACTGTTAAACATAAACCACCGTCGGGCCGCGGCGAACGACATTGGTTTTGAGTACATACCAGAAAGTTTTACGCCAGTGAGACTTTCTAACCATTTGCAATTGGTACGTGCAGCACTGCTTGGCACAGCACCTGACAATTATTTTTTAAACGCCCGTGCTAGAGAGTTAATGGGGTATTTGCACGAAACAGAATTGGTGCAGTATGTAGAGGCACTAGACCCTAGAATAACTTACTGGCCCCCAGCAAGAAACGAGTTATTCGAACAATCGAAGGCTCGTGTTGATGTAGTGCAGGTAGCCGGGCCCCCAGTACAGTTAAACATGGGCGGCAGTTTTTCCGCTAATGCCTCCACGGGGAAATCTACGCAAGATTACAGCATTTCTTTAAGCAATCTCGACGCCGGGGGTATAGAACTAAAAACAGAACTAATAACGACCGCACAAAAAACAGAAACAGATAAAACTGTAGTACAAAGTTTTTCTTCGTTGGCTCGTGCGCCGGCGATTGCCTTAGCAGAAACCAGTTTAAACTACAGTGTAAATTACGCAGCGGCCATTACCAGCACGCAAACGACTGCGGTGCTTTTGACAGAAACACAAAACATAATTGTCACAGAGCAGTATGCACCAGAAACCGGATTACCATACGGTTTAGAACTAGAACCGACTTCTTATATAGCGGCTATGCGGCAAAAACCAATTGCGGAAATGCAAACGACCACAAGCCCGCGGTTGGCAATAAACCAGATACCCGTCGGTACTGATGTGTGCCGTTGGCGGCTGCGAGCACAAGTAAACCCCAAACCAGCAATATCAAATATTGCGCTTTTAGAGATACTCGGGGAACCGACTTTTTTGACGTTATTTGGTGTGGCACCCACAGAACCGTACACCACATTTAAAAATCTCTGGTTTGACCATCCACTGCCAGTCTATCGTATGTGCGGTCTTGTTTTGGCTTTGATTTACAGAACTCACGAGGCTCAAAATGCCGCCAAATAAATTCTCGCGACAAGAGTTCAAGGTACGTATTCGTTTTTTAGAGAGTGGTGTTACGCTTCAAGACGAGGTTGTAGCAATTACGGCCTCATACGCTCTGAACTCAATACCGGTAGCGACAGCCACAATCGCTAGTGGTATGAACGTAGAAAAGCAGCGTGAATCAAAAATCCATGACGCGATGGACCAGTTTATTTTACGGGAAAAAATTGAAATCTGGTTATACGTAGATCCTGAAAGAGGCGCTGAAGAAACAGGTATTTACGGGATGTCACGAAAGTGGTGTAAAGTTTTTGAAGGGTACTATTGTGGTTCGGGGTATCAACGCACACATGCAAGCGCCAATTTTACGCTGCAGTTTTTTCACTGGCTGGATGATCTCGCGTGCTCTTCTGCTATAAATGGGAGTTGGCATCCAGGCGTGCCTCACGACTTAGCACAAGCAGCTGACGGCGATATAGCTGTTGGGAGTGGCGGCGGCGGCCTTTCTAATTTTACGCCAGTTACGGACCCAACCCGCTCTATATTTAACATCGGCAATATCCAGAGCGATTTGTGGGAAAATGTGCTTAAAAAAGTTTTTGACGGTTTGGCGGAGAGAGATATTGGCGAACAAAAGCCCGGTGCTTCCGATGGCGACGAAGAGTCAAAAGGAAATAACGCAGCCGCACGTGCGGCGTTAAAAAAAATGCCTGGGGAGGCACCTAAGCCTGCAAAACTCCCTTTTTTAAGCGGCGGATTAAGTGACATCACGCTTAGTCTCGGGGCTATGACCGCCATCTCAAATATGGCAAAAACAGGTTTGTCTTACTCTTCTTTTTGGAGCAAACTGATTGGCGAATTTGGACCAGAGTTTTTATTTGCTGTTTCGCCATCAGCGACCTTTGCTAACGTTATTCCACATTACGGCGGAATACGTAAAGAGTGGGTAAGAATTAAAGGGGATGAGTATAATTACGCGTCCTTTAATCATTCTATATCTTCGTTAATAGAGTCGATTGAAATTAGATTCGCACAGAATAGCACGTCTGGTGGCTGGCCTGTTGGCGGCGTGTTTCCCTCACTCAGCTACTATAAGCCGCTATCCCGTTTTCCGAAAAGAAATACGAAGCATCGCGGGCAGGTGATTGTAAAAGATCCGCCAGCGTGGATAACAAATACTATTCCGTCCGCTGTATATGGGCCGTGGTCTTCGGGCGTTCAAGGTACCCCGTCAGATCAAGGAGAAGGGAAATCCGCACCGCCAGACGAGGCGCAAAGGCCAGCAGATACAGATAAGAATTTACAGGGTGCCCCAACTGTGGACGCTTACGCGAAACAGTGGTACCAAACGGCTGTGCTTAGTCAACGAGTAGGCGAACTGTCCGGTAAACTTCGTTTTGATATTGCTCCTGGCAGCATTGTTAGGATAGATGTGCCAAATAAAGACATCGAATTAGATTACAACGATATGCAGAAACATAAATACGCACTCGTAACGCAAGTCGCGTTTTCTATAAACGCACAGCAACCGAGTGCCGGAACATCGTTTATGTTAACAAACATTAGAACAAAAAAAGAAAACAACGACAGCCAATTAACAAATCCTGTACCGCCGCTTTATCCAGCTTCTGATTGGAAAGGTGGTCCTCTAGTAAAAGAGGCTATGCCATGAAAAATGTTATGTCACACCAAGGTATGCCATCAATACTGGAAACAGAGAAAGTGGCACCACCGTTTTCTGGCACACCCAACAACAATACGCCAGATTTCACAGCAGCATACGATGCGTGGAAAGCAAAAAGAACGCCAGAAAACAACACGGCACTTCTGCGTACCGTGCAACCTATTTTAGATACAGCGGTAAGCAGCTACGCCTCGAACAGCGGCCCGACAATGCGGTCTAGGGCTAAACTGCTGGCATTAGAGGCTATGGATTCCTACGACCCAAAAAGCGGAAACATTAAAAACCATCTGCTGTCCCGACTGCAGCGGTTGCGTCGGTTAAGCGGGAAAGAACAAAACATCATAGCCATACCAGAACAGGTCGGGCTAGACTTTCAAAAAATCGATTTCGCAGAGAACGAACTTCGTGACCAGTTGAGCAGAGACCCGACAGACGAAGAATTAGCTGATTTCACAGGTTTATCAGTTAAAAGGCTGCGTAATGTGAGAAACTTTAACAAGCCTGTCTCTACTGGTGCTACGACAAGAGCAACAGATGAGGCGTCTTACTCTGGCGAGATTAGCAGCAACATACCAAATAAAAACACAGACGTTGATGCATGGTTAGATTTTGTTTATGAAGATCTAAACAGTGTAGATAAACTTATTATGGATATGTCGTTAGGCCGTAATGGTCGACGCAGAGCACCCGTACAAGATATAGCAAAGCGTTTAAATATTTCACCTGGGGCGGTAAGTCAACGGGCGGCTAAAATTCAAACTATGATTGACCGCAGACACACACACGGATTTTAAAGGTTTAAAATGGCTCACGGTAAAAAGAAAGCAAAGATCCACCCAAGTTTTGAAAAACGAGTACAGGACCTCAAAGAAAAAGCACAAAAGACAGCACAGTTTTTTAGGACGTTATCAGACTTCAGTCCGTGGAATGTGCCAGAACAGGTTCAAGATATTTTAGATGTGGCCGCATTACACAAGGGCTGTTTCGAGCGAGACGATGTTAATCAAGAGTATTGCCAGAGTGTACTGACCGGCGACGTGAAGAGTTCGGGGACCGTGGGCGACCTTATAGCGTTAAATTGGCAGGCAGATTTTATCAGTTCAGAAGAACGTGCTTTTCGCACTAGGCACGCATCCTATACGCGGTGCAAAGCGATGGCACATGGGCGGCTGAATAAACACGGAAACGATAAAAGCGTTTTTCTTTTTTTGAAAGAAGGCGCACAATCAATAATAGACGCTGGTGCAACCGGCGGAAGTTAAAACATTGTCGAGGTTATTATGAGCCTAATAGATTACGTAAACAGGAAGTACGATTATTTAAGTTTTCAAAACGTGCGCCCGGCCGGAGACGCTAAGTTAGGTTTAGAATTGTTTAACAGTAAAAGCAACGGGCAGATTTGCGTTGGCGTACAAAAACTAAGCCAGCGCTGGCTTTTAGAGTTTATGACAGAGCTCGGGTCTATGCCAGGTTTGCCGGAACGTGGCACAAATTTTGTATCTGCCGTACGGCGCGGTTTAATAAACAACGCCGTGGCCGCCGCAAGTGCATTTACGATAGAGAGTATGTTAGTACAGCGTAACTTACAAAATGAAGAATACGAAGACATGCCCGACGACGAAAGACTTAGCGGTGCTGAGCTGCTTTCCGTTTCTTTTTTACCCAGTTACTTACGAATGGGTATTAAAATAAACAGTATTGCCGGCACGGCACGCGAAGTTATTTTACCGATATCCACACTACCAACTAGCGACGTATAGCACTATGGCCATAGAAATAACGTCATTGTCAGAATTAGATACTGAAAAAGTTGCGGACATGACCGCAAAACTAGCACAGTACATGCAAGAAAAGCACCCAGAGGTTGAACTGACTAGAGGTGTTTTCCATGATCTTGTACTTTACTTTAACGGATTGCTTAATGCGGCAATCCAAGAAAACATCGACCGCGTGCGGCAAAGTCAAAGTTTATTGAGTATAAACGCAGACCCGACTTTGGCGGACGACGAAGTGGTCGACCAGGTGCTGTCGAACTACAACATCGTGCGAGATAATGGCACGCAAGCCGCGGGCACTGTGACACTAGTATGCCCACTACCACTAGGTACGCTCGTGCCCGCTGGGGCGTTATTTAATGCAGAGGGCGTTTTCTTCACGACAGACACCGCGATAACGATACTACCGCCTGACAGTACGCCGCAAACAAATTCTGAAAAAGTGCTTGTTCCGGTAGGTGATGGCACATACGCAGTAAATATTTTACTCCGGGCAGCGACAGAAGGCACTAGCGGCAACATCACTCGCGGAACGGTACTAGCACCTAATTTCGTATTAGGAAACGTCGACACGGTTTACGCCAGTTCTGATTTTATTGGCGGCACAAATCCAACAGAAAACGCTGCGTACCTAGATAAGTTACAAAGCGGATTAGCCGCTAAAACAATAGGCGGGCGTGTTTCTTACGCAGCCACAATAAGAAATAATCCAGCGTTTGAAAACACGCTGCACATATCTACGTTGGGTTTTGGAGATGCAGAGCAGCATAGAGATCAACACAGTTTGTTTCCTATTTCCGGCGGCGGGAAAATCGACATTTACTTACAAACGAGTGCTTACGCCTATAGAGCTACGCACTTTGTAGACGCGGTATTCATGCAGCAAACGCCTGAGGGTTCTGTGTGGCAAATAGTTTTGGAAAAGGAAATCGCACAGCACGCCTACGAAGTAGACGCAATTACAGAATTGAACCAACAAAGTGCCGAAGGCTATAAAATAATGCTGGCACAAACAAATATAGTCACAGAGGGCGAAACATTCCAACCGGATATTCGCTACATATACGAAGGCGTTTATTCGAAATATCAAAGTATTGCGTTACAGTTTATTGTGCCAGACACTACAGGAAACGGTCTTGTACCGAATACAACACGGAAAAAGTTTGCGGTTTCTTTACGTAAAATGCCGTTAGTAAATGAAATCACAGACTATTTGACAGGTCGCGACATACGGCCGAGGGGCGCAGATATTTTAGTTAAAGCCGCTGTGCCCTGTTTTACAAAAATATCTTTTGAGATATTAACAGAGTCGACGGCTGTTTTTGCGGAACAAACAATTAAAGAGATGAAAGAAGCGGTCAGTGCCGCCGTTTCGACTGTGGGTTTTACGGGCCAACTCCACTCGACTGTTATAACTAAAGCAATAACACCTTTTTTAGAGAAGCAACAAGCCATAAGTATAGTAGACATGTTTGGCCGCATCCGGCGACCTGTGGGGGACAACATCTATATACGAGATCCGCACAAACTAATAATACCGAACGACCCAGAACGGCTGGTTACTGGACGCACAACAGTGTTTTTAACAGCACCAGAAGATGTATCAATATCTGTCAGGTCCGCCGGCTTTTCTGACTAAAAAATATCATGAAAAAAAGAGTCTTCACATATCCCGGAACAGATTTTGATCGAGGTAAAAACTTGATCGCCCTGCTCGGCACATTTTGGGCCGATATATACGAGGGTTCAGATCAATTATTGTCGTACACAACTGCTGTTGGAGAAACACTAAACCAATCGTACAGTAATTTGCTTTCTGTGCTTGCAGGTGTTAGTCGTTACGATCTAAATGTTTTCCATAAAGAGTTTATTGCACCCATTCGGCTAAAGCGTAGCGAACTTAACACGATAAGGACCACAGAGTTTTTATTCGATAACACAAACAAGGTATTCAACGAGCAGGAACTTTTTTTTAACAGACCGCTTAAACAAGATCTTTTTTCTTTTCCACTTCCTGCACGTCTTGTACGCGTGGGTTATGTTTTTAACAAAATCGCTTTTCCTACCGTTTCTTTAGTGCACCAAATTGATTTTGTTATAGACACTATGCGTAACGCATTAGTATTTGCAGAGAACCCGTTTACGAACGCCGGATTTTCAAAAAACATAGTTGGGCCGCAAGACTCAGAAGAAATGACTGTGTGGGGCTTTTCTTGTGATTACGATTATGACTACGTTTTTAATCAATTTGCTTACGCTCTTGGTTTACGTCTGCGGTCCAGCGAGGGCTACAAAGAATTAATGAACGCGGTCTTCTCTGGTTTCATAGACAGCGGCCTAACATCGAAAACATTAGACGCGGCATTAAGCGCTATTACGGGGATTCCATTAGCACTAGACCACGAACAGGTTGAAGTAATAAGAACAGATCGGCAGGGTCTGTTCATTGCAACAGATAAAAATATTTATCGATTTCACTGCGACGCAGAAGTAGTTGTTTCTGAGGGGCAAGTAATTACGCCAGGAACATACTTGATAGCAGGTTTAACGGTTAGTGAATTTTTTACAAGTAGCACATACAAGGAAATCGATAACGAAAACGAGTTAGTGTGTACAGTGAAGCCTGAAGTGTTATTAGCCACTAGTGATTACGAAACAATGGTTACGGAAACGACAGGCGAAGATATACTCGTGTCTGTCGAGCAAAAGGACTGCCAAAAAATAAAAAAAGACCTGACTCAACTAGCCCTCGACAGCGGCTTTTTACTGCAGTGTTTTTGGGGTGATCTCGTTTTTGAAAATAAAGAAGTGCCGCTAGAGGTGCAAGAGCAGCACGAAAGCGGCTACACATTTGTACGTTTTGGTCTTGGGGGGTTTCCGGCTGACGTAGATCGCTTTTTTGAAGAGTTGCACGCTAGAGGGGTTTACGAAGTAGAAAACCCGCCGGAAGACTGCAAAGGGAAAAAGCCCCGAGGAACGCTTGCACGCGTACTAGACAGGCGAAAAAACCTAACATCAGAGCCGACTGCGGACACCCTACCGAGCAAAATAAACCCCCTGCGGTTTTTAATAGAAAACGTCCTGCGGAATAATGTTTTTGTCGTTAAAATAGTGGTGTCGACCCTAGGGCAAAACGCTGTGGGATTGTACAATATTAGGCACCTGCGAAAATTGATACCGCCACAAACGGCAATGATTGTAGTGTTTGAACTGAATGGCGGCACAGAAAAAATAGGGCCGGAATACGTAAAAGAAACGGTTGAGACCTTCGTCGGCATGGAGCCTGCGGTAGATACTGTGCCAGAGACACTGGTTAAAGACTTAGGCGTAACCGCACGTATCATTTCTGGTACATGTCAATAAGGAAGTTAAATGATTACTGACAGCATAACAGCCGCTAATCTTAACGTCCGCGGACAGGTTAAAGTGTGGCGTGTCGCCGAAAAAAACACGCTCTTGGTCGATCAAAGAAACCAAATTCAATACTCCTGGGGCTTTATTGCCGCGAACCAAATTGGTTTTAGGCCGCAACCCGGGCGATTAAACTACAATATATCTGCACTGTATATTGAATTCGAGAACATGGCCGATCCGGCGGATGCCGCCACCGTCGCGGCTTTTGACCGCGAACTGGCTATCCCGTACTACAACGATCTCGTTAATTCGACTAATAGAGATTTTTTACGAATACCGATAATTGTACCACCCGCTATGGGAACGTCAGCCGGATATGAAGCGTACCTGCCTGTAGATCAACAAACGAATAAACTAACTTTCTTTGTACAAACATCCGGCACTGCAGGTGTTTTCGGCAAGACGTTTAGCCATACTGTAAACAGCAAAGTATATGCAGCGGCTCTTGTTGCGGCTCCAGATTTTTCTGACCGGACGAAAGATGCCATATTTGCTAGAACAGTTTTCAGCACAAATAACCAAGTAACGAAAGAAGCGTCTTCGCAAATCGGTATTACTTGGGATATCGCATTTGAATAAATAGCCGGAGGACAAGGATGTCCGGAAATTGGTTACATCGAGTAAAGCACGTAAATCCCGGCGAGCCTGTACAGGCAGATGTCGTCAATAGGCCTGACCGCACACTCGCACAGCGGACAGACTATTTAAAAGATCGATTAGACGCCGCAGAATTAGGGCGGGCTCTTTTTGATTCTGGGGCGACTATTTCGCCAGACGTCCTGCCTGGGCATCCAGTTTTTTGGAATTACGACACGCAGCGCTACGAAAAGGCATTAGCGGCAGTAACAGAAGATCCTGAAACGCAGGTTCTTATCGTACAGCCTTCATCGGACTGTGTTGGTATTTGCTATAGAAAGCAATCAGAAAACCAAGCAGATATTGTTTTACGCGGTATCGTCGTTTTACCAGAACTGACGAACGCCATCGGCGAAAACATAGAGCCAGGTCGTTATTATTTATCTGCGGTAGAGCCCGGAAAACTAGTACAGCAAAAACCCGCTGTATCTGTGTATGTTTGCTATGTACAGGGCCCGAAAGATAACTGTTCTGACGCCCCCCGCGTTGTAGTAATGCCGCTTGTTAAAGATTTTATTGACGAGCATACGCACTACCGCTTTGACTTGTTTTGCCGCCCAGCGGGCGAAAACACAATCACGGATAACGAGCATTTCGTTACAAACCCTAACCCAGAACTGCCCGGCTGGCTGCCAGCAGACCACGAAACATTTAACGGTAAAGCACCAGAAGGTGCTGTGTTTGGGTACAACTTAAAAGAGCACTTGTCTCTTTCTCGCGTCTGGCCGCCACTACCAATCCAATCAGCAGCAATGCTCTGGGACAAAGGCATTGAGTATGTGGGGGCGACAGAAATACCGCTGGGGCGCGATGGTCTGGCTATTTGCGACGTTAACGGTATTTGGTGGATGAGCAGGTGCTACGGAGATGTGCCATGGCCTGCAGACTATACGACAGTCCCAGAAGACGTGACAGACACCGCGATATCAGAATGCCCGCGTGAAGAGGCGATGCGCGTCGCTGTGGTATTTATTCGTATGCTTGTCGGAAACGACCGGAGCGTTGTGACAAGCTTAGCACCGCAAGAAGGCAGTCCAATAATAGTGGCGAATTGCGATGGGTTGCCGGCTAAAACAGGCGATCTTGAATTAAACCTAGCGCTGCAAGTATCCCCGGAGGAGTCTTTTGGCGGCCAGGCGTTTAAAGAGGTTGTAAACGACCACCAGTTACAACTAGGTTGGTTGGCAGAGGGTATAACGGTACACAACCAAGCACAAGTCCTCGTAAATAGCACACATTCAAGACTGCTAACAGATGTAGAAAAAGAGTATTTAAAACTGCCTGTAGCGGATGAAATAACGACGCATCAGGGATTAGTCAATTTTACATTTGACAATCCTTTCGTAGACAGGGAGTTGCAGCCGCAAATAATTCGACTTAGCGATACAGTAGAGCGTTTATATTTAGACATTCCGTATTTAGGTTTTCCGCAAGGACAGACGTCCTTGCTACGAATACGACTTAACGTCCCAGATGACTACATCGGTACGTCTGTACTGCTAAAGGCAAGAATGCGATTATTTGGATTAGCCAATGGCACCTTGCCGCAATTTAGCATGAGTTACCGCGTTATACCGAGACCACTGGCGGGTGCTACTGTTGATATAACTAATCCTGGCGTAGACACCACTTTGAACGCCACTACAAATGTTGTGGTCAATCAATATGAACTTATAGAGATTGAGACAGAAGGTGTAACCGTAGCAGAGGGCGACACGGTTTTAATTACGCTACAAAGAACAGCCGGGGACTCGTATCAAGGCGAGGTAGGCCTTTTGCGAATTGCGGGGATATTGTATAAGACATCAGCCGTGTAGGTGACATATGCCAGTTGGAAATTGGAATCTACAGTGGCTTAACCATAATTCACAGCGCTCATACCCGCTTACAGAAACAGCCACAAAAACAGATTTGACCGGCACAATTAGACTGCCAGACAGTTTCATTGTCGGGTTATATTTGCCAATCAGTGCTACTGTTGTTGTCGCACCAACGAGCTTTTTTATCAGTGGCATTCTTTTATCGCCTGCAGGCTTTAACATATACATATCTTGCTTGGACGCGACAGGTGCTACTGTAGAAGTGGCCGCAGCGAACATTCCAAGATCCGGGCACACACGAAATAAAGCATACGCTATAGGCGGCGTAGACGCTTTTTCTGACACTGTCGGGCAGATTGTGCTCGGCACGTTAGACGAAGTAGATCGGCTACCTAGCGGCTACTATACGTTTGACTCGGCCGGCGGTCTGTTAGAGTTTGACGCTATTCGCCCAAATCTGCGCGGTGTATCTAGTTTACAAGTTG
>Ga0075477_10001002_pt1 | contig 12979 bp, 23 predicted proteins | sample DEB08_DNA_FD_76338 | JGI IMG/M metagenome (GOLD analysis project Ga0075477, IMG submission 76338) | Aqueous microbial communities from the Delaware River and Bay under freshwater to marine salinity gradient to study organic matter... | ecosystem: Environmental > Aquatic > Marine > Coastal ...
TCGCCATCTAGCATTTGAAATCGTTTACGACTAGGGTCACTTTGTACCTTGAGTGCTCCCTCTTCATTTGATGCTACAGACCGCCAATATTCTGATTCTTTAGGGCCAATAATGGTCACAGCCTTATCTTCTAGATGATCGCGGGTGATTACCCAAGCGTATGTCTCATCTTTATTCACGTTTTGTTCTCCTTGGTGGGTTGTGAACTTCCCGGTACTATATTGTGACAGAAACTTAACTATTGGATAATACTATGCAATCTCTAATAGGTGGTGAATCTCTGATAGGGTGTGACGTAAGCACTGACACTCCATCTCCTCCACGGGATCTGCTTTGGTCATCTTCTCGGTGAGGTATTGAATTTGATCCAGCAGGACGGACATTAACTCGTCTGCCTGTTGGTGAGATAGTTCAATCGTTAGCATGGGCGGCTGTAGTCCTTCAAGTCCTCTGTAGTGTCTCCATCCGGGTATCTCTTCCACGTAAAGTGCACTTCACCAGCGTCTACGAGTTTTTGCCGGTATTTCGCAATGGCTTGCGGCCAGATAAGATCCATCCCCTCTTCTGAACATGGGTCTACGTCATCTGGCAGCATCACATTGACAAAAGAATCCAAGAAAACGTCATACGATTTCATCACTCACCTCTTCGTTCTCTGGTTCGCCAAACAACATATAATTAAATGTTTCTAATTCATGATATTTAGTTAATTCGGTTGATTACTGTGATAGATTTAATTGCTAAACCTGATTCCATTTTAGTATGGACTACGTGCCTGCAGGCCTCTTCCATAGTTTGAGCAACAACTCCCACTAAATAACATTTATCGTCACTTTGTTTAGAGCGAACACCTTGAGCACCATCGGCAGGCATCCTCACTATCAATTCCCATGCGGGGTCTTGTGATTCTACAGGTTTCATTGGTATGCCTCAATCGATTCGTCACATTCGTAATTAGGATTTTCTAAAACATCTACCCGAAATCTGGCCAATTTGTCCAAAATACACGAAAAACACACACGGCACAAAGGAATATTTCTAGCATCGTATTCCCACCAAGAGTATTCTCCAGAACCGCAATCACAAAATTTTCTCATTATAACTCTTTTCTATAGTTAATATTAAAAAACCGTTGCAGGTCACTTCCTCAAAGATGCCTATTGCGAAAGCAATTAGCCCTCAAGAGTTTTGGCAACCTGCAACGGCTATGTAGTAGACCGAAACCCCCTCCCGCCTCGACGAGAGGCGAGAGGGGGATGAAATTAATTTACTGAAGCCATCTGATACTGACTACCGGTGACTCCCGTTCGAATCTTCGAATCAATCAGAAAATCCGCAAACTCACCGAATTTATCCTTGGTACCCTCCATATCATACTCTTCACTGATGGCGGTACCAACCCAAGCATTCAGTCGACGGGCACCATTAGTATCACTATGATGGGTGGCAACTTCAGTAGCGAAATTGATCGCATCGTAAACAGTGCACTTAACAGGCAACGTCTTCTGCCGCTTGCTGGACAAAGCATCCAGATTAGCCAAACCATAAGCCTCTGCTGGATCACCTGTCATGCGATGAAAAGCAGTAATAATAGGCGAACCAAGCGTAGACTCACCCATCGTAGTTGATGGCCCATCAGTCTTTAGCAACCGATTAATGTAGGAAGAGCCTTTGGTCTTCTCAACTTGGATGTGGCCAGCATGGTGCTGACTAACCAAAGTCTTATACAACTTCTGGCTTTCACTAACACTCAACCAACTAGTGGCTGCAGCCTCCAAACGCTGACGGATAGCAGCGTATCCCTCATCATTCGAAAAACCATCAAGTGCCCTGATGATTGAAGGCCCAACATTAACATCACCACTACCCAGACTGAGTGTCGATCGAAACGCCTTCGACAGACCAACCATACCATTAGTGCAAATCTGGCGTAGCAGGGAAAGGTAAATCGACGGCATACCATAACCATCAATCGGAGTTTGCATGGTAAATCGATTCTCGTGTGCATCACCCGTCACATCGAAGGTGTTAACACCTGATCGAGGGCGGTGTGTGCTTTCGATAATCCCGTTGCTATAACTGATATTCTCACCACCGTAATTTTCAAGAATCCCCATCAGATCATCGTGATCAACGATAGGCTTACGAGGATGGCTCACGGCAAGCAACTGTGGTCGGTCACCGCTTCGATCAATGCACATTCTCATCTTATCATTACTAGACACTTCAGAAATGCGATTGAACGTCTCAGTGTAATCGAAATACTTGAAGAAAGATCGGTTGAACCCATATCGTGCAAAAAGACTAGTCCAAAATCGCTCGGTGGGCTTCATCGGTTCATCATTAACAACAATGCTCTTGGGGAAGTTCATACCGGTCTTCTTGTCGACTTCGGTTTCGACACGCAGTTTGTTAATCGGCGAGTAAATGTAATCGAAGGATCGTGTGCTGGCTACCATTGGTATCTCCTAAAGGTTAAAGGTCTTGGCAAGTCTCTTGCCCCGTATAAGATTGTTGCAAACAATCCCCTATAGTTAATTCTTACTATCCCATACTATTTTCAAATACTACGGGAGATATTCCAAAAACAAAATCCATGGGATAGTGTGTTTTGGGATCCCCCTAGTGGTGGGGTTAGGGCCACCACAACCCTAACCCCACCAAACCACCAACCACTAGAATTTAATCTTAACCGACTTCTTGCGGTTGTTGATCACGAACTGAGGCATAATTACCTCAGTAGCAGCGATAGCCTGTAAAGTATTGGTGCTAATATCGTTAATTTTAGGATTCAACTTTAGCGACCGCCACTCATTACTAATAAAAAGGTACTGCTCATCCGGCAAAGCAGTCTTAGCAAAAGGCCAAGCAGTCATTTTGGACTGAACAACCTGCTTATGTGAAAAATCGGGATGTTGCCTGAAAGCACGACCAGCCATCTGCATAGTTGGGCCTTTAGTGCTATCCCTAATCCACGCAGTTTTCAATGATGGACAATCAAATCCTTCAGTCAATACCATACAATTGACAAGCACATCAATCTCATTATTTTCAAATCTGTCTAACTGACGATCTGTTACCTTTTGCTGCCCACCCCTAACGACCTCATGCCGAACGCCACGCTTAATCAATTCTTCACTGAATTGAAAGCACTCATCAAGCGTCAAAAAAAAGAAAATCGACTTACCCCATTTTTCAACATCAGCACAATAATGGTCAGCGACTTCCTTAATGGTCCATTGTGGGATAGTATAATGATGATAAGGTGCTAGATAACCATCTTGAATCAATTGATGGATACCACAATCTTTAATCACCTTCTGAAAACACAACTTCATTCGATCAGTTCGAAATGGTGTAGCGGTCATGCCAAGAACATAATCTGGCTTAATTACGTTATGTAAATGAGCCATCGACGATGCTGCATCATGCTGGGCTTCATCGATAATCATAAGGATCTTTTTACCAGCCTTCTTGGCTTCAACAAGACCGACTGGGTTGTGATCAAACATCGACACCCAATGGGCATTCTCAATATTAATGCCCTTTTTTGCATTCTCACGTGCAGACTGCCCAAGCAGATTACGTCGCATAGCAACCCAAGCAATTACCAAATCAGGATCATCTGCTTGGAGCATTTTAGCAATCAGCAACGCCATCACGGTTTTGCCAGAACCGGTTGGTGATTCAATCATCAACGAATCTAACTGCGGCTGAAGAGCACCAGTTTGTTCATGGACAAAAGTGCCGTTGTACATTTGGTATGCTTTATTGACGATTCTGGCCTGATAAGGTCTAGGCTCAACATTTGAATTATCAATAATCTGATCAAGAGAAGTGGTGGTGAGTGTGGTGGACATTAGTGGCTCCTATGTGGTGTGCTGACTATATCAATATGTGGCAGAAATCAATTGTCCGTTAATTCTTTAAATGCAAATACAATTTTCTAACTTCCCTATATGGTTTGTCATTGGGCGATGCTACTTCTATGATGTCACATTGAAAACTATTCCATCTACCAATCGTAAAACAGGCTTTGTTGCCTCGGTTTGGTTCTAACAAAATACGTTTAACACAGATCTCCCATTCCTCGTTGCTGCCAACCATCCCTCTTTGGGATAGAAATGTTCTCTGCATCAAGCAGACATCATGTTGTGTAGCCGGCACACAATTATCATACCTTAGCATATCAAGTGGGAATAGGCCACGACCGTAGACTTTAGCATAGGCCAGATATCGATGATTATGATTATTCATTATACAGCCCCCAAGCAATCTTCTAATTGGAGTAGTTCGAAAGAAAGTTGTTCCTGACAATCGGCGTGTAGTCCGTTGACCACTTCACCTTCTAGTGCACATTCGCAGAATGGGCAAACTGGGATTTGTTCTTCAACGTGGATTTGCGTGTCAAAACTAAGCATTTTTGCTCCTTTTGATGGTGGTTTCCGGACTCCCCGGTACTATATTGTGGCAAATTAGACCGTGTAGTTAATTCGCTGCAGTTAAAAAGGTACGTCATCGTTGTCATCACTAGTTAGATCTTGGTATTCGGCGTAGGTGATGGAGGCGGGATTTATAATATTGTTCTGTTTGGATTGAATCGGATAAGCCAAGTCTTCAGGATGAACCCCCGGCTCACCTTGGTAATGAGGGTTACGTTCCCATGAGTCGTATGGGGTCAAGATCCATTCTTTTTCTGGTTGATGTGCACCTGCATTAGCAACGTACTCTCGGGCTGCTGCAGCGATTGGATTTGGTTCCATTTTTTGCTCCTTGATGGTTTGTTGATGGTACTCTATTGTGGCAGACGAGATTTTGACGTTAATTCTCATGGCGTAAAGCCACCATCATCCAAAAATAATCAGAATTAACCATAGTCTTTTGTTTGCCACAATAGAATATCGGGGATTCCGAAAACCACCAACACCACGGAGCCGAAAAATGGCATACGAAGTCAAGCCAGCAGTAGATCTGAATGGATACTCAGAAATTCCGGGATTTGAAGGACCGATGGTTCTGCAATCAGGACGAGTGGTATACTACGATCGGATTATGGGAAAGTATTACGACAGCCGCCGTGATGTTTACTTGACTATGGAAGAGTACCACGCTGAATGGACCTTTTCCAACCGTGAAGCAAATTAACGAAACGTATTTCTTTGCCACATTCAAATATAGAACGATAACCACCACCACAAGGAAATATCATGAGCAAGTACGGAAGTATCAAATCGAAATCCATCAAACAGTGGGAACATCGAACTGGTGATAAGCAGAATCGATCCGCCGCAACATGTACTATGGATAATCGTCCGAAGCGTCTGCGGACACGTTCAGCACTGAAGCGATTTTCAATGAGGGATTACGAATGAAAGAATATACGATAGTCACCAAAGATGGTCGCCGGTTCACAATACTAGCAACCAGTCCACGTTTAGCAGAAAGTGTATTTTTAGGTCCAAACCACAAATATACGCTATCTGACATTAAATTGACGTATGAAATAGTGTCCAATAAGGAAAAAGGGATCAACAATGTTCACCCCCTACCATAACAATTACATTAACGAATTCATCGAGACCCAGGAACAACAAGATTGGATCGACAAAATCGCTAAAATGAACGTACAGCAGCTCACAAGCCTGAATCGACATTTAAGCACAGATCGAAAAATGGGTCTAATTAAGTCACAAAAAATGCTCAATATCAAAGCAAAAGCAATTGCCAGACGTATTGATGTACTCAAAGATGAACGAGACGCTAAACCAAATTCGGGTGTCACCATGTTTGGTATTATTGGCTCAATCATGGAGGGTATGATCATTGGTGATGAATGGTCGAAGAGGTTTTAATGTACAACCTCTGCTGTATAGCTAATGAATTAAAGCCACGTCATCGAATAATGTCGATGACGTGGCGACGTTATACTGAAGTAGATGACGCTTTTGATATATTAGCCGAAAGATGGCTAAACAATGTAGAAACTACATATCATATTATTGAACATTGTTTCAAAAATGGTTGGGGGTATCGAGTAAGTAGTAGTTTATTCCCGGTACTCACACATCCTGAATTTACTTATAAAGTACAAGACGCACCAAACTGGGAACAAATAAACACTACATTTGACAAGATACGCTCAGCTAACCAAAATTGGGGTGTTCGGCTATCCACACACCCGGACCAGTTCAACGTCTTAGCAAGTGATAACCAACAAGCGGTTGAAAAATCAATAAAAGAACTCAATATTCATGGTTGGCTGATGGATCAGTTAGGTTGTGAAAGATCCTATCAAAATCCCATAAATATACATATAAACTGTTCTAAAGGAGAACATTCTCAAATAGCCGTCAAATTTATGGAGAATCTGCAAAAATGTGATGAAAGTGTAACCAGTAGACTGGTTATAGAAAATGAAGACAAAGGCATATGGAATACAAGTAGCCTGTTAGAGCATTTCGAACCTTATAAAATACCCATCACGTTTGACAATCTTCACAACAAGTGCAATCCTTCCGATTTCCTCCAAGGAAACGAACTGTCTGAAGAAGAAATAATGGAACGATGTGCAAAAACTTGGCAGGGTATTAAGCCAATTTTCCACTATAGTGAATCAGACGTAAATTCCAAAAATCCACGATCCCATGCTTCATTACCTACTAATAGGCCAATGGAATTTAATTGTGACTGGGATATAGAACTTAAAGATAAAGAGTTGGCTATAAGAAAATTAGTCCCAAGCCATGTCTAAATTCATTTGTTTATGATTATGTGTGTTGTCCAAATTATTAGATTTAATACCATTATAACAAACTGCACACATAGCCTCAAACAATTTATCAGCCTTCACCTCTATCAAAACAGCAAGCCCTAATAATACATTTACTAATTCATCTTTTGATATTTTGTTATTTAAATAACTGTCAGCTAAATTTTTAAGGTGTGTAGAAAAATCGCAAACATTGTGTATTTCTAATTCTAAATCAAAAGTGTTTGGTGGTTCTTCCATTTTACAAATAATCCTTGATTCTACTCAAAAAAGATTTAAGAAAATAAAAAATCGCAGGAAATGCGAATAAAAGATCACTAAAATCTAAATGAATATGAGTACAAGGGCAAATGCCCAATATGTGCAAAATATAATTAATCATGAACTCTAAAATTAAGTGTCAAGGGGTTTTTAGCGAGAACCCCTCGAAACTCCGCTAGCCTCCGTATTAATATCTACTCATCATCCTCATCCTCATCCTCTTCATCTTCATCTTCTTCATCTTCATCCATATCAGAGGAAAGATAAATATCAGATAATTCTAAAGACACTTTCTCAATTTTAAAATCCAATTTACCTAACATATCGACCATCAATCTATTCGCATGGTCGATATCATTGGCATCGATTTCTACTTGAGCAAAATAATCGACTGTCTTTTCTACACTTACTGTATATTTAGCCATTATCACCAATCCTGTTTACTTCAACAACTTTACCATCTTTAACTCGTGCTCTCCAAGGCTGTTCAGCATCAAACTCTTTGTTCACCTGATCCCAAACAGATTCATATAAATCTTCAATAGTTTGTTCTAATTTTTGTGTCCCATGCTTATTCATGTCAGCACCAACCCACCATTGCTCATTGCCGTCAACCTTAGCATAATTACCCCTATCACCACCATCACCCTCAATCTGCACGGTATGGTTAAAAGAAATAGGCTCTTGATCTAATGAATACTCAATTTGTACGGTTCCCTCAACACTTGTATAATCCCCATTAGAAACAATTGTTAAATCGCAAATCATCGTTATCCTACCTTCCTTTCTTTAAATGCCGAAGGTGGGACTCGAACCCACACGGAGTTACCTCCACGGGATTTTAAGTCCCGTGCGTCTGCCATTTCGCCACTTCGGCAAAATAGGACCCCCCGGACTCGAACCGGGAACCTGCACATTATGAGTGTGATGCTCTAACCGATTGAGCTAGGGTCCCAAAAATCAACGTAACCACTCAAATCTAAATCCAACCCTCAGGTCCTCAATAGCACGTTCATCCAACTCAATAGTTTTATCTAAAGTAAGTTGGGTCTTACTAGGAGTAATAGCACAACTACTAATAAGAACAAATGGAATAAAGCAGATACTCTTCCAATACATAAAGCTACTCCCTTAGCAATAAATCCAAACTACTCATCTCTACAATTGCGTGGCAAATAAGTCCAAATATACAACTCGGGAAAAGACGGATCATTTGATTTGGTATTATAACCTATACGGTCACAACCCCCTATAGGGTATCCAAAACTCTTCAAAGGCTCCAAACCATCAGCCTCATCATCACCATTATAAACATAGAAACCTTCATAAAGAACATCCCCATCCTTGGCCATTGCAAATTTTAAATTATTGGGGTCGTTCGCTAATTTTCTAGAACTTTGCTGCCTAGCATTACCCCAATATTCAGAGTCAACGGGGCCAAACATACCAACAGCGTTGATAAGTGATCTATCACGTTCATGATTATAATCTTTAGTGATTGTCCAAGCATATTTCATTTTTATTGCCTTAATGGGTCCCCTGGGACTCGAACCCAGAACCAACGGTTTAAAAGACCGTTGCTCTAACCAATTGAGCTAGAGACCCTAAATTGGATCAGCATTGATGCTGTGTGATATCAATCCCGTTACCAAACATCTTTCTCAGTTGGTCATCGGTTGAGCCATTTTTAATGGCTAATTCGACAATATCAACTGCTCTGTAAAAATCCTCCCAAGCCTCATTCCCATCTTCAGATTGGTCCGTGAGGGTGCATTCTGCCGCCCAACTAAAAGCACGACACTTATCTTCTGCCTTTAGAACACGCTCATAAAGATCTTTCGTAGCCTTATGCAAGCCTTCAACCAAAGCCATCAAATGGCCAGAAATTGTAGGATAAACTCTGCTAATGTCTTCCTGAGATTCAGACCGAACTTTAACTTTCATTTCTTCAATTGCTTCTGCAGTGGTCGTTTGTAGCAGATATTCAATAGTTCGTTTTTCGAAATCGTACATGTCAACCTTTCTGATTGGTGGCTTCCGGAATCCCCGGTACTAGATTGTGGCAGAAAGAAAACTGTGGTTAATTCGCAAAACACCAATTAAACTTCTTCCGGTGTTTCATAACCTGAGCCAAAATGTTCGTCAACTCATTAGCATAAGATTCATCATGCCACCCATACCCCAAACCATGCACAAACTCATGAGCAGCAATCGAAATAAGCCTATCTCGATCAGTCAACTTAAACCTCTTCTTGAAAGACTTAGAATAGGAATACTTTTGCTCAACAACTATAGCAGGATTTAAATAATACACTTTACCAAAAGAACAACTGTCTTCGAACTGAGCCTCAGTAACCGAAATATCACCCTCATCAAAAATAAAACCAACCGAAAAACTATCCTCATGACCAAACAACTTGTGCATCTGGAGCATCAAACGCCCCCAAACCCTAACTAACTTAGCAGAATATGAACTAAATTGCCTGCTACCGGGATCAAAATGCTTAGGAACAACCAAATCTGTCTCATTCTTAATAACAAAATCAGTACCAATAGTCACCAATTTTTTCTCAATATCGACTTCAGAATTGTTAATCTTCTTAGCAGAACTGCCCCATTTGCTAGTAGTATTTGCCACTGCTTCAGATGCCACAAAAGATGCTACAACCACATCTTTACCTTCAATATTCACAACATTGCTCTTGGTACACGAAACATCTGAAGTTGAAGCCGACTTATATTCAGCATCAACAATCGAACTAGTCAGAATCTCACTAACTACAGTCTTAGCAGCAGACAGTTTTTCTCCGCTGTAATGTAGATATCGAGGAATCATAGACTTTTTCAGAGCAGACCTCTTATCAACACTCAACTCAGTAATAAAGTCAGACAATTCACCCTTATAAGGATGAACCAACCCATCACGATTAGAAGTCAAAACACCATCGCTAGCACCAGTCAGCTCAACAATTACGCACTTATTAATCCCAATAGGATAATCAAACATAGGTATCCCATTGATTCTCACAACCATCTTGTTGGGGTGCGAATTATTAGTATAGACCTTGCCAAATCCAATATCTCTCCTCAAACTACCCTTCTTTAACTTGCCATAAGACCTACACTTATCAACAATAAAACAACTTGAAACCTGAGCATATTCTACAAAACGATTAGCCCGACTAATCAATTCAGCGACATGATCACCTTCAATCACAATCGTACTAATCGTACCTTCTACATGTTCAACACCTTGTTCTAGGTTGTAATCAGCACCAGATCCAATCACGATGATGTCGCCAGTTCTGATTTCGTAAGACTTGTGACAAAAATATAAAATCTCTTTAGCCTTGCCAAAGCCACCTACGGAACCATTGAAATTTTTACCACTACTTCCAAGTGAAAACAACTTGTTCACTATGGTGTCATAATCCATAGGTGACCCGTTATTTTGTACAGTCACAACTGTGTCACCCATACGATTCAAAGAAGCATCAAAATAGATATTACTACTACCACAATCAATGCAATTTTGGAAGAATTCACGAACCAATGCCCAATACCAATCATCGTAATCGTTTCGACTCTTGGCAAAAAATTCAGGACCAATTGAAACGTGATGTGCTCGTGCTGCCATTGAAGTGACCTCTAGTGTGGTTTGAGTATACAAGAATGTTGCAAACCAATCAATATAGTTAATAGGGGGGAGGGGATATCCCCTCCCCCCACCACCACCAATCTTAATCAACTCTTGATGTAGCGGGTGCAGGATGAACCCAGCAGATCAAGAAACTGACCAAGACGAGTAGTATCACGACCACAATATTCTGCAGCCCGATCAAGCGTACCCGGCTTGAAACTGGTCTTAGTCTTAGCAGTGATCAGATTATCCGCCTGATCCCCGTCCAAAACACCAGAGTCAACCAACCGTTCAACACAAGCAGAAAGAGCCTTTTCAACTGCTTCAGCAACACCATCGATCGCAAACACAGCACGATCAAAACCGAATGAAGTCTCACTGTACAACATTGACTCAGCCAAATCAGCACCAAGCAACTGCTTGAGACCATCAATCTGCTCTTCCTTAACATTGTACTGACCACCACGGTCTTGCACAACATAAGTAACCTTTTCACCATCGGCATTCTGCACGGTCATCGGAGTATCAGGTGAAACACCCAATTCGCAGAAATCACGAACATAATGCTCCTTGGCATGCTTAGCCACCACAGTCGAAAACAACTTTTTCTTTGCGGCAATCGCCTTCTCCTGTGCTGTGAGTTCGCACAGTTCGTGAATTGCCTTACCGACTTGATCGCCCTGTGGATCACCGACAACCCACGTAGTGCACTTCTTTGGCTTCGAAGCGGTGCTAGTGGCTGACTTTTCCTTGGCTTTGGCAAAAAGACTCATATTATCATTCTCCTTGATATCACCCATATTTCGCTTTGCTCCAACGTGGAACAACTTCGTTTGGGCTTACTATTTTGTTACAAACCAACCTATCCCGTTAATTCTAGAGCCAACGGATAGCACGAACATCAAACAATTCATCAAACAGTTCAGGATTACCAGCAACACTCCACTGAGTACACGTTTCAGGATTTGGTTCCTTATAACACCAAATGAACCCAGTCATCCCCGATATAGGGTCACGAAAACCCCAAGAGGCTTTTACTTTGTCCGGATCGTCAAGGCCAGTAGCGTTAGGCTCACCCAAGACGTTAAGGATCTCCAAATAAGTAGCTTGAAGATACCCTTGCAATGAAGGACCAATCTGTTGAATCATTTCTACTTGCATCTTTGGTTCTTTGGTTCTTTGGTGGTGACTCTTTCCTAATGGTTTCCGGACTCCCCGGTACTATTTTGTGGCAACAGAAGGACTACGGTTAATTCACCCTGCCTTTCTCACCCCATCAATCGGGATGAACTCGTTAACACTATAATCCCATATCTTCGTCCCACTTGTATCCTGAACCATCACAGGTTTGGGTCCGTAATAGTCGATAGGACGATTTCCTTGATATTCAATCCAATATGGATGATTGGGGATATTCTTCTTGTGCCTAGTTAGCACTGGCATTTTTCCATCGCGGTCATAGTAGATGTAAAAATTGTTCATCTTTCTATCTCCCTGTCCAAAAAGAGTGGTGTGCCAGACTGTAGATCGACTTAACGATCGCAGCCACAAAACCCATGGTAGCCGCCTTATAAGGACTACCGGTTTCGATCACGAACATGGTGAAGGTGATCATATACATGCCGCCGATCATGGTAGCGGTCCGCATATCGTGCCTCATATCAGAGTGGTGGTGTCGCCAGATCTAGGTGATCTGGCCTCTTATATCGTATTGTGACAAAGAAAAAAGATCAGTTAATTCCATATTCGGGGGTGGTGGCTGCAGAACACAACCACCACCCCTCAGGAAGTATAGGATATCAACCATGATTATAAAAGTGGAAATAGTACTCTCCGGTTTCCCTATCCTTCGATTTCTCAGTCACTGGAGTCCCATCACTAGCCCCCAAAGGGTCATCATCTCGATCATAATCAATATCATCGAAATTCCGCGAATAAAGAGTATAGGCTACACTTCTGTCAGCTTGTAACTCAATCCGCCCTTGAGGGTGATCATTCAACCAATCAATCATATCATAAGGACTAGGCATATTATCAGTGTCTGCCAAATGTTCAGCTCCATCAATCGATATCCTATCAATAACTTGCCCGAGTTTTTGCCTGAGTTTCTCCTTATCTTGTTCATCATATTCATAGAAATTATCGGAATAAATGTCGACGAGATCGAATCCTCGACTATTTGGTGAAGCCATTCCCTGAGCCTTCTCATCTGGGTTTCCCTGAGCCTTCTCATCTGGGTTTCCCTGAGCCACCTCATCTGGATTTCCCTGAGCCACCTCATCTGGATTTCCCTGAGCCACCTCATCTGG
>Ga0075477_10001007_pt1 | contig 12967 bp, 10 predicted proteins | sample DEB08_DNA_FD_76338 | JGI IMG/M metagenome (GOLD analysis project Ga0075477, IMG submission 76338) | Aqueous microbial communities from the Delaware River and Bay under freshwater to marine salinity gradient to study organic matter... | ecosystem: Environmental > Aquatic > Marine > Coastal ...
ATTTTCTATGTAACTTCGTTCAGACTCAGTCGTAGGCGTGATTGTAATTTTGAATTTGTAACCTGAGATGTCTCCCCCCTCTACTTCGTATGTTCCAAGATCGCTATCAGAAATAGAAACGTCTATTGCGTTTACCAAGAGCTCGACTACTTGCCCTTCAAGTCGCTCGATCATTCTTTCTTTTTGAATTTCGTTCGAGCTAGACTCCCAGTGCAGGACGCTTGAGATTTCAGGGTAATTAATTTCTATAGGCTGTAGGGCCTCGACTTCAGCGACCCTAGCAGCATGTGCTGTCTGGCGCTCTGCAAGCCGCTCCTCAGGGGTAAGCCCGTCACCGCAACCGGCTAGACATACCAGACTTATGAAGGCAAATAATCTAGTGATCGTTTTCATGATAATTCTCTCCTTGGGAAATAAAGGTCAATCATCCTACATGAGTAATAAAAAACTTGTAAGGGCTGCTATCTAACTACCACTCAGCCCCAATCAACCCCGCTAGGCGCATCAATGCTCTGCAGCAAGTAACGCTGCTTTATCTTTATGTCGGCAGGCGAGCCGTATCTGTCTGACACGCTGCTTGCCCATCCGCCTAGCTCGTCTCTTATGTCTTTAGGACACTCTACGTTCCGTAGTCTAGAGTTGAAAGAGTGCCTAAAGCTATGGCAAGTAGGCGCACCCTGCCCTAATACAGCCCTTATGCGCTTGTTAACCGCTGCAGATGCCGAGGTGTTTTTAGTAGTCTGCGCTGCTTCGTCTATGTAGGACGGAAATAACCAATCCTTTGAATCTTTGCCTTCACACTCTCGGGTCACAGCGTCCAAAGCTACACCGACGAGTGGTATGTATCTGCGGCTGCTAGTTGTCTTTAATCTTCTAAAGGGATTTTTTTGAACAATGACATAAGGCGTTTCTGCGTCAAGCACTGCGTCTTCAACCTTAAGTCCGCAACACTCGTTGACCCTTAGGCCTGTCTCGAGCATTAGGTGCGCTAATGATTGTATCTGCGGCTTTCTCTGCGCTATTTCTTGTCTAAGTAGTGATAACTCTTCGATGCTAAAGTCTTGTCTTTCTTTTGAATCTTCGCGTAAGCCGGGCACGGAAAAGTCATTGAACGGATGCAACATATCAGCTTTTAGCTCATATTCTTTTGCAACCTTATTAAACATTGCTCTGAGCATGGTAACTCGTCTGTGCACTGTTGCTGTTTTTACTGCACCTTTTTCTAAGTGACAGCTAATCAACCTCCTAACGTCTGCTCTTGTGTAATCTCCGGGAGGCTTATCTGGTAAGAATTCTAGCAATTGCTGCACTGCTAGTTTCACGTCGTCGATAAATTTTTTATCCTCCGTCCGGCCCAGTAAGCTGATATAGCTGTCTATATAGAACGAAGCTCTAGGCCTGTATTTGCCCTGCACTAACTCCAGAGCTGCTAAGTCAACAGCTTCCATAAGACCTTCCGATACAGCCTCACCCTTGTACCAAATAGCTTCGAACTGCTCCTTAGGAACAACAGCTCTCAACTTGTCTTCCATGTGATCTAGAAATTCTGTTGCTATGTCTGCAGGCGCGCTCTGATCATTTATAGCGTTTCGATAAAGCCCAAAGGTGTTGAGCTTCTCAAGGGCCAACTCGTAAGTTGGTTGCGCGAGAGTTTTAGGCAATCCGCGTTCTAGACGACTAAATTCTTCTTCAAAGCGTCGGTTAAGCTCTGTTACCAATTTAGCCGCTTCAACATCATCTTCTGTCTGTAGGGACTTTAAAATATGGGACTGTTCGTAGTGAGCTTTTACACTGCTAGGAACGTGTCGGCGGTAGTGCCAAGTACGACGGCCTTTTGGCTTAAACAAGTATTTAACAGACACGTTGAATGCACCTAGAGCGAGTAAAACCATATCTTACCTCAACAACGAATATGTATACGCTTATGTATACGGTGGAGGAAGATTTTCTGCTTAGGTAATTGATTTTTATAGATATTAAATCTAGATATGGCGCGCCCAGAGAGATTCGAACTCCCGACCAACTGGTTCGAAGCCAGTTACTCTATCCAGCTGAGCTATGGGCGCGTAGTGCAGAGTATAGCCAAGATCTCCCCACCGGTCACCGTCCGTTTGCGCTATTTTCCGATGAGCAATCGAACTTGAGTATGGCCCCTCTATCCACAACGTGGGACTCTATGATTTACTCTCGCCCGAAAACACTCAAAGTCAGGCCTCAAGACTCATGTTAGAACCCTCACCAGCGACTAGCAGCGTGAGCTCAAACTTTGACGTAGGCTCTCTTCCCTCAATTCAACGAGCAAAGACTAGATAGGACGCAGTCATGGAACCGATTTCTTCTGTTGAAACAATCGCTACAGTAATTCAGCTAGCTGTCGCGCCTGTCTTTTTACTAGCAGGTATCGCCGGGCTCCTTAATGTGCTGTCTATCCGCCTTGGACGCGTTGTCGATCGTGTTCGAGTGGTCGAAACGCGACTATTCAAAGAGAAGCACGACGAACACCGTGCCATGCTTCAGTCTGAAACGAATTCTTTATGGAATCGTATCCGCTTGGTTGACTGGTCGATTCGCACGTTTGTCGCGGGGGCATTAATTGTCTGTCTAGTAATAGTCGCGCTGTTTCTGAGCGAGTTATCGCATTTCAACCTCTCAGCAGCCATCGCCTTTTTATTCGTCTGCGCGATGGTGTTGGTCATTGTAGGATTGTTGCTGTTCTTATTTGAGGTGAGCATCTCGACCAGCAGCATCCGTGAAGGGATCGACTCCATGATAAAGGAGGAACTCGATCTTAAAATGCAATCGGTCGATGAGTGATTTAGGCAGCGCGGGCTGCAGTAGTCGCCGCAGCTTTGGCGGTAACACTCGCGTCGAGGCCGCGGAGCGTTTTGCTCAGACTATAGAATAGCCCAACCACGATCACGAGCAGCGCACAGGCGCCGAGAATAGAGTTGGCCGCGCCTATGCGATCCGCCGCAAGCGCCATAGGGAAGACACCAATCGGGGTGAGTGCATACGACAGCATCATAAAACTACTCATACGACCACGGACGTTATCGTCGACGAGTAGCTGAATGGCTGCGTTGTTCACTGTCTGGCTTGCACTCATACACATATTAGCCAGCAATAAAGGCATCAGCGCTAAATAGAAGTTGCTTGTCACGACGAAGATCGCAAGGAACACGCCAAATGCCACGGTGCTCCAGAGCATGAGCTTTACCCGTCGTGGTGAATCGCCTCGCTTAATAATCCACACCGAGCCAAGAAGGCCACCGACGCCTCCCACCGCCATAAGCGTACCCATGCCGCTCTCACCAACGCCCCAGGCTTGCTCGGCGAGCATAACGAGAATGCTTTGAAACGGCATAGCGAGAAACATGGGAACTAACCCGAACAGTAGGCAGAGCAGAACGGGACGGTTCGTTCGGATGTAGCTAAAGCCTTGTTTGATGTCGTCGAACAAACCTTTCTTAACGTCGGTCTCACTGCTCGAACGACTTCGCCCGACGCCGAACATACATAGCACTGCCAATGAATAAAGCACGATCGAGAGCATGTAAGCGCCCTTATAATCGAACTGCGCGACTATGACGCCCATGAGTGCCGGACCAAATACTCGACTCAAATTCATTACACCGCCAGCGTAGGCCATTGCGCTCTGAAGTTTATCGGGACCAACGACTGTCGCGGTTATTGCCATGCGGGCGGGCATGATGAAAGGAAACGCGCAGCCAGCGACAAATGCGGTGCACAACAGATGCCAGAATTCCAAATACCCGGTTAGCATCAGCGTGAGAATAAAGATTTCATTACTCACGATGAGCGACTGACCAACCAAAACCAGCTGTCGGCGCTCAACACGATCGGTTATCGCTCCGCCGACAATTGAAGCAAAAACCATAGGGATCGCCACGACGAGATTAATATACGCGAGCGAGGTTGCCGACCCAGTAAGATCCCAGGCGAGCAATGTCCGCGTAAGCATCTGCCCGTTCATTGCGAGAAAAAAGGTCGCATTACCCAGGAAAAGCCAGCGGAACTGCGCGATAGAGAAGACGGCAAATGGGCTTTTGCTTGATTCAGCGTCCACAGACGCCATGTGTGGCTCTGGGAGGTCTTGTTGACTGTTTGTCGGGGTACTAATTGATGTCACTCCTTCGGGAACGCGAAGTATAACCACCCGTTGAATTATTACTAGGTTAGCGAGCGATCTGTTGCCAAATAGTCGCGATTCGCCGTCACTATTCGTACCAATTAGGGACTTGCGTGTGAATATCAGATTGCTTATTCTCGGTGGGTTAAAGTTACCCTCAAACGAAAATTCGTTTTGCTTTCACAAGCTTCTGCGCACCGTTCACGCGAGGGTCGCTCAGAGGGAGAGACCTCTTAGCACAGCATGCTCACAGATAAACACGTTGAAGCACACGCAGCTAATTCAGAATACTTAGAAAGACCAAAATTAAAAATGGGAGAGTCATAAATGATGACCAGTAAGCGGTTGATTACTTCATTCATGGTGAGCGCAGGTCTACTAGTCGGCAGTGCTGGCGCAGTAGCGCAGTCAGGAACCGACATCTACGCAGGAGACTGGCCTGATTACCATGGTAATAAAGAGTCGCAGCGCTACTCTCCCCTAGATCAAATCAACGCCGACAATGTAGGCTCGTTACAAATCGCTTGGCGCTTCTCTACGGCAAATTACGGGCCGAGTCCTGAATCAAACAGCACTTCAACTCCGCTGGAAATAGATGGTGTGCTCTATGCGACGGTCGGCGCAACGCGAAACGTTGTCGCACTCGATGCAACCACGGGCCAAGTGCTATGGCTCTGGCGCCCGCAGGAAGGCGCACGCTTCGAGAAAGCGCCACGCAAAGGCTCGGGCCGAGGACTGTCTTATTATCGCAATGGCGACGAGCGCAGAATCATCGTGGTAACGCCTGGTTACTTCCTAGTCTCGCTCGATGCGGAAACCGGCATCCCTGACCCCTCGTTTGGTGACAATGGCCGAGTAGACATGTTCGAAGGCCTCCGTCTGGCCGAAAACCGAGACGATATTGATATCGGCTCATCAATGCCCCCGCTAGTGATGAACGACGTCGTCGTTGTAGGCCCAGCTCACCGCGTAAGCATGCGACCTCCTTCAAAGCAAAACGTGAAAGGCGATGTCAGAGGCTATTCTGCGAAAACAGGCGAGCATCTGTGGACCTTCCGCACAATTCCACAGCGCGGCGATGTCGGCTACGAAACCTGGATGAACGACGGCGCCGAAATTAGCGGCAACGCCGGCGTTTGGGCGCCGCTTTCAGGCGACGCCGAACTGGGTCTAGTTTATTTACCTGTCGAATCCGCCACGGGTGACCGCTATGGCGCCGATCGTCCAGGTAACAACCTCTTTGCTAATAGCCTCGTTGCGCTAGATATCGCCACCGGTGAACGCAAATGGCATTTCCAGATCATTCATCACGATATTTGGGACTGGGACAACCCCTCAGCGCCTATTCTTGCCGATCTGCCCAATGGCAAAAAGGTCATAATGCAGGTGACTAAACAGTCTTACGTGTATACCTTCGACCGCGAAACTGGTGAGCCAATTTGGCCTATCGAAGAGCTTCCCGTACCTGCAGGAGACGTCCCCGGCGAGTGGTATTCGCCTACTCAGCCTTTCCCAACTAAACCCGCTGGGTTTGATCGTCAGGGCTTTACCGAAGACGACCTTATTGACTTCACACCTGAGCTGCGAGAAAAGGCGCTCCTAGCTGTGGCTGATTTCCGCCTCAGCCCAAGCCTCTACTCTCCGCCCTCACTCAAAGATGCGGCAGATGGGACAAAGGGAACACTGAGCCTTCCTTCGTCAACCGGTGGGGCCAACTGGGAGGGCAGCGCGATTGACCCAGAAACGGGCATGCTCTACATCCCCTCTCGCACCACAATCTCCGTTCTCTCTGTAGAGAAAGACGAGGATTCGGACGTGGCGTTCAGCCAGTCCTACGGCGTGCGCGTCCCGCGCGTGAATGGCTTACCTATTGTGAAGCCACCGTATGGCCGAATCACGGCTATTGATATGAATTCGGGCGACCACGCGTGGATGATAGCCAATGCCGATACTCCTGAGCGCATCGCCAATAACCCAGCGCTTGCAGGCATTGATCTTCCGCGCACAGGCATAGAGACCAAGTCCGGCATTCTCCTGACGAAGACACTGCTGTTCGCAGGCGAAGGCGTTGGCGGGGGTCCTACTCTGCGAGCCCACGACAAGATGACAGGTGAGATAATCGCTGAAATTGAACTGCCCAACGCGCAAACAGGCGTGCCGATGACCTACGAGCATAATGGCAAGCAGTATCTGGTCATGGTTGTAAGCGGCGGCGGCACTGCAGCGGAAATCGTTGCCTACGCATTGCCCTAACGGTTGTCACAACGACGACCACCAAAGATCTACCGACTTAAGTTTTAACCAGGAGTAAACAGGATAATGAAAAGTTTTTTAACTCGCGCCCTACTGGCACCAGCCATTCTTCTCACCGGTATGAGCGCGCAGGCAGCCGACTGGGTCATCGACAAAGCCGATTCGAAGGTTGTTTTTAAGTGGACTTATTCGGGAACACCTTATCAAGGCGAATTCAGAAATATTTCGGCGACTTTCGATATCGATCCACTCAATCCTACCGAGTGTAAATTCGACGTCACCATCCCTATCATTGACATGGTGATAGATGATGCCGAGACGATGGACTATCTCCTCGACTTAGAATTATTCGACGTCGATCAGTTTCCAGAAGCAACATTTAAAGCTGAGAAATGCAGCATAGAAGGCGTAGACGCGTTCACATCCGCAGGTACCCTTACGATTCGTGACCAGACGAATCCAATCGCATTCCCCTTTAACCTTAGCGTCGGTATGGAAGACGGAAGCGTGCGCTTTCATTTAACTAGCGAAGTGACGATCAACCGACTCGAATACGGTGTTGGTCAGGGCTACTGGGCAAGCACAGCTGCGATCCCTAATGAGGTTGTGGTCGAAGTCGACGTGTATGCGGTCAGGCAGTAATTAATACTCGCTTTCTCTAAACTTTCTAAACTCTCTCCTCTACCTAGGCCTAAACTAGGAAGAGGAGTTCTCAGACAAAGGCATCAAATACCGTGAAGAAATTATTCAGCTCGACAGCTCAACGCCTCGTAATACTGCTTGCCTTCACCGGCTTGCTCTCCGCGTGTGATCGTATTCTCACGCCCGATTTCGAGACCGATATCCAGGAACTAGGGTCAGGTAACTACACGCTCGACCCTGACCATGCGTCACTCCTTTTCAAAATCAATCATCTAGGATTTTCAAACTTTATAGGGCGTTTTAATGACTTTGACGCTTCGCTCAATTTTGACCCTGAGAACATTGGCAATTCTTCGTTAGAGGTTATAGTCGATACTGCGTCTATTGACATTAACAACCCTGAGTTTGCCGAAGAACTCCGCGGAGCCAGTTGGTTCAACACCGAAGCGTTCCCCCAAGCCGTGTTTAGGACTACCTCTCTGATCGAAGAGAATGATAACAACTTCACGTTCGAAGGAGATCTTACATTGCTGGGTACGACTGCGCCCATTCAGATTGAAATCAACTTCAATGGTGGCGGCAGGAATTTTCTTACACGAAAAAATACGCTAGGTTTTTCAGCCAAAGTTGAATTCCAGCGGTCTGTGTTTGGCCTCGACAATCTAGTTCCCTTCGGCGTCGGAGACGACATCGAGCTAGAAATCCACGTCGAATTCCAAGAAGCCTCTTAACTACCTTAAAGCCCCCGATTTTCGGGGGCTTTAACCTCCCTTTTCGCTGCGCCAATCTTTCTCCCTTTCCGTAAAAGTCCATTGATTTTGACTGTTGAAAGTTCAACGGTTTGTTACGGCGCATTGCTAATAATGAGCCAGTTGGGCAAACTAGCGCCCGCTTTTAAATGCCCTCTTTCGCTGATTCAGTACTATTTTTTAGCGCTACAGCCACTGAGGAACTTAAACGTTGCGAACATAATTGGCATCGAAATCATGCCCGCCATCGTTCTACTCGATAAGCGACCCACCGAGTCACCGGTTATACGTCGCATTTTGTCCACCTGAAGAGTTTCAACCGTATTATGAAGATCACACCCAGTCTATTTCTCGTCACCAGCCTCGTTTCACTCTCGCTCATCGGTGGCTTTTCTACCAAGGCCTCAGCGCAGACCGCAAGCGTGGGACGCGGAGGCGACTTGTTTTCCGCTGAGTGCTCGCGATGCCACGTGCCTTCACAATGGGTTGGCGTTCTAAATAATAGATGGATAAATAAAAGCGGCGAAGAGTTATTCACTCAAATTCGCGCGACGATGCCTGCTGAGACACCGGGATCGCTCAGCGACGATGAATACTATGATGTGACGGCGTTTATCCTTGCCTCTGCGAACATGCCCATAGAGGGCGGCATGATTAGCCATGCCACCATCAACGCGCTTTCTATCAAGCCAGGCGAAGCAGTACCCGCCGCCGGCGCTGCTGGCAGCACCCCATGGACTCACTTAAACGGTGACGAACGTGCCAACCGCTACGCGCCCCTCGACCAAATCGATGCGAGCAATGCAGCCGACCTCGAGATCGCTTGGAGCCTCGACACGGGTATTTTTGGGCCACGGCCCGAAACCTACAGTGTCACAACGCCACTGATGGTCGATGGCACGCTGTATGCAACCGCAGGCGCCTCGCGCAATGTGATTGCCTTGGACGCAGCGACGGGCCAGCTCTTATGGATGTGGCGCCCAGATGAAGGCAAGCGCTTCGACGATGCACCGCGAAAAGGCTCTGGCAAAGGCCTTAGCTACTTTGATAATGCAGGCGAAGGCGTAATCTTCACTATGACTCCGGGCTATTCTCTGGTGGCGCTTCACGCAGCGACAGGCAAACCCGTTGAGTCCTTCGGTAAGAATGGGGTTGTTGATCTCCAAGAGGGCCTGAGATTGGGCCCGGGCCGCGATGATCTCGATATAGGTATCTCGTTCCCTCCCCTGGTCGTTGATGATGTTGTGATCGCCGGTGCGGCGCATCTTGTCGGCATGCGACCCATTGCGGCGAGCAATGTGAAGGGGGATATTCGAGGCTTCGATGCGCGCTCAGGCAAATTACTCTGGACCTTTAAGAGTATTCCCGAAAAAGGCGAGCCGGGCTATGAAACTTGGCTCAACGGCTCCGCTGAATATACAGGTAACGCCGGTGTGTGGACGTCGATGTCGGCAGACACAACTCGCGGGGTCGTATATCTGCCCGTCGAATCTGCAACGGGCGACCGTTATGGTGCCGACCGCCTAGGCTCAAACCTCTATGCGAGCTCAACAGTCGCCGTCGATTACCGAACTGGCGAGAAAAAATGGCACTTCCAGAGCACGCATCACGATATTTGGGATTGGGATACGCCTGCAGCGCCGCTAGTCGTCGACCTGCCAAACGGCGAGGAAGCAGTTGTACAGACTCTCAAGCAGTCACACCTCTTCATGTTCGATCCCGACACGGGGAAACCAATTTTTGCTGTCGAGGAACGTCCCGTCCCTGCGTCAGACACGCCTAATGAAATCACGTTCCCCACTCAGCCATTCCCTGTGCTGCCGGCTCCTTACGATCGTCAGGGCTTTCAGGAAGTGGATCTGAACGATATGACGCCTACTATACTTGCGAAGGCAAAAGAGATAGCGTCGAAATACCGCTTCAGCGAACTATACACGCCGCCGTCACTGTATCAGCACCCCGCCGACGGAAGCCTTGGAACACTGCATCTGCCGTCGTCAACAGGTGGTTCGAACTGGGAAGGTGCCGCCTATGACCCAGAGACGGGGCTACTCTATGTGGCGTCACGAACGGCCACCAGCGTCTTGTCACTGGTCAACGAGCCCGAAGCTTCGTCGGTTAAATATATTCAGGGCGGAGCGCGCACGCCAACAATCGATGGGCTCCCGTTGGTGAAACCACCCTATGGGCGCATAACCGCCATCGACCTCGTGTCTGGTGAACATGCCTGGCAACGAGTAAACGGCGACACGCCTGAAGAGATAAAGAATCATCCGTTGCTGGAGGGCGTCGATTTGCCTCCTACGGGCAAGCCTACTCGTTCTGGTATGGTATTAACTAAGTCCTTGCTGTTCTTTGGGGAAGGCCCAGGTGGTTCGCCCTTACTGCACGCCGTAGACAAGGCAACAGGGGAAACCGTTGCAGAAATTGAATTACCGGCGAGCGTCACAGGTTTACCGATTACCTATATGCACGAGGGACGTCAATTTATCGTCATGGCGGTGAGTGACTTCCGCAACCCAGCTAGGCTGGTGGCATTGGCACTGCCTAAATAAGGACTAATTTTTCGAAAAATTCGGCAGTGCTGGCTCTCTGGTCTATCCTCTTCATCAGAGAGGACGATAAGGAAGGCCCAGTATGACTAAGCGCTGCTTTTGGTGTAGCGAAGACCCCGAATATATCGCCTACCACGACACCGAGTGGGGCATTCCTGTTAGGGATGATAGACACCTATTCGAACTACTTTGCCTCGAGGGACAGCAAGCCGGGCTAAGCTGGCTCGTCGTACTGCGCAAACGAGCGCACTACCGCAAAGTGTTTAAGAACTTCGAAATTGGCCCGGTTTCGCGCATGAAAGACAAAACCCTCGAAGCCTTAGTGTCTGATACCGGCCTCATTCGAAACAGACTCAAACTGTTTTCCATTCGTTCCAATGCGGTTGCCGCGCTTGCACTGCAAAAAGAATTCGGTAGCCTTGAGTCCTATTTTTGGCGGTTTGTGAACAATCATCCGATTGACGGAGGTGGTCGTCACGCCGGCGCCATTCCTGCGCGAACAGCGTTGAGCGATGCCCTTTGCAAGGATTTAAAGAAAAGAGGCTTTAAGTTTATCGGCAGTACTATTTGCTATGCCTTTCTGCAGGCTGGTGGGTTTGTTAACGATCATACGGGCGACTGCTTTCGCTACAGCGAGCAGCGCAAGGCTAACAGCATGCGCAAGGCTACGTGCTCAACTGTTTAGAATTCCTAGACTACCTAGTTACCTTGCTCGAAGACACGCTACGTCATTCTCGCTCACGTTTCTCCCAAGGGATTATTCGTCGTCTTCGCGCTGTAGCTTGGCATAGGCTATCGAATTGAGTTCGTGTGCGCGCTCGCCAAAGACTATTTTGTGCAAGGTATCCTCGAGAAAGTCTTGAAACGTGTCTTTGTGCAAGTAAGCTGCGACATCACCATCCGTTGGATCTAGGGCAATCTGCCGCAGATCGCGACGATGGTCCTCGGTGATAAGCAAGACGGGCGTTGGGTAACGGAACGGACTGCGCCTCTCCTCGTTTCGCAGACGAAATAAAAATTGATCGCGAGGTTTTTTGTAACTATTCCAACCGGTGATCACACAGGCGAGTTTATTGGTTCCAAGTCCCCAGAACCGATTATATTGTCTCAACGCCTCGGTGGCGTTTGCTTCGTTATAGGTATTTATCGAGGTATAAAGCCCCGTTCTACCTATTAACGCAGCGCATTCGTCGACAAGTGTGTTATCGAGATCATATAGCAGAATGACTGGTTTCAACTAAGTTATCACCTATGCTGCGAGTCAATCGAGTGAGTCCTAAGAGCGAAAAACCACGCTCGCGGAGATTGGCTCGCGTGCGGTCCGAGTTTTATTCGCTGCGACGGCAGTATCTTCATAGCCGAAACTTAAGCCAAATAAGATTTTTGTGTCATCCTGAATATCGAAGGCCTCGCGCACCATGTCCGGATAATTGCGCATAGTTCCCATGGGGCAACTATGCAGGCCAAACGCGACCATCGTGAGCATAAGGCTCTGCGCGTACATGCCTACATCGAGGGCAACTGTCGTGCCGAATGCCGGGTTCATCCCTAAAAACGCGATATACGGTGCGTCGAAGAACTCAAAATTACGGACGATCGCCCTTAGCCGGCCTTCTTTATCGTCTCTCTCGATACCCATATTGTTATAGAGAGCCACGGCGCAATCCACCTGGCGCTTGCGATACTCTCCCTCGAACGTGCCTCGATACGGGTAGTCTGGATTGGGCTCGATACGATTAATGGTGTTCTCCACCATTTGTTTCTTTAACCTGTCTTTGAGCGCACCGGAGGCAACAAACACTTTCCAAGGCTGGACATTACAGTTAGATGGCGCCATTTGTGCAACCTCGAAAATCCGATTGAGCACGTCGGCGGGCACCTCTTTATCGAGATAACCGCGCACAGAACGACGCGAATAGATTGCCTCAATGACACTCATGTCAGGGTCTATTTGACTATGAAGCTGACTCGTTGGGTCTGCATTCTCGAGCGCTTTCATTGCGCCTATTACGTCAGAGGTCGCGCTCGAACTCTGGTTCTGGACAATGCTCATGGCACCACTCCTAACTTAAAATTCTGCCGCCGTCGACATCGACAGTTGTGCCAGTGACGAAGCGGTTCTGCATAACGAAGAGGATGCCATCGGCGACCTCCTCTGACGTCCCTGCGCGCGGAATGAGGTGACTGGCTGTCATGGCTGCCAGGTTTGCTTCTTTGGCTTCACCCATCGCATCAAACATAGCTGTGTCTACGGTGCCGGGTGAGACTACATTGACACGAATCGGCGCCATCTCCACCGCGAGGCAGCGCACCAGATTCTCAACTGAGGCGCCCACACAGCTTAATGGTGACTGAGCCGGTCGAATTTTACGAGCAGGAGAGCCGCTGACTAAGGTCACTGCACCATCTGCAGCCAGGTACGGTGCGCCAGTTCGAACAACCTTCGCATACCCCCAAAGCTTGTCATAGGCGGCCTTAAATTGCTCCTCGGTTTGCTCTAAGAAAGGCTTGAGGGTCCGTTCACCGCCTACGGCCGCCGACACCAAATGATCTATCGTACCTACCTCGTCGAAGAGCGCCGTAAGCGCGGCTGCATCGTGGGTATCTGCTTGCCGCAC